>Ga0194130_10005559_pt1 | contig 15109 bp, 22 predicted proteins | sample TA2KigsurfametaG_FD_160084 | JGI IMG/M metagenome (GOLD analysis project Ga0194130, IMG submission 160084) | Freshwater microbial communities from Lake Tanganyika, Tanzania - TA2015050 Kigoma 12 surface | ecosystem: Environmental > Aquatic > Freshwater > Lake | place: Tanzania: Lake Tanganyika... | reverse complement strand
TGGAAAATCCTCAATGGACTTGGCGCCATCCGAGTATCCAGGAGACCTTCTTCCAGAAGATCGATCCGCCGACGAATGCTGAAGACGCATCAGTTCGCATGAACTGTCATGAGCATGCCATCAAAGACTTCAATCTCCAACTGGAGATGAATGATCTTGAGATGAACATGCTCAGAGATGGCAGCGGTGATGTCCTCCCCTACAACGAAAGTCGGATGGATGACCTTGAGCAAAAGAAACTTAAGCTACTACTTGGCAAACGGTTTCACCAAAATGCAGCTCATGCCTATTGGTATTTTTTAGAAAAAACTTCTAAATAAAATACCGTACAATTAATAGATACACTAGGTGTCCTATGGAGAGAGACCCCGCTCAGCTCTATCAATTGCTTGCAGGTTTTACTCAAGATGGGACACCTCTTTCAGCAACAATTGGATCTAAGTTGGAATGGGGCGTGACTGTATTAACTGCAGGCATGCTTTCTAATGAGGTCTTGGCTAGTCAAATGACTGCCGAAGAAATGGTTGACAGTGCTATCAATTATTACAATGTGATTCAAGAGCGGCTTGGTTTTTATCAAAAGCATCAAGCCAATTCTTTGGAGCGTTTGCTTGGTAGCTGACAATGAAGTTTGCTGGTAAATACATGATGGAAGAATTTGCTCCTCAGGGTTTAGTAAACCAAGCAGATCCTTCTATTGAAATCAGCAAAACAAAAGGAGACTTTTCAGCTGCAAGTCAGTCGCCTGCGCGTATTTTTTTAAGTGCTTATCCACTGTTCGCTTTTAACGCTCAGGGACTAGGATTTACTCCAGGCATTGAATCCTTTTAAATGTTTGAGATTCCTCTCCGGCCAATCCCGTATTGGTTACAAGCGGAAGTAGCTGAATACTTTGTTCCTTTTCCTTTTATTCCAGAAACTGTTCTTGATATAGGCGCCAATATTGGTGCATTTGTTCAACGAGCTCAAGCAGAATGGCCCGATGCATCAATCATCGCATGTGAACCAATGCCTTTTAATTTGGTTCATTTGCGTCAAAATGTTAAACCAAAAACAACAATTATTTCTGCAGCTATTAGAAATAAAACCGGGATTGATAATATTTACATTGGTGACAATTTTGTGACTGGTGGCTTTGTTGACTTTGGTAGACAAACGGAAAATCAAATTATAGTTGAGTGTTTAGCTGCAAAACAACTGCCATCCTGTGAGCTGGTAAAAATTGATACAGAGGGCTGTGAAGTTGAAATTATTACAACGTTAAACATGTCAAAGACAAACGCAATTTGTTTGGAGTATCACTGCCAAGAGGATGCTGAAGTTATCAAAAATTTTTTATCTGGTGCATTTAACTTAATTAAAGAAGAAGGCACCAATGATATTGGAACATTAATTTTCTTGCATAAGAAATTTGCTACCATGGGTCTAGAAACAACACATTGATGCTGGACCCAAACGATCCTAATCTTCAGCCACCCTATATTCTTTTTCTTTTACCGTGTTATGGCGGTCAAATAACAGAAAGTTGTTTCTATAGCTTTATGCAATTTAGTCGTTTTGCTGAACAAAACGGTATTGAATATTTAATTGCTACACATACGCATTCGTCTTTGATTTCACTTGGTCGTAGCATTATGCTCAGCCAAGCAGTAGAAGATGCGCCAGAGTGGACTCACGTCATGTGGGTTGATGCTGATATTGAATGGAAGCCTGAGCACATCATGATGTTGCTTGCGGAAGATAAAGATATTATTGGTGGTCATTATCCATGCAAAGGTTTGCCATTAAAAGAAACCTCTGGTATTAAGCCAATTGAAGGCGGAGAAGAAACAGATACTCTTGTTGAAACTTTTTATATTGCAACTGGTTTCATGTTGGTCAAACGTCATGTTTGTGAAGCCATGATGGAACATTACCGCAATGAGTTAAAGTTTCGATATTCTTGTTCCGGCAATGATCAACGAAAATTTGTTGATTTATTTTCACCAATAATTGATGAAACAAATGATTATCTTTATTTAACAGAAGATTATGCTTTTTGTAAACGTGCTGTTGATATTGGGTTTAAAGCATATATGTCTAAACGGTTTGAGTTAGGGCATGCCATGGGTTCATTTGTTTTCTCTAAAGAAAAAGAAAAAAAAGTATTAGACGCTTATGAGAGTCAAGGCAAGATCAAAATTATTAAATAATCTGTTACGATAAAACAATCCTTATTTTGGTTAATGGAACAACCAGTTGTGCCGAAGTTAACCGTTTCATTTGCGGTTGACCTTGAAATTGAATACGATTCATTTGGCGGCAAGACGCCTGAGGAACTAGCAGAAACAGTTCAAGATGAACTAGACGATCTGCTTTTTGAAGTCAACCCAGGTGTTGTTGGCGTCATTACCACACTCACAGCAGTTGAATCCAATGACTGAATCTTTTAGTTACCAGGACATCCTTAATGCCTGGAGTGTAACCAAAGAGCAGCAGAAGGCTGACTTCATGGAACACATGTATCATTGCGCTGGTCGCCAGTATTCCAGTCATCCACTCCATGGTTTGTACACGGGATTGTGGCAGGACTTCTGCATTAAGGAGGCTGGCCCCCTAATGCGTGAACGGTATTTTGAAATGATGGAAGCTGTTCGTCTTTATGAAGAAGGAAGACTTCAGGCACTTGATCCCGAAAAAGTTATGATTACTGCTTGACCACATCACTTCTTTTATTACACTGATGGGATGCACCACACAGTGGTGTGCCCTTTTTTATTCTGTTTCATTCACATGGAAACAAAACTTCCTTACACTGAACCCGTTGAAACAATCAAGGCATGGCAAGACTGGTACAAGAGTCATCGCACCGTTGCACAAATGGATGATCCACATGCAACCAAAGACTCAAGGGAGAACCTGCATGACACCAGCAACGCTACTGACATGTTTCCAAACTGGCGTGAATACTATGCTCAACTCATTGGGGACCGTTTACCCCTTCAAAGCAATGACATATATAAACAAAAAGCAACAGAATTCTTTGCTGATACTATTGCTGAATTCTCTAATGAGATGAGCGCAGAAGAACTCTTTGCATGTTTCCGGCAAGCCGCAAAGGAACATCTGGAGCACATCCAAAAAGAATATGACTGTGCCATGGATCTTATCGATTTGATTGGCTGTAAAACAAATGCCAAAAAGTAAAAATTATCCGAGTTACATTTGCCACGATTGTGGTGTTGAATGGGGATCCTGGTATGTTCGTAGTGAATACGTTGGCCCCCCCCATTGGTGCAGCACCATGCACATGGGTGTCTGTGAACTGTGCGGCAAATTAAATGTTGCCGTTACAGAGCCCCGAGACTACGGGCATTTAAAAAAAGGATGGGATTTAATTTAGAATTTTTTTATTCTAATCCATGCAATTACTGTGTATTAAACTGAAACTAACGATAAAAAACCATGTATACTTCTGGTCCTCAAGTCCCCCAGCAGCAAACACCTACTCCTGCAGTAGAAGTACCGCAGCTGCAAGATAAACCCAAAGCACCTTCTAAATCAAAGAACGGTGATATTGGGTCCTTTATCCAGCAGTGTATTGCCCTCACCTCCTACCTCAAGGAACTTGAGACACAGTCCCATCTCATTCACCTGAACTATGAGGGGTCGAACTTCCTCGGGGTGCATGCATTCCTTAAAGACCAATACGAAGCTCATTTGGAACAGTTCGATACGTTGGCTGAGTTTATCCGGTCGATGGACTACCTGATGCCCATGTGTGCCAGGGGTCTGGGTGATGCAAGCCCCGGGATACAGCATGTTACCAGTTACAAGGGAACTGAGCAGCTCGCTGTCTACTACAAGAACTTAGAAGAGCTGGGCATGAAATGCAAAAAGCTTGAACCCATTGCGCAAAAAGTTGGTGCTATTGATATTGCTAATTTTCTTGCTGACCTTACTGGTCAAGCTTTTAAAGCAGCTTGGTTCATCAAGGCAACGCTGAGAAATGGGTGATGGAATTAACACCCACAGAACGTATTAAATTAAATACAGCTATTGTTAATGCTGCAAAAACTGGTCAACCTTTGTCCGGTGAATTACAAAGCCTATATAATCGTGCTGCGCAATTTGAAACTACAAAAAAACAACGTTCAGTTGCAGATTTACAAAAAGAATTTGTTCAACGTTATTTCTCTGGGGGTGAGGGGTTCGATGTCCAGCCAATAACATTACATGATGCTGCGCATCAATTTGCAAATATTCAACCTTCTCGACGTGGAGAACTTCAACAACAAATTGTTGATGTTTATGGTGTGCAAAATTTACACAAGCGTGGCATGACTGGTTTTGTTAACGCAGTTATGCCAGACTTTCTTTCGGGTAAAAATCCAGAGGATATTAATCCTTATTTGTTTGATCAACCAATAACAATACCAGATGAAGTCTCTGAAAGTTTGGCAAATCTTTCTGAATACTTAGAAAGAGAATCGTATGGGCCAGGAGAATATCCAAGCCGGCCAAATGATCCAGGAAAATTTTTAGTTCCCAAAATAACTGAAAAAGAAATTCAAGAACTGGCAAAAAGAGGAAAAGAATTTTATTCGCAAATAGGGAATGAAGCCCGAAAAAAAATTAATGCAAATCAAATTTTTGTGCCTCCAGGTAATGTTGTATTTCCCTTCATAACTGATGCCGAATCTGGGCAACAAGTAAAAATTCTTGCTAGTCCCGAGGCTGCTGCAATACACAAAAACCCAGAAAAAATCCAAATTAAAGGGGGGTATGACAAACCAAATGCATTGCCTTATGGTCCAATAACACAATTCATGAATCCACCTTTAGAGTTGCGTGGATTGGAAAAGCCAGACGGACGCTGGGATCTTTATAACAAAACCAAAAACGATGACTATATTCCCGATCCAGGAGATACACCATACGAAACTAAACGTTTTTTTGCTCCGGCAAAAGAAACGTTTTATGGAAAATCATATCCAGATTTTGAAAAAATCCTTGCGCCAACTGCGCTCAATCGTGCACGTTTAACAAATCTAATTGGTACTGCTACCGGAGCAGGGGCAGATGTGGCCGGATCTGTTCCTTTGTTTGATCCGGGATTTAGGCAGGCGGTAGAACAAGGGAATGTTAAAGAAGCCGCTAAACGTGTTGCAACAGACTATGCGGTAGGAGCTGCAACGGCTCCTGTTATTGGTTTAGGGGCTGGTGCTTTAAACCAAGTTTCTCCTGTTGCTGCTAGGGCTGTAACCGGTGCCTTAGGTGCAGCAAGACTTGCTAATCCCATTGCAGTTGCATCACAACTTGGCGGTTCATCGCCCATCACTCCACGAGTTGCTGCTGCAGAAGCTGCTCAGTTAAAAGAAAAAATTAAACTTGCTCAAGCCGCACGAGCGCGTGGCTCACGTTGGAAATTTCCAACTCCATTTGGAACTCTTGCGATTCCTGAATTAGGTTTTTCTGAAACCGGTGGATTCTTTTTTCCTTAATCAAAATGGCTAAATCTAAAAACAAAAAAAAGAAGGGTGCATCTGCTAGCGCTAAGCAGAATAGCGGTAATGCCGTAGCCAAGAAGGCAAAGAACGGCGGGAAGAAAAAGTAAGCCTAATCTTCCCAGTGCACTAGCCGATGGCAGTTGCAGCACAGCGGAATACACTTCTCGATTTCTTTTTGTATGCGGCTCCACCCGTACCCAACAGTTACCATTCGAGAAATGTTGTGGTCCTTGTCTCCCAGGTGGTGAAACTCTAGGATTCGATGATCAGCAATGCCACATTCTTTGCACTGCAGAGTCTTCTTGTACTCTAAAAATCGCTTTCGATTTTTCTGAAGTGTGCTCTTGGTGCTGGGCACTAATGTCAAAATATTGCTCGACTAAATATAACAAATAAATTCAAAGCTGGATATCGGATTTGAACCGATGACCAACGGTTTACAAAACCGTTGCTCTACCACTGAGCTAATCCAGCGGTGCCCCGGACCTTCTAGGCTATCTGCCTAGCGTCACCAACGGGCAGTCGGGATGACAGGATTCGAACCTACGACATCCGCCTCCCAAAGACGGCGCTCTACCAAGCTGAGCTACATCCCGTTATTTGTAATTATACAGACTTTTCGTTCGGTGTTTTCCAGAAGTAGTCGTCTTGTTCACCAAGGCGTCCCCACTTAGGTGCGTGCTCGACATCGAAGTAACGTGTCGATACCTTGAAGTCTGGTGTCTTGAGGTTGTGATTGGTTAGCGATGGGTCGCACATGCGACAACGATTGTTAGGATAAGCGCCGATTTGACCATTATCCAATGCAACAATGTTGTGGGATTTGTGTTCGTCAGGGAATTCAGCAAAATAAAAATCAGGTTCATTGCGGTGGGGATGGTAATTATCAATAGTAAATAAATACTCACCTTTCATGATGCCAGCGCTGCGGGTCATCACCTGAAACTCCATGTTGTAGATCAGGTTCTTTTCGATAACCGTAAGCCCCGTATCAAACCCATTCCAAAACTGCAGGTCAGTTAGCTCCAGGTCTGGAGTAGGTGGTTGAGGTTTGTCGGGATGGTCGGAATTCCACGCAAGGAATGCACTGATGGGCAACTTGTCGTACAGTGCGCCATACTCAGTTAAATACGTTTCGAAATATAACGCTCTGCCGCTGAGTGATTTACAAGTTACCCAATAACCAGGGGTGTATTCACCATGACCATCACGCAAGTCACGTAGGTATTCACGGCGGACCCAAACTTTAACTGGTGGTACGTTGGCAACAAGCGTAGTCATAAAAAATCCCGGCTGCTCATACCGGGATTATAGCTTCCTTCCTGCCCTTGTCTTGGGTTAGCCTTTCGGTTTCGCCAGGAGCATGAACTTTGAGCGGATTAACTATAGTTTATTTTTTCTTTGCAGCAGCCCCTTTCTTTTTCGCAATCATTTCTTTAAACTTGTCGCGAGCAGCAGCTTGCTTGTCAGTAGCGCCACCTTTGCCTTTAGCGGCAGGAGCTTCTTTGCCCTTGGAGTGTACTGCTTTGCCCTTGTGGGGAACAGCTTTTTTCTTGTCCATGGTGAATAGGTAATTACCTTTGCTAATTATAAGTTTGATTCCTTTGCTTTACGTTCATCCAACAGTGCTTTCCATTTGCATGGCTTACTGCTTTTCTGCCAGTCTCTTGGTGGATTAGGTATTAAACTTTCTAACTTCCAGAAGAAATCAGCAAGCCGTTGTTCTTCTGAATAGCGTTCAGCCAAGGGATGTGGGAAGGCTATGATTTTTGCCAAACCTTTCCATTAATTCTTCCATTTGTTCCATGGATTCCAGCCTTATTAGAATGTCGGTAATAGTACTAATGACCACCGGATGTTCAGTACGTGCCGCAAAAGCCAGTGCTTCTCGCAACACTCCGGCAGCTTCTTCGATGGAATGTTTAACCTGGTTCGACAGACTCATTTCTGATTCCCGGGGTGTCCTGAGCAAAGGTGTTATCAGCAACATTTTGTCGTGAAAGCTGTAAACTGTTTAAAAGTTGATCGTGATTGTGAAGGAAATTATTTCCTTCACTGATCGCACTTTCATAGTCTTGCAGTTTTTCCATAACAACAAAAGGGTGTATACCCAATATTAGCAGTTGGGTTTACCACATGTTAACTGGGTTGATGCACAACTTTTGTATTGTACATTGCAATTTTGTCATAACCATTTTGGGCAAAGTTAAAACAAATGTTTGTCGTGTCGCAATCCCAATCATTAGTTAGCGGGTTGATCTCTGAAAAACGAATGCCCTCTGCAATTGCTTCTGCATTGTAAACACAAAAACAATTAAAAGTTGACGCTACAAACAGATACTCAGGTAACTCTGAAACTCGTGGTCCAAAATATTCACTGTCCTCCGGTTTCATGCGGGTCGCCCAGCTGTCATAAATCCAATCAGGCACACCGTGTCCCATGGGGAGAATGCTACAAGAAGAAGCGATATCAAAGGGACTATAGATAATTTTGCTCATATTTTCCCCATTAAAAATAATGTCTGGTTCAATGGAAATAATCTTGTCATAGATACCAAGGCCAACGAACATGTCCGCTGCTTCCAGTGTTTTATTGCGGGCGGATGCTAAATACTTGACACGGTCTTTTGCCTTGATTGATCCAAAGTATGGCCAATTAAGGTTTTTAATTTGCAAATTAACAATATTAAAAATCTTTTTTAAAGAGGGTTCAAGAATTAAAAGTTTTTGTTTAGTGTCATCTGTTGAATCATTCTCTAAAACAAACAAGTCAAAAACAATGTCTGGGTGTGACTCTACTAAACATTTAAGTTGGTTATGCCAGGTTTGCAAGTGGCCGCCACGATTTCGAATGATGGTTGAAATTAAACAGCGCATGATCGCAAGGTGTAAGTAAGTTTGTTGACTTGTTTGGTGGTCACAAAGTGATTGTTACCAATATAGAAGGCACAGTCATGGATTTCCTCACTGTTGGGTAGATATGTTTTCTTGTCATAATCAGCCATAAACGGTTGTCGTAATAAGTTGCCGACCAAGAAAGGACGTGTTTCAACGCCAATAAGTTGAAGCATTTTCTTCATTTCATTGCGAGTCTCAGATGAAACGCAGTGAAAAGGAAGGGTCATTGCACTGTTTCCCCTGGGAAACGGAAGAGTTTTGATCCAGGGGTGTTCAATCATTTCGTTATAAAACGTGTAATAGTTCCAATAACGTTTTTCGATGAATGCATCAAGTTTTTTGAGTTGCACCAAGCCAAGTACGCCGCCAATTTCTGTGTTGCGGAAGTTGTAGCCTTCGGTTGGAAAAAGAAAAGCAGGGTCAATATCTGGGGCTAACTTTTCTTCCATGCTCCGATAGTTGCCCAACATCTCACGTGACATTCCATGGGAACGCTTGGCTCGCATGATGTTATATAAATCTTCATCATTTGTACAAACCATTCCACCTTCAATGGTTGTCATGTGGTGGCCAAAATAGAAGGAGAAGGTTGAGCCCAGTCCTTCATTGCCAACTTTGTGGCCATTTTTATTCCTGGCGCCATGAGATTCACAGCAGTCTTCCAGGATGATGGCATTGGGCCATAGCTTTTTCAAATGCGTCAAATCATTGGCAAATCCCATGATGTGCGTTACATACACTACATCTGGATCAATGCCTTGATCGTTAAGACGTTCTAAGGATTCTTTGGTTGGTGAATAAGATTTGTAATCAATGTCGTAAAAATGGATGTCGTGGTTCTGTTGTTTAAACGTTGAAATGTTTGTAGCCCAATTGACGGCAGGGCACAAGATCTGCAATCGAGAATTGTGACTGAAATTTAAATCACGTACTGCATCTAGTAGAAGGGTATTGGCTGTTGTTCCACTGCTAACAAAAAGAGAGAACCGGCAACCTTGCCATTGAGACCATCTTTTTTCAAACTCGTAACACCGTGGCCCATTCGTGAAACGATCACTTGTCAATAAAAATTTAAGTAGCGCAAGTTTCTCCTCCCACCCAATCGTATTTTTTTGCAGTGGCCAGTTAAAAACCGACATTGTTTATAGCTTCCAATATTGGTTATAGTAACTAAGATCGGCAAAAAAAGCGATGAAAAAAGCACTAATTACAGGAATTACTGGCCAAGATGGTGCTTACTTGACCAAAAATCTTGTTACAAAAGGATATCAGGTTCTTGGTTTAGTGCGTAACAATGCCAACCCAGGAAATAAAGATAAACTTAAGTGGATTTTTGGCGGTAATATTCCTGACGTTGTTCGCTTGGAATACTCGGATATGACTGATGCAACGTCAATGCATCGCTTGGTTAATACCTACGCTCCAGATGAAGTTTATAATCTTGCTGCCCAAAGCCATGTTGGCGTTAGCTTTAAGTCTCCTGGCAGTACCGCACATACAAATGCCATTGGGGTACTAAATATTTTGGAGGCTTGCCGTAACGCAGACTCGATGCCCAGGTTTTACCAGGCTGCAACCTCTGAGATGTTTGGCAAAGTGCAACAGGTTCCTCAAACAGAACAAACTCCGTTTTATCCCAGGAGTCCATATGGTGTCGCTAAATTGTTCGGTTATTGGTTAACAGTTAACTACCGAGAAAGCTATGAGTTATTTGGCTGCAATGGCATCCTTTTTAATCATGAATCTCCGCTGCGTGGTGAAGAATTTGTAACTAAAAAAATTACAAAAGCAATTGGAAATATCTTGGCCGGTACGCAAGAGTATGTTGAGCTTGGCAATTTAGACGCTAAGCGAGATTGGGGGCATGCTCGTGATTATGTTGAAGCTATGTATCTTATGCTTCAACAAGATAAGCCGCGTGACTATGTAATCGCAACGGGTAAACAAACGAGCGTACGGACATTCTGTGAAATGGCTTTTGATTTTGCGGGAATTCCTATTGAGTGGGATGGAGAAGATGTCGACGAGGTTGGGTATTGTAAAAAGTTGGATCAAGTGGTGATCCGAATTAATCCTGAATATTATCGTCCTGCGGAAGTTGATTCTCTTCTTGGTGATTCTTCACTTGCAAAAGAAAAACTAGGGTGGTCTCTCGATACAAGCCTTGAAACACTTGTAAAAGAAATGGTGGCTTACGATTTGGCCACTAGGAAATGTGCCATATTTTGATTCTGAAGGCGCTCTTTGTGATATTGAACAACTCGCGGATCGGGCACAACGTTTTCTTTGTGTTGGATCCTGGCGTGTAAGGTAGGATCAGCAATGACTTCGTATCCATTCTCGCGAATACCACGGCAAAACTCCCAGTGTTCAACACCATCGACAACAGACCACTCAACGTCATCCATTGCTTCTGCTTTTATCATCGCAATAGAACCAAAGGCGCTGTTGCAACTGACAGGACGGCCTGATTCCCAAAGAGTGCGATCTTTTAAGGTAAGAAAAGGATTTGCTGCAAACGTTAAACACTGTTGATCATTTAGATCTTTGAGGGACCAACTGTCAAAATACGAGTCTCGTGTGGTATCGCCAACATGATCACGGACATTTTGAACGGTGTTAGGCGAAACCATTCCCCAGCTGGGATTTTTGTCCAGGCGTTCAATCATCTGTGTGATTAGTTCGGGCTTCCAATAAACATCACTATCAACGACCAATAAATAGTCGTAGTTGTAATAATTTTTTAAGGGTTCTAGTGCAATGTTTCGATATCTTGCTTGATATCGCACTCTTTCAAGGGAAGCGACACTTCCCCAGCGAGGTGCATCAATACGCTCAGAAGTAAGAAGTCCTAAACGTTCATTCCTAAGCCAAAGCAGTAGCCGTGTTGGTGTATGGTCTGCAGAATCGTTTTCAAAAAACGAATAAACACAAGAGATGTCTTTGGTTTTTAACAGTTCTTCTGCGGCCTCAAATTGAGCTAATGATCGGGAAAGATAATCGTCACTGTTGCGCCAAAGGGTAAGGACAGCAAGAACTTTGGAGGCCATTAAAAATCTACCCGTAAATAAGGAATGTCTTGGTCCTTTAGTTTAGCCTCAAACTGATTTGCCTCAATTGTTTCAATGTCCTCAAAGGCTAGCTGTGTAAGACAACCTGTTCGACATTCGTCGTCAAAGTCGTAGTAAAAACGAGTTAAATTAGTGGACACTGATTAATTCCCATATAGATTTGTGTGAGACTAATTCTAAGATCAACACAATTGATAGAACAATCATTGCCAGGCGTCCGTTCAGGCGTTCGGCATACCAGATGTGATCGTCAAAATTATTGTGCATTTCCCAGAACCGTATTTCGACGCAGTGTTCTATAGCAAATTCCCACACTACGGAAAATGCCCAGGCCAGGCATAAGGTGTAGCCTTTAATACTGAGAAAAAATTTGTTCATTGCCGGGATACGGACTCGGAAAAGAAGATGTAGGCGTCAACGCCCACGACAACAACCATAGCTCCAAGAATAGCGGCGATGGCATACACAAACTGATTCATGACAATTGCATTAATTATTGGGTAACATATTTGTAATATACGAAACCTTACAAGGTGGTTAGTCAGTGGCGCGACAAGTTGGCTCATTTAAATACAGGTCCTGCACGAATTACGCTTAATGGTAAGCGTCATTATGTCACCCCGCTACCAACTGGTCCTGCACCTTCGGTAACCACCATCATTTCTGAGACTGCATCAGAAGCCAACAAACGTAAGTTGGAAATGTGGTCTAAGGCAAACCCAGGCGTCAAAGAAGCTGCTGCAGAGCGCGGGACGGCAATACACTTTGGAATGGAACAGTACCTTAAAGGGAATAAAACTCCTGAGATCCCTGATGACTACAAGGATTTTTGGGCGGGCATGCCGCCAATACTTGATCAATTTCAAGAAGTTCTTTGGGCGGAATCGCCTGTTGACAAACGTTTTGATTTCACTATTGGTGCCGATGATGTGGCTCGCGTCTGGGGTTGCGATTCCGATGGTCGCGCTTGGGCTGGTGCTCCTGACATTATTGGTGTGGTTAATAACAAGCTCACTCTTGCCGACTTAAAAACCAGCGTCAAACCCTATAGTCGCAAGTGGCCCAAAGACCTGGAAAAAGGGTCGCCAGAATGGCGCGATCTTTTGGGCGGTCATATGAAATTCAAAAAAACTTGCAAACAGTTGGCGGCATACGATATTGCAATTCAACAGACACTAGGAATGACAGTACAACAAGCTGCCATTCTTGTTTCTACACCTACACGCACTCAAATCTTCAAAATTTCCAGGGGATTTTTGAATTGCTTAAGGGAAGATTGGTACAAAATAGTAGATGAGTACTACAAGCAAATTGAAGAAGTTGGTGAGTACGATGCAGACCTTGTTTGACGACATTCTCAAAGCACTGATTGATTGGTGGAAGAAGGTTTGGTTTGAGGCCAAGCTCAAGGCTCGGCTTGACATGATCGAATTGGAGAACAGCGCCCAAGCCGAGCTAGAGCTGGAAAGAGAAAACAAACCTCTCTACATCGAACACCCGATTGACCCCGACTTGCAGACGGGTGCATCAAAGGATTTGGGCGGTGCCATGGAACTGAAGGCGCCCTGGTACAAATCTGACGAGCGTCTGGAACCCTGAAGATTCTTTAGAAAAACAAAAATATGCTTGGGCTGTTGCAGTCTCGTTAAGTATTAAGCAAATGGAGATTTTGTTTCTTGATTAGAAGCCAAAAGATCTCCCGAAAATGGCTTGCCATAACGCCAGGCGTTATATTGTGCGTCACTATATTCGCTTCCTTTTTTTCCTAACTCTCTCCAAAAATCTAAATCTATATCATAGTAACCCTGTTTTAATGCTTTGTCTCTTATTGTTATACCCTTTGCCCTCTCTTCGTAAGTTGGTGTCAGGGGTTCGTCCATATTATTGAAACGCGCTTTGTCTTCTGCACTCATTCCTTCCCAATTAACGTACGATGCATACGGCACTTTAGTGCTATTGCGCCCCATAAATGCGCGTCCGCCGTCTTTGCCTGCGCCTCTAATACTGTATCCCCCCATCTCCATCATAGCTGTGTCATAGGGATTTTCAAAACGACGAGGATCGTTTTCGCGGGCTCTTATGGCTTCAGGATCCCAGCCCGTCGTGTCCTCGGCTAAATATTCTTTAGAAAGCTTTCCTGTTAACTTTTGTTCCCTTAAGAAGTTTTCAAGCTCCGCAACTTTTTGTTGATTGCTTACACCTATTTTTGCGTTTAATGCCGCAAGATATTGCGCTGGCCGTGGTGGTGGAGCAGGTGCTGGCCGTGGTGGTGGAGCAGGTGCTGGCCGTGGTGCTGGAGCAGGAGTTTTTGCTACCGGCGTCGGGGTTGGGGCGGGTTTTTGAGATAAACCCGGTGTCGTAGCTGGCAAATTTGGAGACGGAAACTTAAATCCCGGATCAAGATTGTAAATTTGTGACGGGTTATATGTGCCAGGTGCTTTATAACCAGCTGGACCCTTTGTTGGTGGTGTTGGATCGTAGTAATACATGCCAGGCGGCAAGCCGGCAACTTGAGAACCTGTGGGTGCGTATTTACCAGCAAGAGCTGCGGTTGGTGCAGGAGTTTTTGCTACGGGTGCTGGTGCTGGCCGTGGCGGTGCTGGTGCTGGCCGTGCAGGGGCAGGTGCTGGCCGTGGCGGTGCTGGTGCTGGCCGTGCAGGGGCAGGTGCTGGCCGTGCAGGGGCAGGTGCTGGCCGTGCAGGGGCAGGCGCGGGTCTAGGTGAACTAGATATTCCAAACCCCGATGTTTGGCTTGTTGAAGCACCCATATTTCCAACGGCACTGGAAAGATTACTGGAACCAAGGGCAAGAGGAGTGCCCAGAGGTTGCGTGAAGGGAACAAGCCTACCGTCGGGAAGCATTCGTTTGTATTGAGGGCTAGGGCGAAAGCCTGGTGAATCAACTGGATTCATTCCAGGATTCCATCCGGGTGACGGAAGGGGAGTATGTGGGCCCTGGGGAATCAAGCTAGCACGCAAATTGCCGGGTGCTGGTGCAGGTGTCTTGGCTGCAGGGGCAGGTGCTGGCCGTGGCGGTGCTGGTGCTGGCCGTGCAGGGGCAGGTGCTGGCCGTGCAGGGGCAGGCGCGGGTCTAGGTGAACTAGATATTCCAAACCCCGATGTTTGGCTTGTTGAAGCACCCATTGTTAGAACCTAGTCCTCGGCCAGGAGCCGAAAAAACGCGGAGGAGCAACATATGGATTGTCTCTAATAGCTTGTTCCCAGTCTCTGCCCATTCTTTTAGCGTATGACGCAGTATTTTCTTGGCGCATTTTGTTCATTAATTTATCTCTATCCATAATGTCATAACTTCTGTAAGGTGAACTGTCTGGAAGTTTGGTGCGGCTGCTGCCGCCAAAAACGAGACCTGCATTGATTTCAGCTAAACGCTGTCGAGCCTCTGACGCTTCTCTTAGAAGAGCTGTATATCTTTCGTCCGATAATTGTGCTGCTGTTTTTTCTGGCGCTGGTGCAGGTGTCTTGGCTGCAGGTGCTGGTGCTGGCCGTGGCGCTGGTGCAGGTGTCTTGGCTGCAGGTGCTGGTGCTGGCCGTGGCGCTGGTGCAGGTGTCTTGGCTGCAGGTGCTGGTGCAGGTGTCTTGGCTGCTGCGACGGTAGGTGCGTATTTACCAGCAAGAGCTGCGGTTGGTGCAG
>Ga0194130_10005555_pt1 | contig 15112 bp, 11 predicted proteins | sample TA2KigsurfametaG_FD_160084 | JGI IMG/M metagenome (GOLD analysis project Ga0194130, IMG submission 160084) | Freshwater microbial communities from Lake Tanganyika, Tanzania - TA2015050 Kigoma 12 surface | ecosystem: Environmental > Aquatic > Freshwater > Lake | place: Tanzania: Lake Tanganyika... | reverse complement strand
ACTCCCATCCGCATTCAAAGCTACAGATATGCCCTGCCATTTGGTACCGGGATAAGAAGCAACATCAAGCTTTTTCCCTTGCCTGTCCCATTCTGTTCCATTTTTGAAGTAAAGGAAGGCCGCTCCCTGTTGATTATTATCAAGAGGTGCGCCAACAATTGCGGTATTACCATCAGCACTAATTCCTACAGAAATACCCTGGCCTCCGGTGGGACTGTTTTCATCAAATAATTTCTCCCCTTTCTGCGTCCAAATATTATCTGTGCGGCTGAAGATCCAGGCCGCCCCCCTGGGATGGGTATCATAAGGTCCGCCCATAATTATGGTATTCCCATCAGCGCTCATCCCAACCGAAAAACCCATATTAACAGGAAAAATAAAATCGTCGTACCCGGTACCAACCAATTTTTCGCCTTGCTGAGTCCAGATATTATTATTTCGGGTAAAAATCCAGGCGGCACCTATGCCTCCATTATCAAGATATCCACCGCTGATAATTGTGTTTCCATCGGCACTAATTGCTACAGCCTTACCCTGCTGTGCCCGACCAACATTGCCACTGCCCACAAGTTTAGGACCCTGCTGAACCCAACTACTTCCGTTCCGCACGAAAACCCAAACTGCGCCTTGCTGGGTATTATCATAAGGAGCCCCAATAACTACTGTATTTCCGTCAGCACTAATGGCTACTGATCTTCCCGATTCGGGTGGACCGGCATGACCAGTCCCGAACAGTTTATCCCCCTGCTGAGCATTTGGAAAAATCGGGGTGCTTGTACCATAGCTATCCGAACTGGTTGCTGTCCCTGATTCGGCACTAATAGAAACAGGTCCACTCAGCGCACCCGGCATTACAAAAGCAGTTAGAGAGCCTGCTGCAGCAGAAATAATTAACCCGGGTTTGCCGGCTATGGAGACTGAAGTGGCTTTATCAAGTCCGGAACCAAGGATAGTGATCAGCGTTCCCGGCGGACCGGATTTAGGAGAAAAGGAACTAATCACAGGACCCTGAGCCTTTGAAACTGAACCATAGAATAAGATAAGCAGGAAGACCAGACTTATGATTTTGTACTTCATTTTTTAAAAATAACCGTTCCGGTATATAATTGAGCATAACAGGTCGGGTTTATAAATGCTCAGGTTCACTATAAATATGTCGATTAATAACCGGATAAACAAGACAGAGACAATTTCAAGCACTAAACTACTGCTGATTTGTCAACAAATATTCTGTTTTGTATCTTTAGTTCTTAATCAACACAAAATGCTATGAAATCAATTCTTTTTTTAGGAATACTTTTCCTTGCTGCCTGTTCAGGCTCAAGTGATAAAAGATCAACTACCGAGGCAGACTCAACACATTCAGCGGCACTTGTGCTTAAATGGGAAAGTGACAGTTCATTAAAAGTTCCTGAATCAGTTCTTTTTGATAAAGTCAATCAGGTATTGTATGTGAGTAATATTGACGGTACCAATCCCTGGGAAGCTGATGGAAAAGGCTCCATTGGTAAAGTAGGTTTAGATGGAAAGGTCATCGCAGCCGAATGGGTAAGTGGCTTGCATGGACCAAAAGGTATGGGCATTTTTAATGGTAAATTATACGTAGCCGATCTAGGGAATATTGTGGTGATTGATATTGCGGGTGGTAAGATTGAAAAATCAATTCCGATTGAAGGTGCAACTGGCTTAAATGACATCAGCATCGATCCCAATGGAGTAGTTTATGTTACTGAAATGTTGAGCAAAAAATTGTATAAAGTTGAGAACGACAAGCCGGAACTCGTCATAGAAAATCTAAAAAGACCTAACGGAGTACTTGCTCATGATAATGAAATTTATCTGTTAGATGATGGCGGTTTATACAAAATGAATGCAGATAAGACCTTAACCCTGATTGTGGACGGCATGGAAGGCGGAACAGATGGTATTGAACATGTTCAGAATAATGAATTCATTGTTTCCTGCTGGGAAGGAGCCCTATGGTATATTAAAGCAGATGGCACCAAACATTTACTGATGGACACCCGGGCAGAGAAAAGAAATACTGCTGACATCGGCTTTAATCCGGAAAGTAAAACTGTGTATGTACCTACTTTCTGGAGAAACACGGTTGTTGCTTATGAGGTTAAGTAGTAAGTTTTAGGTTATAAGTTTTAAGTTTTAAGGGTGGTTCAGAAGAAATGAATTTTCAAGAGGAAAGGTGAAAGGCGCAAGCGGAAAGCACAAATATTCGGATTTTGCCTCTCTTTTAGTATAGTTTCAATTCACCAAAATCACTGACTTACAATCTGCAGTGTTTTACCTTTACTGATAGGACTGTTCATAAGCTTTGGCCTGAGCACAAAATCTCCGTTGACGATTTTTTCCTTCCCGAAGCTTCGGGATAGCGGCGGCATTTATTCATTTTTGTATATTGTTTTTTAAGGTACTTATGGTCTCGTCGTTCCTCCTCGGCATGTTTCTTTTGTGCCCGTCCGAACGGGTTCATCCGGGCGGGCTGCAGGAACCTCCCGTAGGGAAGCTTGAGCACAAATGAAAACAACAAAAAAAAGAGAAAAATTATGAGTTAAGAATATCATTATTATTCCCACTTTCAATTTCCCTGTAAACACGTGATTGATAATAAAAATTGATGAAAAATTGTTTTTCACCCGAAAGCTGTCTGGTGTCAATTATCCATTATAATTGAATGATAAAAGTAAGCTGTGCCATCATCGTTAACAATCAGAAGCAGGTCCTTGTAACCCGGCGCAGTGCTACCATGCCTCTTCCTTTAAAATGGGAATTTCCCGGCGGCAAGATCGAAGAAAACGAAACAGCCGAAGAATGCCTGATCCGGGAGATTAAAGAGGAGCTGAATATGGAGATTGAAATTATCGGAAGCTTAAGTCCGAATGATTATCAATACCCCGATAAACTGATTGGGCTGATCCCATTTATCTGTCGGCAAAGTGGTGGAGACTTAGCTTTAAAAGAACACGCTGAATATCAATGGCTGTACACAAAGGATTTGTTAGACTTGGATTGGGCGGAGGCGGATGTGGGGGTGGTGATGGGATATACCATTAAAAATAAATAAACAATCTGCAATTATTTTTCGCAATGCTACTATTTTAGTTGTAATTGAAGGTTCTAAGTTTTAAGTTTTACATCGTCCAATGAGATTATTTACACGATAAGGGTACATTCAAAAAACTTGGCGGCGAGATCATACAAGAACTACAGAACGGATGAAGATGCTGGTATCCTGCAGGGTAATTATGGGGAGGGGGCCAATTAATCTCTCTCCAGCATCGAGTTCACCTTGGTTTCCCTCATCACCACATAAACCAATAAAGACAAGAAGATACAGCCGGTAATATACCAGTAAAAATAGTGCTCATAACCGGATTTTTTTAACCAAAGTGCAACATATTCTGCCGTACCGCCAAAGACTGCTACGGTAAGGGCATAGGGTAAACCCACACCTAATGCCCGTACCTCCGCCGGAAATAGCTCTGCTTTCACAATGGCGTTTATACTAGTGTAAGCACTTACGATAACGAGCCCTGCCAGCAACAGAAAAAAAGCAGTATAGGCTGAGGTGGTTTGGCTCAGGGTACTGAGCAAGGGAACTGTACAAACCGTACCCAAAACTCCAAAAGCGATAAGTAGGGGACGACGTCCTATCCGGTCTGACCAAGCGCCAAATAGCGGTTGAATCAGCGCAAATATCAGCATGCTGATGAAGGAGATTTGTGTCGATTCAGCTTTACTCAAATTCACCGTATTCACCAGGAATTTTTGCATGTAAGTGGTGTACGTATAAAAAGCCAGTGTGCCACCCAGGGTAAGACCAATAACAGTGAGCAAGGCTTTGGGATGTTTTAATAATTCTCTGATTGTACCCTTACGTTCATCGGCTTTATTCTTTTGGGCTTCAAATGCCTTAGTTTCATAGAGTGTACTTCTTAAATAAAGTGCAACCAGTGAAAGGATGGCCCCGATTACAAATGGAATACGCCAGGCCCAGTCATGAAGCTGTTCATCACTCAGCCATGTTTGAAGGAGAAGCTGGATTCCAAGAGCAAGCAGCTGACCTCCAATTAAAGTTACATATTGAAAACTGGAATAAAATCCCCGCCTGTTTTGGGTAGCCATCTCACTGAGATAGGTTGCCGAAACCCCATATTCACCCCCCACACTCAGTCCCTGAAGGAGCCTCGCTACTAAAAGCATGACAGGAGCAATTATACCAATGGATTGATAGGTTGGGATAAACGCGATAAGCATCGAGCCGAATGACATGAGTAGCACCGAAAGGGTCATGCTTTGTTTTCGGCCAAATTTATCCGCAATCCGACCAAAAAGCCAACCACCAACGGGCCGCATCAAAAAGCCTAAAGCAAATATACCGGCAGTATTCAGGAGTTGGGCAGTTTTATTTCCTTCCGGAAAAAAGGAAGCCGAGAAATACAAAGCAAAAGCAGAATAGGCGTACCAATCGTACCATTCCACCAGGTTTCCTATGGAACCACCGAAAATGGCTTTCAGCCTTCGGCGGGAGATGTTTTCTTCTGAAAATAAACTTTTCACCTGAATTATTTTTTATAATAATAGGAGTTTATTTGGGTAAAATGAAGTCGCTGGTTGATATAGCAGGGAAGCATGTTCAATTGGACATCAGTTAGAATCACTTTGAACACTTACTTTGGAAACCGTATGTTCAATCACATAGTTAAATGAATAATGCCAAATTATCGGTTCCCCATTTCCTAACCAGATAGCTATCGGTTTGCTAATTTACTCAATTAACTTATTCTTCTCCATGTAACCTTTCTGTTTTCTTTTTCAATATTCGAAATAAAGGATTATTTTGATTTCATGAAAAAACATACCCTCCGTGAGATACTATACACCCGATTTATTTTCATCATCCTCAACGCTTTCATCTTGGTCAGTTGCCGGCCGGAAGTCGATAAATTACCAGCATCTGATCAAGATAATGGCGGATTGATACTGCCGGGTGGTTTTGAGGCATTGGTGGTAATTGATAGCCTGGGGGGTGGCGATATTGTTGCCCTTCAGATAAGTCAGCTGGCAAAATCCAATACCCCTCAAACCCCAGCTGTGGAAGTTCAAGGTGCTCTAAACAGTAAACAATTAAGTCGGCCAAACAATCAACTCAAAGGGAACTATGTCGGAGCCAGGCATATAGCAGTTAATAAAAATGGAGATGTATATGTCAAACTCAGATCACCTACTATTGATGGTTATGGGAATGCAGCACTTAGAGATTTGAATGTGGATGGAAAGGCCGATAGTGTAAGGATCTGGGGTAAGTATGAGAACCGTAACCGGGGTACGGCCATGCAAATTCATAATGGCTACCTCTACTTCAGCTCTGAGTTAATAGTTTTTCGCAATAAACTCAAGGATGGACAGCTGGTACCCGACAGTAAAATGGATACAATGGTGATTGATACGCTTCCCTACCATGAGCATATGGCAAAAGCACTGGCATTTGATGGGAAGGGCAGTATGTTTGTGTCTTGGGGAATGGGAACCAACTCTTGCCAATTGGAGAACAGGAAACCGGGATCTCCGGGAATGAACCCCTGTCCTTACCTCGTTGACCATGGTGGAATCTGGAAGTTTGATGAAAATAAACTTCAGCAAAAACAAAGCGATGGAACACGCTATGCAACCGGAATGCGGAGTATTGTCGGGATGACCTGGAATAAAAAAACGGATGCGCTATATGCCTTACATCATGGCCGGGATGATCTGCGCTTACTCTGGCCTGAATATTATAGCCCATGGAAAAGTGCCATGCTCCCTTCTGATGAACTTTTTAAAGTAACAGAAGGTTTTGATGGCGGATTTCCTTATTACTATTATGACCAGATGGTAGAAAAGAAAATTCTGAGTCCGGAGTATGGCGGTGATGGAATAAAAGAAGGGGATGGGGCAAAACTTCCAAAACCACTTCTGGGTTTCCCGGGGCATTTTGCTCCAAATGATATCCTCTTCTATAAAGGCAACCAGTTTCCTGCCCGTTACAAAGAAGGAGCATTTATTTCATTACATGGCTCAACTAACCGTATCCCCTACCCTCAGGTAGGAAATGTTGTGGTGTTTGTACCCATGAAAAACGGACTTGTAACCGGACCATGGGAAGTATTTGCTGATGGCTTTGCTGGCAAAGATACTCTTGCAGTAGCCAATGATGCTACTTACAGACCAATGGGGCTGGCAGAAGGACCGGATGGCTCTTTATATGTAGGGGAAACGCAGAAAGGGAAGATTTGGAGAATCATGTACAAGGGCGACAAAAAATCGTTTGGAAACAAAGAGCTGGCTGAAATGGAAAAACGTAAAGCGATGCTGCATCTTAAAACTCCGGATGAAATGGCTGATAATCTTGACCGTAAAGGCAAACCGGTACATGCCGAGCTTTTATATAATATTTACTGCAGAAATTGCCATCAAAGCGATGGGAACGGCGACGGAAGCCGCTTCCCTCCACTGGCAGGTTCGGAGTGGGTGAACAGCGATAAAACGGTACTCATTAATGTAGTTCTAAATGGATTGACGGGTGCCATCCAGGTAAAGGGTCAAAATTATAACGATACGATGCCGGCACATGCATCCTTCCTAACGGATCTGGAAATTTCAGAAATTCTGACTTATGTCAGAAGAAGTTTTGGAAACAAATCAGGACCGGTAAGCGAAAAAGAGGTAGCGGAAGTAAGGAAACTGATGAGTAGGAATTGAACATGCGGACCTCATTTTGAATGGGAGAATCAAACAGATCCTAATGAAACTGTATAATTTCTGGGTAATCTCAATCCGGGATAACAATACTTGATGTAAGAATAATGAAATCACTAACATTCCTTTTAATCTTATTATGTGCTCAATCCATCCGGCTTTTCGCTCAGACGATCAATGTAGCCACATTTAATATCCGGTACGACAACCCCGGGGATACCGGTAACCTATGGGTCAATCGGGCTCCGGTGGTATCCAGTCTGATTCGCTTTCACGACTTTGATCTATTTGGTGTTCAGGAAGCCCTAAAAAATCAGCTGGACGATATCGGCACCGCCTTACCTTATTTATCACGTTATGGTATTGGTCGTAACGATGGTAAAGATGGGGGTGAACATGCTGCCATCTTTTATAAGAAGGATAAATTCAGGCTTTTGAAAAGCGGTGATTTTTGGTTGTCTCAAACTCCTGATAAACCCGGTTTAGGCTGGGATGCGACCTGTTGCAATCGCATCTGCTCATGGGCTTACTTTGAAGATAAGGAGAGCGGTAAAAAATTCTTTTTCTTCAATGTCCATTTTGACCATCAGGGGGTCATTGCCCGGAAAGAAAGTGCAAAGCTGATGATTCAAAAAGTAAAAGAAATTGCCCGAGGTGAGGCAGTGATTTTGACCGGCGACTTGAATGGCGGCCGCGATAGTGAATGGTACCAAAGCCTTGCCAAATCAGGAATCCTCAAAGATTCATATCATGATGTAAAATATCCTTATGAACTAAATTCCTCCGGAAATGGGTTTAAAGCGCCTAAAGATAAATCGGTCATTGACCACATCTTCACCTCCAAAGAGTTTAGCGCCCGCAGATGGGGAATTCTTACTGATACATATTTCGGCAAGTTCCCCTCCGACCACTTTCCGGTTATGGCAACCTTGAGTTTTTAATATCATCAGAACCATTCTTGTTTGCGGCTTTACCTCATTCAGGAATTGTTTCTTTTATTCATGAACTTAAGGAAATACTGAATGGTACCAGGCTTGATTGATTATCTTTGAAGAAAAAAAATATGATTGCACACCACGTTTTATTTTGGCTTAAGCCTGAAACCACAGAAAAACAGAAAATAGCGTTCCGGAAAAGTCTGGATACCTTACAATCTATTGAAGCCGTCAAAATGCTTCATATTGGTACGCCTGCTCCTATTGAGCGGGCTGTGGTAGATACAACTTACACATTTAGCTTATTCCTTTTATTTGAAGATATGGCGGGCCATGATCAGTATCAGGTTCATCCGGTTCACAAAGCATTTTTAGATGAATTTAGGGTGTGCTTTGATAAGGTAATTATCTATGATGCCCATTGATTTACTGAGATGTTGAGCTAAGCACTCAAAACTTGACAAGAGCCTGCAAAATATTTGCAGGCTCTTGTATTTCAATCAATTTGTCTGGTTAAAATTATTCCCTTACGAGAGATTGGTATAAGATCTTGACAGTGCCTAATTATTTTTCTAAGCTTTTGGAAAGCAGGGTCTGTCGCTCCCAGCTAATTCCGGCCCCGTGTTCTGCCCTATTTTTTTGCTGGAAATTGAATCATCATTCTAAGATTCAGTAATGCAAAAAAGATAGGTCTGCCACCCGGGTTTGTTTTACAGAGCCTGTGCCTCTATTAACAGACTGCCCCTCCCGATGAAAAACAGCAAGGGGTAAACTAAACCTTGCCGCAGGAGGTATCTTCCGGCAATGGATCATCTGAGATAAAGCATAATTTCTTGCCGGAAATACTCCGGAGGAAAGGACTGAACTGAGCTATAGAACACAGGTATTGCTTTCAAAAAACAAATCATACCTATCCGGAGCATCATGCGATTCATTAAAAGGGTATTTTTATCTTCCTTATACCGATCTTAGGTTTATTATTAAACAGGTGTCGATACCTCTCATAAGATATTTTATCGTTTTTTAAGAATTTTGGAAAGAACAGGAGATTTCAGCGTCCTAGCTGAGTATAAATCGTGAATAAGGTTTCATCTTTGGCTGGAATCGGACTGGTTTACTGAGTGCCTTTCAATAATCAATACGCTCGGGACAAAAATTGAGCAGATGAGTTAAACGGTTTATTTAACTTTTTTTATTTCGTTTCAAGCGGCGGCCGCCCTCCACTAATTATTGTCAATCTCGCAAGAGCGAGAAGCTCCTGCAACCTACAGTATGATTGGATCGATGAAAAAGGGGAATACACCTCACGCAAAGTATACATATCAATCAATGAATTTAACATCTCCTTCCCAAAACATATCCATCCTCAAATGATAAAATTGCTTGACAAAAATGCGGGAACTAATCTTAAGCAAAAATTATCATTGCCGATCAGGGTCGAAGAATAAAAATTTACCAGCCATTCGTGATATTCGAACCCCAATTCTCCTTTTATTTATGGTGTCCGCCAAAAACTGATTAAATTTATTGGTACAAAATCCCAAACCGTGAGAATATTCAGCCTTTTCCTTTTGCTCTTTATTTTAGGAGTAAATGCATCCGCACAAAATAAAAAATTTGATTTTATAGCTTTCGGTGATATGCCCTACAAACTTCCGGATGATTATGCCCGTTTCGAGGACCTCATCCGACAAGTCAACAAGGAAAAACCTGCCTTCAGTGTTCATGTTGGAGATTTTAAATCCGGTTCAACCCCATGTTCAGACGAATATTTCAATAAGATCTTCAACTATTTTGAAAGCTTTTCCGAACCCTTAATCTATACTCCGGGAGATAATGAATGGACCGATTGCAACCGGGAGGCGGCCGGAAAATATGATCCACTGGAAAGGTTAGACTTATTGCGAAAAATGTTTTTTAAAGAGCCAAAAAGTTTGGGACAAAAAAAAATAACACTCAGCACCCAGAGCAGCAATCCTCAATTTACAAAATATGTTGAAAATGTAGCCTGGGAACATGGGGGCATACAATTTGCCACCATACATTTAGTAGGTAGCAGCAATAATTTCAAAGGAAAAGACAATACCGAATTCCTGGAACGTGAACAAGCCAACCTGGCCTGGCTCGACGAAATTTTCCGGAGGGCAGCAGCTACAAATGGTTTAGTGTTCTTTACCCAGGCAGATATGTTTTATGGAGGTAAAATCGTTCCGGTATTTAAAGGGATATGCGATAAACTTTCGGCACTTAGTATACAATACGGTAAACCTGTACTATGGATTAACGGCGATTCTCACCGCTTCATCGTAGATAAACCTTTGTTACAGTCTGATAAACGTTCAACCATTCTCAATTTTACCAGAATGCAGGTTTTTGGAGATGCAGATTTGGCCTCGGTCAGGATTAGTGTCGATCCTAAATCAAGAGAATTGTTTACCATCCGGCAGATGTTAATGGATTAGGCCTGACGTTAAACTCTATAAACCCACAAATAGATAGTGTAAGAATTACACTATCTATTAATTAAAATTCTTTCTCACCAAACTCACTTCCGGGCAATTTCAGTTTCTTAGCAAGCTTGTTGAGGTTATAACTCAGGTTAAGCATCAACACATCTACCTCGTAAATATAGTTTGTGGTAGTATAGAAATCAGGGGCCCACGTACTTATCCGTTGCTCGTTACTTTTGAGTAAGCCTAGATCCATATTCTGCCATTGAAGCAGAACCGCCATTCTGCCCTTCAAAAAGGTCTTCTTTAAAGAACTATTTGGAGATAAAAACTCTGAATCCCTTCCTTGAACTGTGGGTCTAGCCGACAAATAATTTAAATTGCCCTGAACACTAAAACCTGATCTCAGATTAAAATTTGCATTCGCATTTATAGAAATTACCCAATCAGAGTTTTCAAGGTAATTGGTATAATTCAATACTGAACCACTCACAGTACTCCTGAAAATATTTGTCCCAAGGTATAACTGCGACCATTTCGCCGGACTAAAATTCGCACCGAGCTCAAGTCCAAGCCTGCTGGCCTTGTCGGCATTGGTATAAACTCGGTTCAATATGGTATCTGCGTAAACGCTATTCACACGTTGTATCGGATTCTGGATATCCTGGTAATATATCGTTGAAAACATAGAACCCTGACTGAAATTTTTGCTAAACCCTGCTTCTGCCAAATAGATAAATTCAGGCAAGAGGTTTGCATCTCCTCTTTCTAATGTTTCCGAATGTTCCCGTTCAGGAATGGGATTTAACTCAAAATTATTGGTTCGCTGAACCCTTCTACTCAAGCCGGCCTTAAATTTCCATTCATTCTTCAAACTATAAAGCATATTGACTGAGGGAAACAGATTATTGAGCATTAAAAGGTAGTCATCACTCCTTAGCGAATTCACATTTAAATCCCGGCTGGCGTATTCGTGCCTCAATCCTGCGGCGTATTCCAGTCTCTCAGACTTTCCTGCGTATTGAGTATAGAGTGAATGAATTTGATTTTTAGCTTTCACGGCCCCTGAAAACTCAGGAACGATCGCAAGGCCGGGCCTACCCCGTTCCTGTACGGAATAAATAAACTGACCATCTTGCTGGTCTAAACGATATTGATAACCTGCCTCTAATTTACCCTGACCCACTTGCACGAGGTAATCCACCTTCGTTCTAAATCCATTCAGTGGATTGGTGTAAGTACTTAATGTATTTTGAACGAGCTGATTCATCTCAATATTTCTGTTAATAGTAGACCCTTCTAATCCGGCATATTCAAACAGAGCAGAAAAATTTAGATTGGATTTTGCTGAAAAATTATGGCTATAGTCCAGATTACCCAGCATAAAGTTGCCCTGTTTATTTTGCAAATTGGGATTGAAATAATTTGAACGACCTACAATTTGACCAGTTCCAATTACAGCATTCAGGTTGGAATAATAGATATCTGCCACCCGGTCCTGAAATTTATGACCTGCGAAAAAACCAATCGAAAGCTGATCTTTCTTTGATGGAGTGTAGGCAAGATTAAATCGTCCGCCATAATTATACCTGTCAAAACTACGCTCTCCTTGTGAGGGAAATGTTGTTTTTTTGGCACCTGTAATGGTGAAAACATCTCCATCTCTGTATCCGGCATGATCATTCCTAAGATAATTGGCACTTGCAGAAAAATCCCAGGCATCTTTCTTGTAGTTAAAGCTTACATCAGCACCATACCTTTGCTGACTTTCAGCATTGCCATATGTTCTTACGGAAGGTAATCCGCCCTGTATATTTGCGATAAACACCGTACTGTTATCCGCTCCGCTTTTTGTAGTAATATTGATAATACCTCCCTTTCCATCCGGATCATATTTGGCAGAGGGTGCAGTAATCAACTCAATATTTTCAACTGAATTAGCCGGCAGCTGACTCAGAATAGTGGATGCATCTGTTTTTACAGGCTTCCCATTGATTAAAACCAAAAAACCTTTCGATCCCCTAACGGATATCTCCCCCATTCCATCAACAGCAATGGAAGGCATATTTTTAATGACATCAATCGCGGTGCCACCTTTGGCAGATTCAAATTGGTCAGCTTTATAAACCTGCTTGTCTATTTTATTTAGATTCTGAAGCTGCTGCCCGGTAACCATTACCTCCGACAAAAATTGCTGATTTAAACTCAATTCCAGTCGACCCAAATTAACACTCTGCCTGACAGAAAGAGTTATAGGTGCAGATTGGAAAGTATGATAACCAAGAAACTGAATTTTAATAAAATAAGCTCCTACCTTTAGTTTTTCAAATTTAAATTTTCCCGATACATCAGCCATCTGCCCCATAAGTAAGACCGAATCTGCTGATTGATGAAGTGAAACACTGGCAAACTCCATGGCTGAAGCAGCTGATTTATCAAAAACAATGCCTTCAATAGAAGCGTTCTGAGCATATAATTTAGTGGAAATAAGAAATAGTAGCAGAAATAAAACTTTCTTCATTTTGACAAATTGCATCCGCGAATTTAATCAATTGATTAACCAGAAAATGTGATTCTCTATATTATTACCAATAAGTTTTAGTAAAGAAAATATTAAAGTTCAGGTTGTTGACTACAAATTTATGACCTCCATTCATGCCGCATATTACCCTTAAGTTTTACAGAAAGTCTTTGAATGAAAAACTTACTGATATACCCAAAGTTAAATCCATAATTCCTGTATCATCAGCAAGTGACCCCATTGGAAAATCAGGCCTCCTCCCAGAGTTGCTTTAATTTCTTAAGATCTCTTTTCATGTAGTCAAAAACAAGCTGCTTGTCTATTGTAATACGATTGGCTCCATGCTCGGCACCACCCATAGGATATTCGAAATGCATAGAAATTGGGACTTCGATTTGATAGTTCTTTAATAATTTAAAATAGGATTTAAAGTCGACCATTCCCTCACCCAATGGGACATTTTCAACCATCCAAGTTCCATTTTTCTTTGACCAAATGTAATCTTTGATTGCAAGAGTTCTAATTTGAGGATGAATTAAATCAAGTCCGTTTTTCCAAGACATACCCCCTTCAACAAGCGCATGGCGAATATCATATTGTACTCCCGTATTTGTTGGATCAGAATCTTTAAGTATTTCCCAAAGCTCCCAAATTGAAGCACCTGCTAAATTCCCCGAATGATTCTGATAACAACCGGTTATTCCCAGCTGTTTGTTTAATTGACTGAGATCAGCAAGTACTTTTTTAAACCGCAGGATGGCCTCAGGAATACTTTTAGATTCAGGATACTTCAGCCAATTCATACGGTAATACTTAACTCCAAGCCTTGCAGCAGTCTCCAATAATTTTTTATCTACCGGATTATTGGCATCCTGAACCGCTGTTGTAATCAGCATGGAGGCCAACCCGGCTTTTTGAATGGCTTCAACAGCGGCAGGCAAATCAAGTTCTACCCGCTCCGGTAAGACATGCCCATTGGGGCGAACCGTAAGATCTACCCCATTAAATCCCATCCCGGCCGCAGCATCAGCCATATCCCTGTAGTTCAGAAATTGCAAATGCTTAGAAAAAACGGATATTTTTAATGGATCCAGAACTCTTAAATCCTTGCTTCGGTCTGCAAAAAGATCCGATGATATGAAGGGAAGTAATGAACCTGCAATCACAGCATGCTTAATAAAATTTCTTCTGGAGTTCTTATCTTTTTCAGTATCCATAAATCATTAAAAATTAACTATTCGGTATGCTTTTTAAGAAGCCATAATTTATACTTTCCTTCCGATTTTGTACAAAATATGAAAAGAAAAATTAGGAATACTGCTTTATCTTGCTGAAGTATATTGACAACGGAATAGCTCAGATCGCTTTTTTTAATCCGCGGCGAGCAGACCAGCCTTCGGACGAACCTCTATTGCCGGAAGAATTCCCTAAAACAACAAAAGCGATCAACTCGGATCGCCTTTTTGTAGCCCGTAGGGGTCCCGATACCTATCGGGACGAACCCCTGTTTCCTACTATTAACTAAACAACAAAAGCGATCAACTCGGATCGCCTTTTTGTAGCCCGTAGGGGAATCGAACCCCTGTTTCCAGAATGAAAATCTGGCGTCCTCACCCCTAGACGAACGGGCCTTGTTGAGTCGAACGTTATACGTTGTTACGTAGTACGTCTGCTCGGAAACTTATGACGTAATAACGTATTACGTATAACATTACTCTGGTAGCGGGAGCCAGACTCGAACTGACGACCTTCGGGTTATGAGCCCGACGAGCTACCAACTGCTCCATCCCGCACTATTTCATAATTTTAACGGGTTATGAACCCGACGAGCTACTCCCCAACCTGTTGGGGACTCCATCCCGCACTATTTCATAATTTTAACGGGTTATGTGCCCGACGAGCTACTCCCCAATCTGTTGGGGACTCCATCCCGCACTATTTCATAATTTTAACGGGTTATGTGCCCGAAGAAGTAGGCAAAAGGGATTTTTATGTTTCAAAAAAGAACCCTTTCAAAGCCTTATATTCTACCCAATTTTAAGCCTTGAGAGTGTCTCAGTATTGCTTTTAAATTGGACTGCAAAGATATATTTCGTTTCTTTGCAGTCCAAATATATTTTAAAATAAATTTTAAATGTCTCATAAAGCCGGATTTGTTAGTCTGATAGGTAAACCGAATGTTGGAAAATCTACCTTAATGAATGCTTTGGTAGGAGAAAAACTATCAATAGTCACTCCAAAGGCACAAACTACACGGCATCGGATACTTGGGATTGTAAATGAGCCTGAGTATCAAATTGTTTTTTCAGATACTCCGGGAGTGATTAAACCGGTATACGGTATGCAGCAATCCATGATGAGTTTTGTAAATGGCTCTCTTGTGGATGCAGATATCGTCTTATTTGTAACTGACATCAATGAAAAATATGATGAATCAGATGTAATTGAGAAAT
>Ga0194130_10005554_pt1 | contig 15114 bp, 24 predicted proteins | sample TA2KigsurfametaG_FD_160084 | JGI IMG/M metagenome (GOLD analysis project Ga0194130, IMG submission 160084) | Freshwater microbial communities from Lake Tanganyika, Tanzania - TA2015050 Kigoma 12 surface | ecosystem: Environmental > Aquatic > Freshwater > Lake | place: Tanzania: Lake Tanganyika... | reverse complement strand
TGGAGGACGGTGTCGAAGCGGGGGTCGACGGGGGGAGCCGGATCCGCGGCGGCGCTGGCGGGGGCTGCACTGGACGGGGCGGCGGTCATCGCGGGGGCGCGGGGGCGCAAGGGGCTGGAGGAGGCGTGGCCAAAGCCTGTCACAGCGGCCGGGGAACTGGCGAGAGCGATCGAGGTGGCCGACGCCAGCCTCAGCCACGACCTCGACACGAAACTGCGGCTTTATCAGCAGGCCGGAATCACCAACTATTGGGTGGTGGACGCGCGCGAACCGATGCCCTTCTACCTGCTGCAGGGTCCGAGCGAATCGGCGTCGCTGGCGCGGTTGCGGCAGCTGGTGGAGGCGCTGATGGCGGAGCCGCGCGCTCTTGGGTGAAGGCCTGGTCCGATGGCCTGATTGTCGCGGCATTCACTCGAGCGCTCCAGCCGGCTTAAGCTGGCTGAAGTCTCAGCGACGCCGTTAAGAGCCAGCCAGCGGCGGATTGCTGGCGGGACAGGCGGACGAATACCTCGTGTAAACGTCGGCGAAGGGAAGTGGGTAGCGGTGCGCGACCTCAAAGGCGGCAGTCGATCATGCCATGGCCTGGCCGCCCCCTTCAATTCCTGGTATCAAGGGATACAAATCAGTTGCGCATCCTTGTGTTATTATAATAAGTAGGCTTCATTTTTGTAGCCGATCTCAGGGTAATCAACCTTCTCATCATCATGCCCCTTCTCCCCCCCCCCTCGCACGTAAGGCTTCTTTAGCCCCTGCCATCGCGGCTGCTTGTCTGGGCCACCCCCTGCTGGCGCCTCAGGCAACATCCGCCGCTCAGACCCAATCCGACACCTTCAACCCTGTGCTGATTGTTGACGGTGGTAGCAGCAGCACCGGGTTCACGTTTTCCGGTTTCATCGCCCCGGTGTCTGACGTGACGACCACCATCAATCTCACCAAGTGCAACACTCCGATCAATAGTGCCACAGGTGCGTGCCTTGGACCCAATTTCAGTTTCAACGACGAAATCCAGTTGCAGCTGCAAAGCCCAACCGGCACCATCGTCTCGCTGGTTCCCTTTGGTGCTCTTGGCGGTCAGAAACCTGGGGACACGGTGACCTGGACCTTTACCGATGCCGCTTCCAGTGTGGTCAGCGGTAACTTGCTTATTTCCGGCACCTATCTGCCGTCTTCCCCGTTGAGTGTCTTCATCGGCGAGAACGGCAGCGGTACCTGGAACCTGCTCTTCGCTGATGGTTTCGGATTCGATCCGTTGAGCATCAACAGCTGGAGCCTCACAGTCAACCAGGTGCCTGGGCCTCTGCCCCTTCTGGGAGCCGCTTCCGCCTTCGGCATCAGCCGCCGCCTCCGGCGTCGCATCGCCTCCAGTCGGGCTCACGCCTGAAGCCGCTGAGGCAGCTTGGCCTCTGCCCCGCCGCCTCGGCAGCGGCGGGGCTTTTTCTGGCCAAGAGGTCTTCTTCGCTTCGTGGAGGGTGCCCCTACTTGGCCAAGCTCACCCCGCCCACTGCACCACCTCGCCATAGCCCACCAAGGTGCGATCGGTGGTGAGCAGGAGCAGCAAGGCCCGCAAGGCCTGGGCCACCAGCAGGCGGTCGAAGACGCAGTCTTCCGCGCAGCGGTAGGGATCGCGGTGAATCCAGGGCAGATCCTGCACCGCCAGCACATGTTCGGCCTCGATCGGCAGCTCCTGAAAGCCCTCACGCAACAGGCCCATGCGCAGGGCCGCTGGATTCACCTGGACATCCTGCCGCCCAAGGGAGGCCTTTATGGCCACTTCCCAAAGACTGGCCAGGCTGAAGAAAAGGGGGCATGGCGGCCCACCAGAGCAGCAGCTGGGTGTCGACCAGGAGGCCAGCCGGCTCATTTGCCATGGAACATCTCCTCAATCTCCTCCTTGAAATCAGCCTTGAGGTCGGCACTGACGTTCCCCTGGCCCCTTAGAAAGCCACCGCGACGCGGGCCTGGGTCGGCGGCGAGCGGCACCAGCCGCACTAAGGGCTTGCCGGCGCGGGCGATCACCACCTCCTCGCCGGCCAGGGCCTGGTCGACATAGCGCGAGAGGTGGGTTTTGGCGTCGTGGAGGTTCACCTGCATGGCCGCGATGCTCGGAGCTGGGCGCGTGAGGCTGCCCGTAGCTTCGTTGGATTGGCGGCTAAGTCATGTGGGTATGCCCGTCACCCCACGCCGTCTCCGCGAAGAGAGCGGGTCAGCCTTGCTTTCTGGGCTCAGCTTTTGGCATAGGGCACCAACACCTCGGCGAGCATCGGGAAATGGCGGCGGTTCAGCGTCACCAGGGTGGCGCCGGCGGCCTCGGCGCTGGCGGCGATCAGGGCATCCGCCAGGCCGGTGCCGTGGCTGGGGGCGTACTGGCGGCGCCAGAGCCCGGCGCGCTGGGCCGGCTGCTGGTCGAGGGGCAGCACGGTGAACGCCGCAAAGAAGGCATCGAGCCGCAGCCGTTCCTCGCCTTCGCGCACCCCGGCATACAGCTCAGCGACCGTGATCACCGAAGCCGCCAGGGGCTGCTCACTGCCCTCCAGGAAGGCCACGGCCTGGGAGTGATCGCGGAGGTAGTCGATCAGCACATCGGTGTCGACCACGAGCAGCGGCGGGGTCGATCCCCTGGTCATGGCTCCAGAGCCAGCGCCGAAAGGTCCAGTTCGCCCCGCAGAGCTGACCAATCCGGCAGATCCGTGCGCTCGGCCCAGAGACCGCGGGCCTGGCGCAGGCGAGCCAGGCGCCCCTGGGGCTGCTGCTGCTGGAGGAAGGCGTCAATCGCCTCCCGGATCAGAGCACTCTGGCTGCGGCCGCTGCGCAGGGCCAGGTCTGCAGCTCACCCCGCCCAGCGCACGCCGTGGCCCTCTCCGAGCAGGGTGCGATCGGTCGTCAGCAGGTCAGCGGCCAGCAGGGTGGGCGCAACCCCGTCTGCGCGAGGGTGCCTGCGCCGCCCTGGAGGCAGCTGCCACCGGGCCGCGGTGTTGCCCGAGCCCATAGGCAGAGACCCATGGAGGCGGATCTCGTCCTGCGTGTGATCCTCTGGTGATCCCGCAGGGGAGCCTCACGCCCGCGTGCTCGCCCGCCGCCATCATCACGTTATGCGTGGCGCGCATCAGGCGGAGTCATGAATGTTTCTGACGAAGTGGCGGTGCCAGCGGGGAAGGGAAACGCGAGCTCCGCCTGGCACAGCTCAGCCCGCCCACTGCACCGCTTCGCCGTAACCCATCAGGGTTTTGTCCGTGGTCAGCAGGTGGAGGTGCTCCTGCAGGGCTTGGGCTACCAACAGGCGGTCGAATGGATCGCGATGGATCAGGGGTAGATGGCGCACCGCCAACACATGCTCCACCTCGATCGGCAGCTCTTGAAATCCCTCCCGCAGCAATCCCCTGCGCAGGGCGGATGGGTCCACCTGGAAATCTTCCCGCCCGAGCGAGGCCTTGATCGCCACTTCCCAGAGGCTGACCAGGCTGTAGCGGATGTCGTTGCGTCGATCCACCAGCTCTGCCGCCAAGGAGCTGGACAGCCTGTTGGGCGTGTAGGCGGCCCAGATCAGCAGCTGGGTGTCGAGCAACAGGCCCGTCATGGCCGTTCCGTGGGCGGCACCTCGTCGAGTTCGAACATGGCGTTGATCTCCGCCTCGAAGTCGCGCTTGAGATCAGCCTCCACCCGGGCGGTGCCGGCCAGAAAGCCAAGCCGCCTGGTTGGCGGACTGGACATCACGGGCGTCAATCGCACCAAGGGCTTGCCGGCGCGGGCGATCACCACCTCCTCACCGGCCAGGGCCTGGTCGACATAGCGCGAGAGGTGGGTTTTGGCGTCGTGGAGGTTGACCTGCATGGCAGGGGGTGGGCAGTGATGAGATGAGTTTAGTCGAGCTGCCGGCTAAGTCTGGAGTCTTGCGCTCGGTGCCTGGTGCCCAGCGCTCGGGGCTCGGGGCTCGGTCGCGCGGACGAGATCTCCTCTGCGACTCCAGAGCCATGATCCGCTCCAAGCCGCCGCCGAGCCCGAGCCTGCCAGCCGCCTGATCAAGAAGCCGGCGGCTGGCCCATGTCCGGCCCGCTCCGCGACACCTGCCGGGACTGGGGCGATCCGCACAGGTTCGGAGTGGCTGGCGCGGGACTATGGCCCTGGAGCCGAGTGAACGCAAAGATATTTACCTTGAACGAGGCTGTTTCGGCCAGATTGTATCGGTTGATACAGAAAGCGATCCCCCCCCCTGTAAGTAAAGTCGCGTTTAATTCATTTTATGGACAAACATTTCTTCCGCCTCGTCGTCGTCGGTCTGCTCGGAGCTGCCGTGCACCTGCCAAGTCCCGCTTCTGCCGTGACGGAGTGGAAGTGGTCTTTCACCACAACGATCGAGGATCAGTTTGGCTCTGGCACCTTCACAACAGCAGATTTGATTCCCACGGCAAATGTGCCAATTACCATCACTGGGATCAGCGGCACCTACAATCGTGGGGGCACGGCTAATATAATCACAGGCTTGACCGCAGCCGCTAGAAAAACAATTTATTGGGATGGCACTAACCTCTCTCCAATTCTAGCTGACCTTAAAAGTTCATTTGCTGGACCTGGGCTTCAATTCAATACAAATGCCGGGAAAACTGTTAGTCTTTACAATGTATTATCAAACCCCTATGGGCCTATCACTAATTCCTCATCATTTTTCATAGGATCAGATGGCGGCATTGTTACTTCAAGATTGAACCCTGTGCCTGTTCCGCTTCCAGCTTTGGGGATCGCGGCAACCCTCACCTGGAGTCGCCGTTTGCGGCGTCGCATCCAGCGCGTCGGCTGACATTTCGCGTATCCGTTCAGGGGGTGGATATAGCGTCTGACCAGTCCACAGACGCTACACGTAGCGTCCGTACGGCTCCGGGAGGGCCGAAGTCGCCCCCTCGGAGCCACCAGAACCCCTTCTTGGTTGAAGTGAAATCATCGAGAAAAAGCGGAGACCCATTGCGGCAACTGTGGTTTTGGAGCTCGTCTCACCCCCTGAACGGATACCATTTCGCCTTGCTACCTCATCAGCCTTTCACCCGCCTCGGCGGGTTTTTTATTGGCTCCAACCCGGCGCTTTCCGCTTCCTCTCGAACCCGCCGTTGGTTGGCAAACGCGACCCGCTCCCCCCCCACTCCAGCGCCCTGCCCCGTCGTCGCCCTGCAGGGTGGATGGAGGCATGTGCTCCACGGGTTCTGTGTAAACTGACCGAATGGCCAACCTCACCCTTTCCCTTGACGACGCTCTGCTGCGGCGGGCCAGGGAGGCGGCCCTGCGTGAAAACACCTCCGTCAATTCCCTGGTGCGTGAATTCCTCAGCCGGTATATGCAGTCCCGCAGCCGCAGGTTGAAGGCTCTTGAGGCTTTTGAAGCCGTCGCCTCGGCCAGCCAAAGCGCAAGCCAGGCCCCCTGGTGCCGGGAGTCGTTGCACGACAACGCCTGATGCGGGTGTTTGCTGATCGAGTTGCGCTCGGTAGCCACCCGCAAATTACAACCACCCCTCGACAACCAGCAGATCACCGCTTTGCTGCGTTCCCTGGCCGATTTTGAGGTTGTCGGAGCTAACAGCCAGTTCATCCTTGATGCTCACCTTTTGGCGAGTCGTGAGCAGCTGAGCTGGGTCGATGCCCTGATCGCCGAGGCCGCCATTCGCAGCCGCTGCACCATTCTGTTTTCTGAGGACTTCAGCCATGGCCGCAGGATCGATTCCATGGAAGTGGTGAATCCTCTGCTGGGGGGTTGACTTCGCTGTGCACCCCAACCAGCTAATAATGGTGGCGACAGGTCATTGGCCGCATCCAGCAGCCCGGTGTTGCGGCCAGAGTCCGCCATCGCGGCGTGGAGCCCACTGGATGGTGGTGCGAATCAGACGGGACCGCATCAAGCATCACTGCAGGGGCTCACCAACGAAGTCTTCAGTCCCATCCCCCGGGCCGCGCACACAAGGACCTGGTCGGCACTGATCAGGGTGGTTCCACTGCGGTGCGCCAGCGCCAGATGGAGGGCATCGGCGGCCCTCAGGCCCAGGCTGGCGTCGCCCTCCAGCCAGCTGCGGGCCAGTGAAAAGTCCTCACCACGGGGTTCGAGCATGCCGAGCCTCTCGCTGCGGAACAGCGTCAGCGCTGCCTGCACCCCCTCCAACCGCGCCAGCGCGAGCTCGCCGCGGCGGCACGCAGGGCCGTGGCCGAGGCAAATTCCAGCAGCACCCAGTGACTGATCCAGAGTTCGGCCGTCGGCCTCGCCACCAACCAAGCCTCCGCCGCGGCATAGCCGCTGTCGTTGTGAAACAGCGAGATCAGCAGGCAGGTGTCGAGATAGAAGCCGCCGGGGCTGGGCTTCACGGCTCCTGATCCCGCAGCTCGCGCAGCAGCTCCACGGCCGAACCCCGCAGCGGCGGTTGATCGCGATGCAGCTCCCGCAACCGCTCCGCCCAGCCCGCGGCGTCAGGCGCGGCAGGCTTCTCCCGCACCACCCGGGCCACGGGCCTGCCGCGGCGGGTGATCACCACCTCTTCGCCAGCCTCCACGGCATCGAGGAGCGCCGAGAGCTGGGCCTACTGCAAGCAGCCTGCGGCTAGGGCCTCCGCCAAACCAACCTTGCGCATGATCAACTGACCAGGTGGACATCCACCTTAAGCTGGAAAAAATCCACCGCAGGCTGCTGGGAGAGCGGCGCTCCATCGCCGAGCGGTTGGCCTTTCAGGGCGCGGACGATGGGGAACTGCTCCTGATCCGACAGGCCGAGCCGGTCTGTCCGGCAGAACTGACCTGAATGGCCGTGGGCCGTCCCGCCAATTGCCCGACATCCAAAGCAAGGAGCGACCCGCAGCACGGCCGGAAGGGCGTCCGAGCTAGTCGAGGAACTGTTCGCGCGGAGGGAAGTGGGAGGGGGGAGGGGGGGGTAAAGTGGTCTGATTTCAAACAAACAGGATGATTTGCGACTCTATTACTTCCATTCTAAGAAGACGTTCAAAATCTGCACTCCTTGGATTTTGTATTGCTGGCTTGTTGGGCCAAGGGTTCGGCTAAAGCCGATCTCAATATTTATCTAGTCGACGAGGCGCCGAATCTCAAAGTTCTTGTATCGGGCCAACTGGCCTCCCTGGGTTCTGCAGTCGCTCTCGCAACTTGTGACGTAAATGGAGCCCTAGTTTCTTCTGTAGGTGCTATTTGCACAGGCACGTCTGCGGTTACCGATCTTCGTGCCATCAATGGCCCCACTGGGTTTGGTGGTACAGCCAGCTTTCTTGGGGCAGATTCCGTGTCTGGTCCATCCTTTCTATTAGCGGCTAACTTTCTTACGCTTTATGGGAGCGGAGTTTACAGTATTGATCCTTCCTATTCAGCCGGCAGTCCTTTCCTCAGCAGTGCAACTTTCAACAATACAAGTTTGGCTGCCCAAGGCTTTACAAGCCTAGGTCCGGTTGGCAGCTGGTCTATCTCCGGCACCTCTGAATCGATCAATCTCTTCGTCGGCCAGGTTCCCGGCCCCTTGCCCCTGCTCGGAGCCGGTGCGGCCTTCGGCTGGAGTCGCCGCTTGCGGCGGCGCATCTCCGCCTCTGTGATCACCCCACCCCAGGCCTGATTCCAGATTCCTTTGTTCTCCAGCCCTGCCAGCGGCAGGGCTTTTGCGTCAGCCTGCGCTGCCAGGGCCGCCTCAGCCCCCCGCCACCACAGGGTTGCTGAGCATAACGAACAGATCGATCACTTACGCGATCTCGAAGGCATCTGAGGCGAGCCTTGCTGGATGTGAATGTGATCATCGCCCTGCCCGACAGTAGGCACATGATGCAGGCCACCGCCTGCACCTGGCTGAAGCGAAATGGTGTGGTGCGCTTCATGGCGCAGACCGCCTATCCCCGGCGGGAACGTGTGCTGTGGATCGAGCTGGCACCGGATCAGATTCCTGCCACGGCTCCACCCCTCCAGAAAGCCCTGGGTCTGCTCCTGCTGCCGGAGGAGCAACTGCCCGCCTCCGCCGCCACCATCTGTGAGCAGGCCGCCGCCACCACTCTGGCGGACGAACTGGATGATGTGATGACGGCTATCCCGCTCTCACGGTTCAACGGCCGCTCCATTAACGACATTTGCGCCATGGGCGGGATCACCCTCGACGACTTCACCAACAGCGTCGCCTACAAGGAAGTCTTTGGGCGCGACCTGGAGGAGGGGCAGCACCAGGGCCGAGAGGAAGGACGACAGGAAGGCCGGCAGGAAGGCCGAGAGGAAGGCCGAAGGGCTGAAGACGACGCCATGACCCTGCGCCTGTTGCAACGCCGCTGCGGCCCTCTGTCCACCGAGCAGCAGCTGCGGATTCAAGCCCTGCCCCTGGCAGCCCTGGAAGCTCTTGCTGACGCACTTCTCGATTTCCAGGGGCCTGCAGACCTTTCAGACTGGCTGGCTCAATGCCGCGGCTGAGACTTGGGCCTCTCCGTTGCAAGTCTGCACGACTGAGCGAGACCAGGAGAACGATTCATCGTCGCCGCTGAGCCAGGTGGTGAGCGGATCGCCGCCCAGCCCGTGCACAAACACCGCATCGAGGCTCCGCTCGGGCGCAGGCGTGGCAGTGATCGGGATCAGCTTGGCCATGGGTCCAAGTTCCAGCCTCGGACCCTCTGGTGTATCAAGCGGGGATCAGGATCGAGAACCAGGGGGCGGACGGCCAGGGCAAGGAGGATGAACCCTTGCAGCGACAAGCCTTTTGCCCTTGTCCGGTTCCGCGTCAGCAGGTTGAGGGGGTAGGTCAACGATCTTCGGATCGCTTGCGGCGCAAGACCTGACCGCGAGCACCGTCGCCATTTGTTGGAGGCACCGATGGATTGGAAATCCGTCGATGGTGAGATCATTGAGTCTATGTCGGCAGTTGTTGACTGTTGCCAACACTCGTCAAGTGGTATCAACCCAGGGCATGAGAAAACCCCGGGACCAACGACTGACCGCCTGATCCTCAGGCGACCCTTATAACGACCGCTGCATCAACTGCCCCATCAGATCACAACTCCGCTGCTGGAAGCCGGCCAACTGATTGGGCTCCAGGCCACCCACGGCCAAGCGCGCCATCTCGTAGATGTGGCGGCTCAGATCATTCGCCAGGCGCTGGGTGGGGGAGGCCTCGCCGCTGCCGCTGGTGAGGATGGCGCCGCTGGACAGCTTCAGCAGGCCCTCCACCAGGGGATGGCGGCGGTTGATCAGCAGCACGTGGTGATCCGGCAGGCCGGGCAGGCGTTGCTCCATCAGGGCGCCGAGATCATTCATGCGGCGCATCTGCTCCGGTAGCAGGATCAAGGCCGCAGGAGCTTCCTCCCCTTTCAGCGACTGCACCTGCACCGTCACCTTGTCGTTGGCCAGGGCCGAACGGAAGATCTCCCGCAGCTGCTCGGCGGGATCCTTGCCCTCCGCATCCGTCAGGTCAGGCGTGCTCTCCTGCAGGCTCGCATCCAGCTCGGCGTCCACCCGCTGGAAACGCAACTCGCTGTGGCGCGCCTCCAACCAAGGAATGAACTGCGCATCGATCAACGTGTCCGCCAGCAACACCTCCGCCCCCTGACCCTTCCACAGGGCCAACGGTCCCGCTTGCCCCGCCTCATCAGTGCAATACAACACCCGTTTGGAGTTCTCCTCCGGCTGGCGGGCGCGATAGCTCGCCAGGGTCGTGTAGCGGCCCGCATCGCAGCTGATCGGATCGTTGCTGCCCTCCGCCGCCTCAGCGGTGGTGCCGAACAGGATCGCGCCCTCCACCTGATCGGCGAACTTGTCATCCTCCATGGCACCGATCTTGATGAACGGCGCCACCGAATCCCAGATTTCGCCATAGCGGCTGGGATCCTCCTGATGGAGCTCCTTCAGGCGATCGCCGATCTTCCGCGCCACAAACGCGCCGATGGAACGCACGCGACGATCGGTTTGCAACGCGCTGCGGCTCACGTTCAGCGGAATGTCCGGGGAATCCAGCACGCCGCGCAGGGGCAGCAGATAGCGGGGCACCACCTCCTTGATGGAGTCGCTGACGAACACCTGATTGCAATAGAGGCGAATCTCCCCCTTCTCCCAGTCAGCGCGACCGGTGATCTTGGGGAAATACAGAATGCCCTGCAAGCTGTAGGGATAGTCGGTGTTCAGATGCACCCACAGCAGGGGATCACCCTGGAAGGGATAGAGATAGTGGTAGAGGTCGATGTAGTCCTTGTCGCTGAGCTCGCGGGCCGAGCGGCGCCACGGCGCCACCCTTTTGTTCACCGTCTCCCCCTCCAGCTGCACCTCCACCGGCAGGAAGTCGCAGTAGGTGGTGATCAGGGTGCGCAGGCGGGAGGGCTCCAGATATTCCAGCTCTTCCTCCATCAGATGCAGGATCACATCCGTGCCGGGGGCGGAGCGCTCCGCGCCGGCGAGGCTGAACTTCGGCGAGCCGTCGCAGCTCCAGCGCACCGCCTCGGAATCGGGCCGCGCGCTCAGGGTGACAATCTCCACCTGGGAGGCGACCATGAAACTGGAATAAAAGCCGAGGCCGAAATGGCCGATGATTGCATCGGTATCGGTTTTGTATTTCTCGAGAAATTCTTCAGCACTGGAAAAGGCCACCTGATTGATGTAGCGCTTCACCTCATCGGCGGTCATGCCGATGCCGTTGTCACTGATCGTGATCGTTTTGGCCTCGCGATCGATCTGGATGCTGATCCGGCCGTCCTCGCCCTCGGAACAATCGCCCGCCAGGGCGGCCATGCGACGCTTGTTGATCGCGTCCACGCCATTGCTCACCAACTCACGCAGGAAAACCTCGTGTCCGGAATAAACGGCTTTCTTGATAATCGGAAAGATATTCTCCGTATGAATCTGAATCTGACCTTCTTCCAGAACCGGCATGGAGAAATGGAATCGCTGCCTCAGGCTAAAGGCGGAGCTTCCAGGTGTCCCTCGGGGCGATGGAGGGGTGTCCGCACCTTCAAGACCGTTTGGCCGGGCCTCTGGCCGACCGCCTCTGCAGCTCCGGGCGCTCCTCCGGCACGATCGCACCCTCCACCGGACACACCTGCAGGCAGATGCCACAGTCGATGCAGGTGTCGAAATCAATCCAGTAGAAGGCCGTGCCTTTCGTGTTCGCCTTGTCGCCAGGATGGATGCAGGCCACCGGGCAGGCGCTGACGCAATCGGCCACCCCTTCGCAAACATCCGTGAGGATCGTGTGGGGCATGGCCAGGCTGGAAACGCACGCGGATCTTAGGGATTCACACCAGCCAGATCGCGCCGCGGCAGCCCCGCGCCGCTGCCCGTTCCCGCGCCTCCGCCTCCGATCCGCAGGCCTGGCCGCAGACTTCCGCCGCCTCCCCCCGCTGATGCAGCTCCGCCATCCGCTCCAGGGCCGCCGGGAGCTGGTCGAGCGCCGCCACGGCCACCAGCCAGGGCGTCGCCTCCCGGGCCGACAGGCTGTCTGCGGCGAACAGCTCCTGGAGGGCATCGATGGCGAAGCCGAAGCCCGTGCCCGCCGCCACCGCGCCCGCCCCGCAGAACCGCGCCACCAGCCGGTCGTAGCGACCACCGCTGGCGATCGCCACCGGCGCCTCCCGCCCCTGGCAGACCACCTTGAACACCAAGCCGTCGTAGAGGTCGAAATGAGGCTGGAAGGTGGGATCGAGCTGCAGCCGCACCCCCACCCGCGCCGCCAACGGCGCCAGGCTGCGCAGCAGCGTTTCGATTCGCCCCAGCAGCGGCAACGGGCCCAGCCACTGCTCCAGCTGATACAGCACTGTTGCGGGCTCTCCCCGCAGCCCCATCAGGGTGCGCAGCCGGCCTCGGGCGCTTTCCGGCAGGGGGAGGGCGTCCAACCCAAGGGCGTCGAAACTCGTCAGCCGCTCCCGCGCCAGGGGGCGCGCCTCCGCCGGCACCACCTCCAACAGCGCCCCGAGCAGCTCGTGATGGCCCAGCAACAGGGTGGTCTGGTGGTTCCCCTGGAGCCCCAGGCGGGCCAGCGCCGCCAGAAGCAGGTGCAGCAGCTCCATATCCGCCGCGTCGGAGGCTTCCCCAAGCAGCTCCACCCCGCTCTGCAAGCGCTCGGTGATGCGCAGATCTCCGCCGTCGCCCTGGAAGCAGCGGAAGGTGGTGCCGCTCGCCCAGAGGCGCAGGGGGCGGGGCCGATGGGCCAGGCGGGTGCTCGCCGCCCGGGCGATGGAGGCCGTCAACTCCGGGCGCAAACCGAGCGGATCATCCGCCACCAGGCGCACCACCTCTCGATCGGCGATCGCGCCACCGGCTTTCAACGTGTCCAGCCGCTCCACGGTGGGAGGGGACACCTCCTGATAGCCCCAGAGGCGATACACCTCCGCGAGCTGTTCACAGAGCAGGCGTTGACGTTCCACCTCCCGGGGATTGAGATCCCGGGCGCCGGCGGCGGGTTGCAGGGCCATCGAGGGGCGTGAACAAGGTTGGGGGGAGCGCTGGGGATCCTATGGAGAGGGCCGATCCACCGGAAGAGACCCCGATCGCCGGTCAGGGGTGGCCGGGGGTCAGGGATGTCCGGGGGTCAGGGGTGGCTGGGGGCGCCACCCAGCTCCGGGGCGTCATCCAGCTCCGGGGCACCATAGAGCGAGCCGGGCAGGGGCTGGCAGCTGGCCAGGGCCTCGATCATCGGCGTCCGCAGCCCCGGAGCGCAGGCCAGGATCCGCCCGCTGGCCAGATCCAGCGGCTCCCCCCCATACCCGCTCACCACACCACCGGCCTCCTCCACCAGCACCACGCCCGCCGCCAGATCCCATGGCGCCAGGCCCCGTTCCCAATAGCCATCCACCGCGCCGGACGCCACGAACGCCAGATCCACCGCCGCCGCCCCGGCCCGGCGCACGCCATGGCTGCGGTGGGTGAAATGGGCGAATTCGGCGTAGTTGTTGTCCCGCCGAAGGATGCGGTCGTAGGCGAAGCCCGTGGCGAGGAGCGCATCGCTGATCCGCGCGCAGTCGGTCACCCGCAACCGCTGGTCGTTGCACCAGGCCCCCAATCCCGGCGCGGCCCAGAACACCTGATCCAGCACCGGCAACACCAGCGCCCCCAACAGGGGCCGCCCCTGGTGCAGCAGGCCGACGGAGGTGCAGAAGATCGGAAAGCCATGGGCGTAGTTCGTGGTGCCATCGAGGGGGTCGACGCACCACTCCAGGGGACCCTCTCCCTGGCGCCGACCGCTCTCCTCCGCCAGCACCGCGAAGGTGGGCGTGGCTTCGGCGAGCACCGCCAGCACGGCCGCCTCGGCCGCCAGATCCGCCTCGGTGACCAGATTGCCCGCTCCCCCCTTCTCCTTCACCCGCTCCAAGGTTCCAAACAGCTCCTTCAGGGGCCGGGCGCCGGCCAGGGCGGCGGAGCGGGCCACCTCCAGCAGCTGTTCCAGGCGATCGGTCGGCAGGCCGCTGGCGGCAAAGGCGGTGTCAGAGACGGACATGGGTGGGGTGGCGGGACGAATCGGGGGCGGTGGACGAAGACGGGTCAGTCCTCCTCCAGAGGAAGGCCGAGCCGCACCTGGCCTCTCTGGAAGTGGCGGCCGAACTGCAGCTCGTAGACCTCGTCCTCGTCCTGTGTTTCCACCTCCAGAGGGGCGATCGCCCGGGCGACGCACAGCAGGCCGTAGCCCCGGCGGCGCAGCTCCGCGGAGAGACCGAGGGCCTCCCGGTGGTCGATCTCGCCCGCCAGCACCCGCACGGCGCAGGCGGTGCAGCAGCCCTGGCGACAACTGAACGGCAAGGGATCGCCCTGGGCCTCGAAGCTGCGCAGGATGTACTCCCCCTCGGGCACCTCATGGCGGATCACCCGGCCGGCCTGGCGCCAGTGCACGGTCACCGGATGGGTGCGGGTCATGGGCGTCGCGGGTGTGGGGAAGGCGTGCTGCTACATTGCCATCTGGTCATCCCAGTCTGTGGAGAGGTGGCCGAGTGGTCGAAGGCGCAGCACTGGAAATGCTGTATAGGGGCAACTCTATCGAGGGTTCGAATCCCTCCCTCTCCGTTACAACCCCAAACCGGCCTTGGGCCGGTTTTTTTATTGTTATGTTTCGCAAATCGGCCCCGGCGGAAAACGCCGCTGCCCCGAGCGCACCCACCCCTCTGCTGCCCTTCGCCCCCGAGCGCATCCACCCGTCCGCCTCCCTCCGCTCCCGCGCGAACCCTTCCGCAGACTCCAGCGCCTGTGCCACGCGAACGCAGGCTGAATGAAGCCTGACCTGACAGGGGCTCGCCGTAGAGCGCTGGCCGGCAGGGTTCAGCGAAGGATGGGGCGAAAGGACTGGCCCTGAGGCTCAACCGAATTTGCCACTCACGTAATCCAATGTCGCCTTTTGCGAGGGGGCATTGAAGATCTTCTCGGTGGCGCTGAACTCCACGAGATGACCGATCTTTCCGGTCCCACCCTCCACCGCTTCCGCATTGTAGAAGGCCGTCATGTCGGCGACACGGACGGCCTGCTGCATGTTGTGAGTCACGATAATAATTGTGTAATATCGTTTTAATTCGTGGATGGTTTCCTCAATTTTCAGAGTGGAGATCGGGTCCAGAGCCGAGCAGGGTTCATCCATCAAAATCACCTCCGGCTCCGTGGCGATCGCCCGGGCGATGCACAGGCGCTGCTGCTGCCCTCCCGACAAGGAAAAGCCGCTATCCTTCAATTTGTCTTTGCATTCATCCCACACCGCCGCCTTTTTCAAAGATCTCTCCACCAGGTCGTCCATGGAGCCGGTGTAACCATTGATGCGCGCGCCAAAGGCAATGTTTTCGTAGATGCTCTTCGGGAAGGGATTGGGTTTCTGGAACACCATGCCGATGCGACGCCGCACCTCCACGGGATCCACGCGCTTGTCGTAAAGATCATGGCCATCAAAGATCACCCGTCCCTTGAGGCTGCAGCCGGGGATCAGGTCGTTCATCCGATTCAAAGCCCGCAGCACGGTGGATTTACCGCACCCCGAGGGGCCGATGAAGGCTGTCACCTGTTTGCGGGGAATGTCCAGATACACATTCCGCACCGCCTCAAAACTTCCATAGGAAATGGTGACATTCTCAAGCGTCAGGCAGGTGTCCATGGGCCCAGCGCTGGTCGTGCGGGGAGGGGTCAGGGTTGAAGCGCTGGAGTAAGTCATGCGAGGCGAGTGGGT
>Ga0194130_10005552_pt1 | contig 15115 bp, 9 predicted proteins | sample TA2KigsurfametaG_FD_160084 | JGI IMG/M metagenome (GOLD analysis project Ga0194130, IMG submission 160084) | Freshwater microbial communities from Lake Tanganyika, Tanzania - TA2015050 Kigoma 12 surface | ecosystem: Environmental > Aquatic > Freshwater > Lake | place: Tanzania: Lake Tanganyika... | reverse complement strand
GCAGCACGGATTCGGACAACCATGCCGCCCTTCGAAACAAACATCAAGTCATCATCCTCATGGATCGAATGGACCGCGACGACCCGACCATTGCGCTCGTCCGTCTTGATGTCGATTCTTCCCTTGCCGCCGCGTGACTGCGCGCGCGTCTGTCCATCATCCTGATGGACGAGATACTCGGTCATGTCTGTTCGTTTGCCGAAGCCATGCTCCGTGCACGTGAACAACTGAGCCGTGTCATCGCAGCGAACGAGTCCGACGAGTTCATCGCCATCGGCAAGGTCGACACCCGACACGCCCGCAGTGTCGCGCCCCATCACTCGAGCATCGTTCTCATCGAAGCGGATCGCCATGCCCTCGGCTGTTGCAAGCAGGATGTGATCTTGTCCCGATGTCTCCACGACGTTCACAAGCCGGTCGCCCTCATTGAGCCTGACGGCAATGATGCCGCTGCGATGGACATTGCGGTAGTCCTTCAGCGATGAGCGCTTCACGCGTCCGTTGGCCGTGGCAAAGAAGAGGTAGTCCTCGCGCGCCTCAAAGTCGCGGATCGGCAGGTAGGCGACCACGCATTCGCCCGCCTTCAGTTCGATCACATTCGCCACGGAGCGCCCCTTGGAAGTGCGCGACATTTCAGGAATTTGCCAAACCTTCGTCCGGTAGACGCGACCCGTATTCGTGAAGCAAAGCAGGTCGTCGTGCGTGCTCGCAATGAAGACCCTTTCGATGTAGTCGCCATCCTTCGCGTCAGATCCTCGAATGCCGACGCCGCCGCGCCCTTGTGTGCGGAAAGTGTCCACGGGCAGCCGCTTGACGAACCCCTGGTGCGAGACTGTGACGGCGACATCATGCTCTTGAATGAGTTCCGCGAGGTTGAAGTCGTCTGCTTCGCCCACTTCGATCGTGGTGCGGCGCGCGTCCCCGAAGCGTTCCGCCAACTGCAACACATCGGATCGGATGATCTGCAGGATCAGTCTGTCGTCCGCCAGCAGCGCTTCGAGCCGGTCGATTTCTGCAAGCAGTTCGGTGAACTCCCGCGCCAAGCGCTCGATCTCGAGTCCGACGAGCTGGATCAAGCGCAGCGCGCCGATCGCTTCCGCCTGCACGCGTGTCAGCCGGGCACCATCGCCGCGGCGAGAGGCCTCGGCAATTCGCTGTGGAACAAGCGGGGCATTCGGATGATCGGGTGCGATGCGGAATGCGCGCGCGAGGAGCGCCTCAATGGCCTCTTCGCGCGTGCGCGATCCACGGATGATCGCGATCACTGCATCGATGTCGCACACGGCATACACCAGACCCTCCAGCTTGTGCGCTTGTTGGCGCGCTTGTCGCAGGAGGAATTCGGTGCGGCGGCGAATGACATCGCGTCGGTGATCGATGTAGCAGCCAATCAAGCTGGTGAAGGGCAGCGTTCGGGGCTGACCATTCACGAGCGTGATATTCATGATGCTGTAGGTGGTCTGCAGCGGCGTGAACTCGTAGAGCTGTCGCTCCACCACGGCAGGATCCGCGCCCTTGCGCAGCACTACCAGGATGCGCGTCTGCGCGTCGCGACCGCTGTGGTTGCGCACATCAGCGATGTCGGGGATACGGTCTTCCTTCTTCGCCTCGACGATCTTCTCGATCAGCGCGCTCTGCACGACTTGGTAGGGGATCTCCTCGATCACCAAGACTGCACGTCCATCACGCGTCTCATGGCGCACCTTGCCGCGTACCGTGAGTCGACCGCGACCTGTGGCATAGGCCTCGATGATGCCGCGCCGTCCCACGATCGTTCCGCCAGTCGGGAAGTCGGGGCCCTGCACGATCGCCATGAGCCCCTCGAGGCCAATCGATGGGTTGTCGATCGTCGCGGCGATGGCGTTCGCGATCTCGGTGAGATTGTGCGGTGCCATCGAACTTGCCATGCCGACGGCGATGCCCGAAGAACCGTTCACGAGCAGGTTGGGGAACTTGCCCGGAAGCACGGTGGGCTCCATGAGCCGATCGTCGTAGTTGGGACGGAAATCGACGGTTCCCTTGTCGAGATCTTCAAGCATCGCCACGGCGACGCCTGTCATGCGCGCTTCGGTGTAACGCATCGCAGCGGGCGGATCGCCTTCGATCGAGCCGAAGTTGCCCTGCTTGTCGACGAGCAGCGCGCGGGTCTTCCATGCTTGCCCGAGGTTCACAAGGGTGGGATAAATGACCGATTCGCCATGCGGGTGATAGTTGCCGCTGGTGTCGCCGCAGATCTTCGCGCACTTGATCTGCTTGCGCCCCGGCGTCAGGTTCAAATCATTCATCGCGACAAGAATGCGCCGCTGCGAGGGCTTCAGTCCGTCGCGCACATCGGGCAGCGCACGGTCCATGATCGTGCTCATCGCGTAGACGAGATACGACTCATGAAGTTCGCGGTCGATTGTCTTGTCGATCACCAGTCCGAGCGTGGACGGTGGGTCAGGAGAAGGGACGTTCGCGCTGCTCACAGGAAGCCTGAAATCCTACCCGAAAGGAGCGTTTTCAGGTGGCGAAGACGTCTGAAAAATCATGCCGTTTCATCGGGCGAATCACGGTCTTTGGTCGTGATGTTCACTGCCTCGACAGCAGCGCAAGATGCTCGCTGTTGCCGCCTCCGCCGATCACAGGACTTGGCGAATCCGCCAGCACGCGCGCGCCGAGTTCCGGCATCGATCCGAGGACGCGCGCCACAACGGCTCCGGCGACATCAGGCGGCAGCGCACCCTTCACAAGTGCCTTTCGCTCGTGACCCTGCGACTCATAGTGCGGCTTGATCAGCGTGATAATGCGGCCATTCGGACGCAACCATCGCAGTGCCGCCGGCACCGAGTGTCGCTGGCACGTCCAGGCGAGATCCATCACCACGAGATCGACCCCGCTGCTCGGGGGCGGTGCATGAAGCGCGTTTGTGCGTTCCTGCACATCCACGCGGGCGTCGTTTCGCAGTCCCCAGTCGAGCATGCCATACCCCGTGTCGATGGCTGTCACGCGGCGAGCACCACGCTGCAGCAGGCAATCGGTGAAACCCCCCGCATTGCAGCCGAAATCTGCACAATCGAGCCCCTCCACTGGCATGCCGAAGGTCTCGAGCGCATGCTGCAACTTGAACCCTGCGCGCGAGACAAAACGGACAGACGGTGGATCGCTCACAGCAGTTTCGGATCGTGTCCAGCGCCTCGGATACCGACAAGCGCAACGCCCAATCGGTCCGCCGCGGCGATGACTTGATCGCGCTCGAGCATGATCACCCGTCCCGCGCCGAGCGCCAGCACACGACCACCCGCAGCGGCGATGCGCTCCACGGTCTGTACGCCAACGGTGGGCACATCGGCACGCAAGTCATGGCTGTCGTGCGTGGTCTTCAGCATCGTCCAGCCGACCCGCTTGCAGATCGCAGCGGTGCGGTCGATGGTCGCATCCGTGCCCTCCATCGCCTCGACAGCGATCACATCACAGTCGCGCACAGTGATCGCCTGTCCGATGCCGAGGTTGGTCACCGAGCGAAGGATCGGCCAGCCAAAGTCGATGTCGCGCTGCTGAGCCGCCGAGGGTGTCATGCGCCCCATGACACCTTCGGTGGCGATGTGATCTGGAATGAAGCGGGTGGAATCCATGAGGTGCACGCCCGAAGCCGCCAATTCGTCGGCAACCGCCGCAAGCAAGGCGGGACTCCGCCGATCGAACCGCAGCTTCTGATAGTAGAGCAGCACGGTGCGGAGGTCGGGCAGCTGGCGCAGCAGTTGCAGAGGGCGGTACATCGTGGCTTTCTTGACGCGTCCGACCATGACGGCGTCTCGCGCACCGGATGCGCGCATCAGGCGGATCCACCGTCCAATCTGGAGAACGCCCGCCCGGTGGAAGGAGTCACAGTGGTGCGGCAATTCAGCGTGGAAGTGATCGTGCAAGCCGACGCATGCGACTCGGCGACCAGCTGCCCGAATGCCCTGCGCAACGAGGAGCGGCAAGACGCCGCTGCCCGCGATCAGGCCGATCGGCGCGCCCTCCTCTGCGCCTTCGCCAGCATCACCATCCGGAGCAGGGGCGCTCATCCGCGTCCCTCATGCGGACCGTGCATCGGCAGCATCTGCTGTGGATCGTGGGGGATCGGTTCAGTCGCTGCAAGTGCGAATGCCAGTTGTTCGACCAACCCGGCTGGCTCATCATGTGTCAGCAAGAGATCGAGTGCTGCATGACGCACGAAACCCTGCTCGACGCCGTGTTCGATCAGCTGTCGCAGCGGCAGCGCAAAGCCATTCGTGTTGAGTATGCCGATCGGTTTTTGGTGGCGCCCGATGACACGACCCACGAGTGTCTCAAAGAACTCCTCCCATGTGCCGAGTCCACCCGCGAGCACGGCGAATGCGCTGCCAAGTTCCTCCATGCGCTGCTTTCGCTCGCGCATCGATGCAACGACGATCAATTCGTCGCAGCCCGTCCATCCCTGTTCAAGCGACAGAAACTGCTCGGTGATGATGCCCGTGACATGCGCACCGTGCTGCTGCGCAGAGCGCGCGAGTTCGCCCATCAGACCGATGCCACCACCCCCGTAGACGAGATTGAAGTTGGCCAGGGCCAGGGCGCGACCAAATGCCGCGGCCGCGGCAAGGTGCGTCGCATTCGCGCCACGGGCACTGGCACAGTAGACCGTCAAGGCCCGTCGCACGGATGCGTCCTGCATTTCCCTACGATAGCAGCCGCGTGTCGCAGCCTGTCACACCTGTCAGTGACCGCGTGGCGATCGGCGCCGTCTTGGCGGTCGCCGCCGCGCGGTGCATGATCGCCTTTGCCGCGCTTCCAGTCTTCGACATGGATCCCGCGCAGCAGCCTGGCGTCTTTGTGGGTGCAACGCCTGCGCAGAGTGTGCTGCTCGATGCCGTTGTGTTTGCGGCGTCGGCGTGGCTGCTCGTGCGCTGCGCAATCGACCGCGCGCTTCTCCCACGCTGGTGGACGTGGATGGCGAGTGCATGCATGGTGCCGTGCGCAGTGGCCGCTGCGCATGCCATGCAGGATGTCGAACAGATGTGGCGCTGCACGACATGGATCGCATCGATCGCTTCCGCGCTTGCCGTGTGTGGATTTTGCCTGCGTGATCCGACTGGATTGATGCGCCGCGCGCTCCTCGCGGCGCTCGCGGGCATCGGGGTTGCGCTCGCGGTCCGCGGACTCGTACAGATGACGAACGAGCATCAGGCGACGCTCGAGTTCTATCAGCAGCAAAGAGAGATGTTTCTCCGCGCACAGGGGTGGCTGGCGCAGTCGCCGGAAGTGTTGACCTACGAGCGGCGTCTGCTGCAGAATGAGGCAACGGGCTGGTTTGGATTTGCAAATGTCTTTGCAACGGTCGCCGCAACAACGGCGACACTGCTCGCGAACGCGGCCCTCGGCGGTGGACGCGTCGCGGTCCGTGCACTCCTCGGGCTGGCAGCCCTCCTCTGCGTCGGTCTTATCGTGGCCAGCGGTTCGAAGGGCGGCATCGGTGCGCTTGCCGTCGGTGCCGTGGCGAGCGTCCTGCTTCGACGATCCGATCGATGGGTGCGGGTTCTTGCCTTTCTGCCGATTGTTGCCGTGCTCGCTTTGCTGGCACGCGCACTTGTGGGCGAGGGTTGGGGCGAGCAGAGTCTCTGGTTTCGCTGGCAGTATCTCGTGGGTGCGGTGCGGACGCTCGTGGACGCACCCCTCGTCGGCGTTGGCCCCGCCGGTTTTCAGGCGGCGTTCATGCAGTGGCGGCCGAGTGGTGCCGTCGAAGAAGTCACAAGTGCGCATGGATCGCTCGCTGACTGGGCTGCTGCACTCGGCGTGAGCGGTTTTGTGCTCGGCGGCGCGATGCTGTGTCTGCTGTGGCATGGTGGTACGCGTGCTCCACAGAGAAATGACTCGAGCGGCGACGGAAGGATTGTGCGGGAGATCGCGCTCGCGAGTGTCGTATTCGGCGTGATTCTTTCTGCGCTCTTTGAAGCGCCCACGCTCGGTGGAGATGCATGGCTCTGGCGGGCTGCAGGCGCGGTCGCCGGCGTTGCAGCCGCATGGGCGATAGCTCAGCAGGGTGGGAGCGCCGATGAGCGCGCACGGACGGGCCTTGCCGTGGGCGGTGTTGCGGCGGCATGCGTCGCTGCAACCCACGGGCAGATCGACATGGTGTTCTGGCTGCCAGGCAGCGTTCTCTGGGCGTGGCTGGTGCTCGCATCTGCACCCTTGCCAGCTGCGGTGCAGTCGTACCGTCCGTCCAAGATGACTTCGGCCGCTTGGGCTGCTTCTGCTGCTGCCGCTGCGTTGTGGATCGTGGTGTGGGCTTCGCCGGCGCTGACGCGGCAGGATGACATTGCCATTGTCGCAGCACAGCGAATCTTCGATGCGGCGCAGGCACAGTCCCGTGAACGGCTTGCGGTAGCTCGGCGCGATGCAGCACAGGCGCTTGCGGCTGCATCCGTGGATTCGCCGCGGAGGCGATCGCTTGCATTGTGCGCGGCGGAGCAGTGGCTCGCCGCCGCGCGCGATACGGCGACTCCGATGGAACAAGAGCAGTTGCGCTCGGGCGCGCAGGAGGGGGCTGCGCTCGCTGCGGATGCCGCGTGGAGCCGTTTCGCGGCACTTCGGCTTGCATCGCTTGCTGCAAACGATTCGCTCGATGCGGCGCCGAGCGACCGTGCCGCTGCCGTGCGACTCGAGCACGCGCTGCAGGCCGTTCTTGTGGCAAATCCCCGCCACTGCGACAGTCACCTGCGTCTTGCCATCGCGTTTGCCGCACAGGGGCGGCTGGAGGACGCTCGCGCTGCCATCGATGCGGCAGCGCTGTGCAATGAGTCCTTTGCGGCCGATCCTCTTCGGCAGTTCCGCCCCGGGCGAATCGACGCGGTGCGACAGCTGGTCGAATCGCGTGCAGCAAAGGCAGCCGAGCGATTGCCGAGTGCAGCCGAGGGCGACCCCGCAAAGTAAGGGGTCATCCCTGCGATGGAGTCGTGGGTTTGGTCGCGCCGGTTGAAGGCGGTTGTCCCTGCACGGCATCGATCGCCTGCAGCACTTGCGCGGGCGTGTAGGTGTCGCTCTTGAATACTTCTTCGCCGCGGGGCGAGAGGACAACAAGCAGCGGAATCGTGAGTCGATCCAAGCGCTTCAGGAGCGCGCGTCCCTGCGGGTTATCGCCTGTGAGGTCAACCTTGATGGGCGTGACCCCGGCACTGCTGAGCCGCGCCGCAACTGCATCGCTTTCAAGAATCGTCTTCTCGAGCGTCTTGCAGTTGAGACACCACTCCGCGGTGAAGTCGAGGACCACCGCATCCCCCCGTCCCTGTGCATCGGCGAGGCGCTCGGGTGTGAAGTACACCCACGGAATCTTGCCATCATCCGTCAGTTGAATGCCGATTGCGGCGCTCGCGACCATGATCCCCAGCCCAAGTGATCCGAACACGAGGCGTGGCTGCATGCGCGGCGTGATGCACCAGGTGCGCACACTCATCCAGCCGCCTGCTGCGATGCCGAGTGCCGCAACGAACCACCAGTAGTCGTTCGTCGGCGGCTCGGGTGGCGCCGCAAGCATGCCCGCGGCACCCGCGCCGATGAAGTATGCGGCGGCAGCCAACAGCAGCAGACCCATGATCTGCTTCACCAGATCACTCGCGGGACCGCTGCGCGGAACCCGCTGCACGAGCTGCGGGAACGCGCTGAGCACCATGTACGGCAGCGCCATGCCGCCGCCGATGACGCCAAACACCAGCAGCACCACCCACGGCTGCTGCGTGGCGGCCCATGCTGCGGCGGCTCCCATGAGCGGTGCGGTGCACGGCGTGGAGAGCACCGCTGTCATGATGCCGAAACCGAACGAGCCTGCGAGTGTGTCGTGACGGAAGTCGATGCCCGCGACCGACTGTGGCAAACGCAGGGAAAACAGCCCGCACATGCCGATCGCCATCACGGCGATGATGACACCGACGCCGATGGTGAACCATGGATACTGGAAAAGTTGGCTCGAAGTCGTGAATCCGCTGATGAGCGAGACGGCAACACCAAGCCCCACCCAGAATGCGATCACGCCGAGCGACAGCATGGCGCCGAGTATCACGCAGCGCCTTCGATTGCCGGCACTGTGCGCGAGGCCCATGATCTTCAGTGGAATCACGGGCAGGACGCAGGGCGTAAAGTTCAGCAGCGCTCCACCGAGCGCAGCGATCAGAAGCACGAGCAGGAAGCCGGTGCCCGTCGGATCAATGGAAAATGTCGCACCGAAGAAGTCGAAGCGGACCGAACGCGGACCGGCTCCACCACTGTTGAGTACTGCGAAGATGCTCGCGTCAAAGTCCTTCAGTGCCGCATCGAGTGCAGGCATCGCCGCACCAGCCGCCACACGCAATGTGACGGGCATGTCGATTTCGGTCGGTGCGAGGCAGGTCGTTGCATCGCACGCTTGATAGCGCAAGCGCAGCGTGAAGGTGTGCTCGCCTTCGCTGGCATCGGCTGCGATTGCGAGCGGCACCCCGATGATGAATGTCCCCTCGAAGACCGCGTACTTCTGCGGCCCATCGCCGACATCGGCAGTGACAAGGTGGGACTCCGGCCACTGCGCAAGCAGTGGCGTGAACGCACTCGTTGGCGCGGTCATCCACATGCCGGTGGCGGCCGACGCGGCCCGCACCGCGCCGCCTACGCCGAACGCTTCGGCCGTTGTCCACTCGGCGCCATCGAATATGGCGGCGCCTGGCACGGCTGCACCGGCCTGCGTCCACATGTGCCACGGCGGTGCGATGGAGACCTCGATCGCGGCGGGAAGATCCGCCCCGGGCGCCACCGTTGTTGCTGCGAGAACGACTTTCGCGCGCACGGGATCGTCGGGCGACTGCGCCGCAGCGGGGGCGTTCCCAAAGCCGAAAATCACCATGCATGGCAGCATCCACAGTGAAGCGCGCATCTCGACGAAGTGTACGGATATGGCCCCGCATTCGCCGAAATCGCTTGCGAAATCGGGCGCGCTCCGCTATACTTACTGTTCTCCCAAGGGCGACTTTGGGAGGCCCGTCCGTTCCGTTTCCTGAATGGATCTTGGCTCCGTACGGCTTTGGGTCGTCACGGTTCCCCCAAGGTTCCCGAAGGTGCAGCTGCTATATGCGACCCTCCATCCTTTCTTTCTCGGATCGAGTCGAATCGGCAGTCGGAAGCCGCTTATGACGCGTTTTCGCGTCCATTGGCGTCTTTCGGGAGCAGGGGTGTCGTGCCGTGAGGAGACCACCGTGGTCTGACCCCGTGGCACAACGCCGTTTGTGGACGGGCCATGTTCGCGCCGCGGCGAACATGGTCCTTTTGTTTGGTCAGGATTGTGTCTCGTGTTCGCGGCGACAACTCGGTACATCCAAACATCTCAACAGAAAGCTGAAAGGACCGACACCATGAGCGAACTGATCCGACATCTCGATGTGCTTGCCCGTGAAAAGAACATTGACCGCGAGTTGCTCGTGCAGGACCTCGAGCAAGCCATGGTGAGCGCCGTTCGGAAGCACTTCAATTCTGAGGAGCTCGAGGAGTTCGGCTGCGCGATCGATCGGCAGACGGGTGCAATCTCGCTCTGGCGAAACTTGGAGGATGGCGGTCAGGACGCCATTCCGCTGGAGAAGCTCGGGCGCATCCCCGCGCAGACGGCGAAGCAAGTGATGATTCAGCGCTTCCGTGAGAACGAGCGCGTGTCGCTGCTCGATGAATTCTCAAAGCGTCAGGGCGAACTCGTCACGGGGAGTGCGCTGCGCTACGAGGGGAACGCCCTCATCGTGCAGGTCGACCGCACGGAAGGCTTCATGCCCAAGAGCGAGCAAATCCCCGGTGAGCAGTTCCAGCCGGGTGATCGCGTTCGATGCATCCTGCTCGATGTCCGTGACGCGGGCAGCCAAGTCAAGATCGTGATGAGCCGCGCACATCCCGACTTCATTCGTCGTCTGTTCGAGTCGGAGGTGCCCGAAGTGACCGAACGCACCATCGAGATCAAGGCCATGGCGCGCGAGCCAGGCTTCCGCACCAAGATCGCCGTGTCATCGGTGGATTCGAAGGTGGACGCCGTCGGCGCATGCGTCGGTGTTCGCGGTTCTCGGATCCGCAACATCGTGGACGAGCTCGGTGGCGAAAAGATCGACATCGTGCGCTGGAATGAGTCGAGCCAAGTGCTCATCTCCAACGCGCTCAAGCCGGCGGAAGTCGAGGAAGTGAGCCTCTGTTTCGAGCTCGGTCGGGCCACGATCATCGTGCGCGATGATCAACTGTCACTGGCAATCGGTCGTCGAGGACAGAATGTTCGTCTTGCGGCCCGGCTGACGGGATGGGATGTGGACATTCTCACACCGCCCGAGTTCGAGAAGGGGTTGCAGACGCTGCAGGGAGCGGTCAAGGAGGTGGAAGGCGTCACCGATGAGATGCTCGATCGAATGGGCGCGCTTGGCATGATCAGCGTGTTCGATGTCGAAGAGATCGGTGAGCAGAGTCTCATCAACGAGTGTGGCATGAGCGAAGAGCTTGCACTGCAGGTGGTCGATGCATGCACGGCGCGCGCGAAGGTGGTCGCCGAGGAGATGCAGCGCGAGCGTGCCGAAGCGGAGGCCCGACAGGCAGAGGAGGGCGCGGTCGTGGACGCTGTCCTCGGCGGAGGTACGGCCGATGAGCCAGTCGTTGAGACGGATGCACAGAGTGAAGCGGCAGCGGACAGCATCCTTGGTGGCGGTGGAACGAGCCAGAGTTGACCCAAAGGAGAATCAGAGTGGTGTTCGCTGGCATCGGCAATGGATCGAAATCATGACGGATCGACAAGACTGAACGAAAGACACGGAGCCTGTTGTGGCAACCAAGACTCTCAAGAAAGTTCGAATCACTCAGATCGCAAAGGACATCGGGATCTCCGCAAAGGACATCATCGAAAAGTGTGCGCGCGAGGGTGTCGAGGGAGTCACCACGCCGCAAGCGACCGTGACGCTCGGTCTCGCTGAGACGATCAAGGAGTGGTTCGGCGGTGGGGCGGTATCGAGTGCGACAGAAACCAGCGAGCAAGTCGATGTCGGTGCGCTTCGCGAAAAGGCCAAGAAGACCGCGCCGAAGAAGCGGAAGAAAGATGCAGCGTCCGATGCGACCGCTGCCTCTGAAGAGAAGGTGGCTGACCCAGGCGCGGCTGCCTCGCCGACTTCAGCCGTCGCAGCGGAACCCACTGCAGCGCCCCGAGGCGCTGCACCGAAGATTCAAGGACCAGTGACTGCGGCACCAACGCAAGCCGCTCCGAAGACTGCTGCCCCGGCCAGTGTGCCGCCGAGCGGATCGCCTACCGTTCCCTCGACAGTTGCGCGCGCAGGCACGCCCCCCGGCAGCGTCGGCGCGCCACCGAGTCCGCCCTCAACCGGCGGAGGATCTGCCGTGCCAGCGCTGCCGCGCGTGACGGCTCCGCCACCAAGACCGCCAGCGCCTCCGAAGCCAATTGTGCCGGCTCCCATGAATGTTCCCACGCGACCCATTCGGCCGCGCAATCCGGGCGAGCAATTGCAGACGCCTGCGAAGACTGCTCTCTCGGGCCCCAAGGTGATCCGTGTCGAGCAAGCTGATCAGGTCACAGCGCCCCGTCCACGAAGTCCGTTCGGCTCCTCAAGGCCGCCTTTCGGCCGAAGCCCGATGGGTGGTGGCGGTGCAGGAATCGTTCGGCCAGGCGGGCCTTCGGCTCCTGGTGGCGCAGGCGGCGCTGGCACGCGACGACCAACCGACACCGGTCGATCAGGACGCGCGGGTTCAGGACAGCGCGACAAGTTCCGGGAGCGTGATGATGCAGAGAAGAAGCGTCAGATGGAAGGCGCGGATGGATACTTCAAGCGCCACAGTGCCGCGCGGCGTCCCACGGGGCCTGCACCCACTCGTGCCGTGGCAAAGCCGCAAGGGCCGATCCGTGTTCCTGATCCTGTTTCCGTGAAGGAACTGTCGGAGATCAGCGGCGTGAAGGTGGCGGAGATCATGAAGCGCTTCCTGCTTGCGGGAAATCCCATCACGATCAACGCGGCGCTCGATGGCGAGCAGGCGATGGAAGTGATGATGGACTTCGGCGTGGAGGTGGAGATCGATCGCACGAAGACGGCGTCGGAGGAGATTGTCGAGCGATTTGCGGATCGTCAACGCACGGATGAGCGTGCGCGTCCTCCCGTGGTGACGATCCTCGGTCATGTTGATCACGGCAAGACGACACTGCTCGATCGAGTTCGCTCGACCAACGTGGCGGCCGGGGAGGCGGGTGGCATCACCCAGTCGACGCGCGCGTTCCAAGTGCATGTGAATGCGGGCGGTCAAAAGCGGCCGATCACCTTTATCGATACACCGGGTCATGAGGCTTTCACGGCCATGCGTGCGCGCGGTGCACGGGTGACGGACATTGTTGTGCTTGTGGTGGATGCGGTCGACGGCATCATGCCGCAGACGGTCGAGAGCATCAATCATGCACGTGCAGCGAAGGTTGCGATGATCGTGGCGCTCAACAAGATCGATCGCCCCGAGTTCAGCGAGCAGGGGCTGCAGAAGATCTATGGCCAGCTGGCGGCGAACGATCTGAACCCCGTACCGTGGGGCGGTTCCGTTGAAGTTGCACAAGTGAGCGGCCTGAAGGGCACCGGAGTGGATGATCTGCTCGCTTTGATAGCACTTCAGGCAGACGTGCTGGAATTGAAAGCCGATTGGGGTGGGCATGCTCAGGGCACTGTGCTCGAGGCACGGATGGAGGAGGGGCGTGGCGCTGTCGCGCAACTGCTCGTTCAGGAAGGCACCCTGAAGCGAGGTGATTTCGTAGTCGTTGGGCGTGCATTCGGTCGGGTGCGCGACATCGTGGATGACCATGGCAAGCGAGCGCAGTCTGCCGATCCCACCACGCCTGTGGCGATTTCGGGCATCGACATCCTCCCGGATGCCGGGGACAAGTTCTATGTGGTGGACTCCCTCGCCGCTGCGGAGCAGGCTGCACTGGAGCGCCGCGCTCACGAGCGTGAGCGTGAGCTTTCGGCCCCAAAGGTCACCTTGGACAACATCTTCGAAACGATGGCGAAGTCAAAGCGGAAGGAGCTGCCGCTGGTGGTCAAGGCGGATGTCCAAGGCTCGGTGGAAACACTGAAGGCCGTGCTCGGCAAGATCAAGGCGGATGATGTGACGATCTCGATCAAGCATGCTGCGGTGGGCGGCATCAATGAGAGCGATGTGGAACTCGCGTCGACCACGGGCGCGGTGGTGGTCGGTTTCAATGTCACAAGCAGCGGAAAGGCGCGACAACTTGCCGAGGTTCGGAAGGTCGATCTGCGCCTCTACGACATCATCTACCAGCTGACGGAGGACATGGACAAGGCAGTCCGAGGACTGCTCGAGCCCGAAGTTCGACTGCAGGTGCTGGGTCATGCCGAGGTTCGTGCCGTGTTCAAGATTTCGAAGGTCGGCGCGGTCGCGGGCTGTTATGTCACGGATGGCACCATCGAGCGGAATGCGCAGATTCGCGTCACGCGCGATGGCATCGTGATTGAGAAGGATCGCCGCCTGGAACAACTCCGTCGATTCAAGGACGATGCGAAGGAAGTCCGATCAGGCAACGAGTGCGGCATGAAGATCAACGGATACGACGACATTCGCGAGGGCGACATCCTCGAGTGCTATCGCACAACCATGGTGCGACCGCTGGGTGGCGGCAATGCGTGAGCGCCGCGGCAAGGGACCGAAGCTGCCGCCAGGGCTGTCGTTCGCGCCCGATGGCAGTCTGCGTGAGTCGGTGCCGAGTGCACGGCCTGCGCAGGTGGCGAGCGTCCTCCAGCGCGCGCTCCAGGAGCGCATCACGCGCGGACTTGCGGACCCCCGGCTTCAGGGGATGGTGTCCGTGCAGGAAGTATCCGTGAGCCCCGATCTTCTCCACGCGCGCGTCTCAGTCTCGGTACTACCGTCGGACCGTGGTCCGCTCTCAATCGCTGCGCTCCGCAGTGCGGCCGGTTTCCTTCGCTCCTCGCTTCGTGACGCCACCACACTAAGGCGCGTCCCTGAGCTTGTCTTTGAGCTTCGCTCTTCACTGCCGACTATCGGGCTGCCAACCATGGGATTGGGCGAGAGTGAGGTTGAGGGGGACGCGATCGAAGCGGATCATCCGCAGACCAATATGAACGGGGGAACTGAACCATGAAAGATCGGAAGACGCACTTCAATATCAATCGTTTCAACTCGCTCATCAAGAAGTGGACCCCGAAGGCCCGCACCGAGGAGCCCAACAGTGGTGACCTTGTTGCCCTCTTTCTCCACTCGTCGCTGCTGTACGACGCGACTTTGGAGCAGGCGGACGCGGCGCTGACGCGCATTCGGAGTCGCAATGTGGACTTCAACGAGTTTCGGGTGAATTTGGTCGAAGAGATGGTGCAGACGATCGGGCCGAAATTCCCGGAGGGTTTCAGCCGCATGCGCCGAGTACGGTCCACGCTCGCCGACGTGTTTCGCCGCCATCACAAGGTCAGCTTGGAGCAGCTTGTCGGCAAGCCCAAGCGCGACGTGCGCACCTACCTGGAGCACCTGGATGGCATGCCGACATACGTGTCTTCGCGCATGATGCTCATCGGATTTGGCGTCGCGCTCGTACCGATTGACCAGACAACGATCGATCTGATGCGACATACGGAGGTTCTCGTCGATGATGCGACTCCCGTGGAGTTCGCGGCGGCACTGGAGCGTCGCTTCAGCCAAGAGCGTGCGCTGCAGATCCACTACGCGCTCACCGCGGCAGTGGACCATTTTCACAACTCGGGGCGCGCCGAAGAGGCTCGGAAGACTCGCGAGGCGAAGCCCAAACCGCGGGGAGCCGTGAAGCAGGCGATGGAGCGCGCCAAGAGCGGTCGGGGCAGTCGTCGCTCGAGCACGGCGCGCGCATGAGCGCAGGGGAGACTCGTCTGTATGGCAGGCCACAGCGCGTGGAAGAACATCAAGCATCGAAAGGCAGCGGTCGATGCGAAGCGCGGGAAACTGTGGTCGAAGGCAGCGCGCGCGATCATCGTTGCGGCACGGACGGGCGGCGCTGATCCGCGCTTCAACGCATCGCTGCGCATGGCGATTGATGAAGCGCGCAGCGTGAACATGCCGCGCGACACGATCGAGAAGGCTGTGAAGAAGG
>Ga0194130_10005550_pt1 | contig 15118 bp, 21 predicted proteins | sample TA2KigsurfametaG_FD_160084 | JGI IMG/M metagenome (GOLD analysis project Ga0194130, IMG submission 160084) | Freshwater microbial communities from Lake Tanganyika, Tanzania - TA2015050 Kigoma 12 surface | ecosystem: Environmental > Aquatic > Freshwater > Lake | place: Tanzania: Lake Tanganyika... | reverse complement strand
ATCGAACTACGGCCGGTCAATGCCTACAAGGTTCTTGAAGAACTGAGCCAAGGCCTCAGCGGCATGAACAAAGTCTTGAAGGACCGCGTCGAGGAGCTCGAGAACACCATCGCAATTATCAAGGCCGTCAACACGACGCCGGTGATTCCGGCTGACACGGCCAGCAACGTCACCGACTTCAAGGTCGTGCCGCCACCGCGAGGCACAAATTGATCTGGCTCGCTCTGGTCGCCGCGGCCAACACCACCCTTGCAGCATTTCTTGTCTACGAGAACCGCAAGTTGACCTACGCGGCTATTGCCCGTCACGCCGGGGAGATTGCGGCTATCGAGCGTGCACCTCGACGTCGCGGCAAGCCTGCTGAATCGGACACCGAAAAGACGTACCATGCGTGGCGTAACCCAATTGAAGGAGTAGGTCCGTGACATGGTCCCCGCCTGATCCGGCGAAAGTCTTAAACCTCTGGCGCGACGCTGATTCCTATTTGGTCAAAGAGCGACGCGACTACTGGCTCAACGGCTCCTACTACCTGGGCCAGCAGTGGATTTGGTGGGATTCGACCCGCACGACGGTGCAGGAACTTGATTACCGCACTGAAGCAGAAAAGGATTCGCGGATTACCGTCGACAAGTACGGCCCGCGACTGTCGTCCCTTCTTGCGCGCATGATGCGCTCCGCACTGGTCTTCGAGGTCCAACCGCAAGGAACAGACGATTCCTCAATGCGCAAACAACGGCTACAAGAGCAGTTGCTCGTTGCAGAACAGCACGAACGCGATTGGGAACTTGCGCGCGAAACCGCCCTTTTGCAGACCTTTTTTGGCGGAGCCGCTGCTATTTGCGTTGATTGGGACCCCGAAATGGGCGACGACTACTACGTCGATATGCACACCGGCGTTGCGATCCCCGATGGCGGCGTGCGTCTAACTCCGCTGGGCATCAACGAATTTACGATGGAACCAGGCACGCAAGACCCAGGAGACGCCCGTTGGTGGTGTCGCGCTACCAGCCTGCCGCCTGCACAGGTTAAAGAGCGTTACAACCTTGAGTGGACACCCAGCCCCGACGCTGAGGCCGTGTTGACTTCGCGCGCTCGCTCAATTCTTATGCGCCGCCCTGGCAACCAAGCACCGCAAACCACGATGGTCTACGTTTACTACGAGCGTCCGACGCCATCGACCCCTGGCTGCATTGTCCACGTCGTAAACAACAAGGTCGTCTTGCAAGAAGATGGCTGGCCATTTCCGTTTCCGCACCTTAACGTGGCCCTGTTCCGCCAGAAAAAGATTCCAAACACTTGGGTCGGCCACACTTTGTGCACACCGGCCCGCGACGTGCAGTACGCCTACAACCGTGCGCGCTCGACAATTATGGAGCATATGCGCAAGGCCGCTAACGCGCGCTTAATGATCCCAGCGGGCTCCATTGACGATGCCGACATCATCACGTCCGACCCCGGCGACACTCTCGAATACAACGCTGAACTGGGCGAACCCCACTGGCAGACTGCGCCAGACGTGCCGCGGTGGATTAGCAACGAAGCCGCTGCGCTCGAGATGGAATTGGACGACATCTTCCACACCCACTCTGTCAGCCGAGGCCAAGCCCCCGGCGACCGCAATTCGGGTCTTGCTCTGTCTTTACTGGCCGAAAAAGACGACACACCGCTAGGCCCGATGGCCCGCGACCAGGCAAAGGGCTGGGCCATTATCGCCCAAATGACCCTTATGCTGTATCGTATGAATGCGCAGGCCAGCGGAATGCAACGCAAGGCCACCATCATCAACGAACACGGGCAGCCGCTCGACATCTCATGGGGAGCACAAGACATCGATGAAAAGCCAAAAGTTGTTGTACCGCTGGACGCTACGAGTCCTCGTAGCAAGCTTGCTACTCAATCGGTCATTACCTCTCTGGCGGACCGCTTCCCGCAGGCTTTCCAGAACATTGACCCGCTTGCTCTGGCAAAAATGTTGGACCTGCCTGACCCCAAGGGGTATCTCGCTCAGGTCGACCCTGATGCTTCTAAAGCTCAGTGGGAAAATGGCCTTCTTATGCAAGGTGTCCCAGTTGTCCCAGAAGATTTTGACCTTCACGACGTCCACATCAACATCCACAACCGCGAGCGCAAGTCCCCCGCATACGAACTTGCTGATCCTGCCGTCAAAGAAATTATTGATCTACACGTCATGGCCCACCAAAGAATGCTGATGGGCGACACCCAAGCAGCATTGAGCGCGCAAGCCATGATGATGCAGGCGCAGGGGCCGCCTGACGCGCTTGCCGCGATGACGGCAGCCGGGGGCCTGTCAGGCCAGGCGGCGGAAGCACTCGTCGGGGGTCAGCCAGGGTTTTCAAGCAATATCACAGAACCCGCCGAGGTACGAGCCGAGAAGAAACCACAATCCACCATTGGAGGAATGGAATGAGTGAAACAGGAGACATTGGGGCCGTCGAAAGCCTTGACTTTTCAAGCGAGATCGCGGCGGAGGCCCCGGTCGAAGCAGCAACCGACGTCGACTGGGAGGAGCGATACCGCGCAGAAGTGCAAGACCGCATCCGTGAGCGCGAACGGTACAAGCCGATCAAACAGGTCTTCGACCGTATGCACCCTGACGACGCCAACGCCGTGCAGCAGTTTGCTCAGGCCTGGGCCGCGGGCGACCAAGACGCCGCCATTCATTGGCTGGTTGATAACGCCAAGACCCTCGCTGGTGACAACTTCCAGCAGTACATCGCAGGCCAGCAGGCAGTCGTCAACAACGCTGTCGCCCAAGGCCAGGCAGCAGGCCTTACGCCCGAGGCCGTGCAACAACTCGTCCAGCAGCAGATCGCCGCATTCCAAGAACAGCAGCAAATCGCAGGCCTCGAAGTCGAGATCGACCAAGAACTTCGCGACCTCGGCCTTGTGCCTGATACGCCGCTTGCCCATGCCGTCATCACCCAAGCCCTGAACCGCGACGACCTCAACCTGCGCGCCGCGTACAGCGAGATGGAAAACCAGATTCTTCAACAGGCACAGTCCATCGTTGAGCGTCGTCGTTCTGCCAGTAGCGCAATGCCAACGGCTGCGCCTAACGGAATCAACGGTGTTCCGACGAGCGGCTCGTTGCCACGCGACCGTGCGATGGCGCGACTCGAACAGCAGGGCCTGTGACAGTCGTTGACAACCCGACAACTAGAACTACAATGACATCAAACGTGGTCGGATGGCCGCGTCACATAATCTGCTAGTTCTACCCTCGGGGAGCCGAGAGCGGCCAGCGGCAGGATGCCAAAAGCCAAAGAATGATCGCGGAAACACAATTCCCTTTCAATCACTCTCAACAAAGGACAACCAATGCCCGCATCACTTTCCACCATTGATGCAATCCTGAAGGACGACTACAAGGATTACATCGACCAGCTCAACAACGCCTTGTTTCTCACCTCACAGGTTGAGACTCGCAAGGACACCGTTGTCGGCCGTATCGCCCGCCATGCGATCCACCTCGGACGTTCGTCCGGCGTCGGTGCTCGCTCGGAAAGCGGCACGCTCCCGACGGCAGCAAACCAGGCTTACGCCACTGTCCCGGTCCCGGTTCGTTACGTCTACGGACGTATCCAGTTGAGCGGCCCGACGATCCGCCAGGCGGTCACCGACCGCGGCGCGTTCATCGACGCCCTTGACGCCGAAATGCAGGGAATCCGCAACGACGCAATGAAAGACGTCAACCGTCAGCTTTGGGGCCAGTCAAACGGCGTCATCGCACAGTGCGGCACTACGTCGTCCTCAACGACCGTCGTGCTCGCCACGACGACCGGCTCGGCGGCCCTCCGCCAGCTGTATAACGACGGCGGCATGATTGTCGACATTGGCACCGTTGCATCACCAACGACCATTGCGTCGGCCCGTACCGTCACTTCGGTTGACAACACGGCCAAGACAATGGTTATCTCGGGCGCGACCATTTCGACCACCTCGAGCCACTTCGTGTTCCGCACGGGTGCCGGTGGTGCATCGAGCAACACCGGCGCACCAGGCGACGGCCAGATCGAACTCACCGGCGTGCAGACAATCGTGTCTGACTCGGCGGTGTTGCATACGATCAACCCGGCGACCCAGCCCAACTGGAAGTCGTACGTCAACTCGAACGGCGGCACAAATCGCGCCGTCTCGGAAACGCTCATTACTGGCTCGATTATGAAGGGCCTCACCAACTCGGGCAAGAAGGCCAACCTTCTCGTCTCGGCTGAAGGTGTCCACATGAGCGTGGCGAACCTGTTCCTGTCGCTGAAGCGGAACATGGAGCAGACCCAACTCAAGGGTGGCTACGCCGGTATCCAATACTTCGCCCCGTCGGTTTCCGGCAAAGGCGACGAGGGTCCGACGGTGCTCTACTGCGACTTCGACTGCCCGAGCAACAACCTGTACGGCATCCACACTGACTCCCTCGTCCTCCACCAGGTCGGCGAAGGTTGGCAGTTCATGGACATGGACGGAGCGGTAATGAACCGCAAGCCCGACATCGACGCCTACGAGGCCACGCTCTACTGCTACATGGAGCTCGCCTGCAAGCAGCGCAACACCCACTTCGTCATCAAAGATCTGACCGAGGTGTCGATCTAACATGGCGGCGTCGGTCAGCATCAACACTGGCCCGTTCGGAGCCTAAAGGACTCAACCCCAGCGCAGCGAACCCCTTCGCCGCGCTGGGGTTGGCCCCCACTCGAGGAGGAACATGATCGGGGCACCCGAGTACACGCAGTTCGCGGAAATAACTAGCGACGTCTACGACATTGCCACCCGCATCCGCGAAGGCGACGAATCGGGATGGCGGGGCGATCCGTCGGCTTCGCTCATGTTCAACCAGTGGACCAACAAGTTTGAGGTGTGGATGGAAGACGGCATGAGACAGCCGTACATCGCAGCTACGTCCGACCGGTGCGACCACAGCCTCATTTTGAAGCTCATCGAGGGCGACTGGCAGAAAGGTCGCAGGTTGCTTGACGAAATTCAGACCAAAAACCGCGCCGCCCACTCGGCCCGTGTTTTAGAAGAACAAGACAAGCGGCTCGAGATTGCCGACAAGCTTCATTGGGCCATCATCAAGGATGTCGGCCACCTCGACGGCGGCAACCGCCGTCACACCTCGTTCTACTCGAAAGGCAACTAATGGCCACCTACTCCGCCAACCAAGTCAAAACCATCACACTGGTCAGCGGCCAGGTTGACACCATTACCTTGAACGGCAGCGGTTCAACGCTGCGCGTCCAGACCGACTCAACGGCGGTGCCGGTGTCCTTTACCGTTGCACAACCTGGGGGTACGCCCGCCACACCTACGGACAAAGGCGACGACTGCTTCGCTGCAATTAACACATATAGCACCTTTGATCTGCCGTGGAGCGGCAACGGGTGCGTCATCAAAGTCATCGCGACCGGCACACCCACCGTTTCCTTCGCGCTCATCGGCTAATCTGCGGTTATGCCCACGCCTGGCAAACTTGACCCAGAACTAAGCCTGGTACAGGGCGACACGACCACCCTGATTTTTAGCTTGACGAGCGACGGTGTCACCCCCATCGGGAACATCACGGGCTACACCTACGCCATGCAACTGCGCACCACCCCGGCGGCGGTGTCAGCTTCGGCAACTTTGACCTGCACGGTAACCAACGCAACCAACGCTGAGGTTACCTGCGTCCTATCGGCCGCTGACGCAGCCGCGCTGACCGCAAACACCAGCTATTACTACGACTTGCAACAGACCGACACTTCAAGCAAAAAGACCACCCTCATCTCTGGGATTACACAGCCACTGATTGCTGAAGTTACGAGGCCGTAATGGCAACCGAAGCCATTACCGTCGTCATCCCGACGGACCCCGACATTCAGACGACTGTCGGCAACGCTCCGCAGCTTGTCACAACCGTCCAGCAGACACAGATCCTCGCGGTTGTCACCGGCACTATGGGTCCGATTGGTGCTACAGGAGCCCAGGGTGCACAAGGTTCTCAGGGTTCTCAGGGGCCTCAAGGTGCGACTGGTGCGCAGGGTGCGCAAGGAGCGACAGGTCCGCAAGGAACACAGGGTCCGCAGGGTCCTCAGGGTGTTCAAGGTGCTACGGGTCCACAGGGGGCGACCGGTGCGCAGGGTGCGCAAGGACCTCAGGGTGCAACCGGCAGCCAAGGCCCCCAGGGACCTCAGGGTGATGTCGGTCCTCAGGGTTCAACCGGTGCGCAAGGACCTCAGGGTGCTACTGGTTCACAAGGTTCGCAAGGCCCGACCGGTCCTCAGGGTGCTACTGGGCCGCAAGGTTCTACCGGACCGCAGGGTGCTACCGGTTCACAGGGTCCGCAGGGTTCGCAAGGCGATACGGGACCGCAAGGTGCGACTGGTCCTCAGGGTGCGCAGGGCAGTCAAGGCCCGCAGGGTGCACAAGGCCCGCAGGGTTCACAGACGCTAGATGGTTTAACGGATGTAACGATTACTTCTGCCGCCAACGGTCAAGCCTTGATTTACAATTCTAGTGCGGGGCAGTGGGTAAACTCCGCTGTTTCCACAGACCCGATGAACGACTCGAAGTTCACGGCAATTATCACGACAGATGTAGGAGCATGAGATGGCTGTAGGCGACCGTACTGAGAAGCGACTGGTTGGGCCTGTCGCATTGACTGCATCAAACGCGGCAGTTGGGTCGGCTGTCCCAGCGTCCCGCAACTGGGTAATTAAGCAGTTTGTGATCTGCAACACGGACGGGACGGACCGTCTGGTTTATTTAGCTATTGGTACGGCTGCGACGGTTGCCAACCGTTTGCTGTCGGCTTTGCCTGTTGCGGCCGGGGACACTTTGGTTTGGGATACGGCTGTCACGCTGACTGCCGCCGAGCAGTTGTTTGGTTTCAGTGATACGGGGGCGGTTGTGTCGGTTACGGCTGTCGGCTGGGAGAAGGAAGTCTGATGGGGCTTTCTTATGCGGTTGGGGGTTTGAAGCCGGGGGTGTGTACGTCGTCCACACGGCCTGCCAGCCCGTACGAGGGGCAGGTCATCTACGAGACCGATACGGATAAACTGCTGATTTGGAACGGCTCGGCTTGGTACCCGCCAGGGAACACCGCTTGGGGCGTTGTCGGCACCCCAGTCACAATTACTTCAAACCAAGGGTCAATTACTTCCGTGACGGACATTACTGGTGCCTCTATCACATTCACCGCAGTAGCCAATCGCCGCTACAAGGCCAGTTGGCAAGGCATCATGAATTCAACAGTTGCGGGAGATGGTTTCAACGTCTTTATGACTGACACATCAAACAACATTCAGCAGCAGTGCATATTCTATTTAGGCAACACAAACGACTACTCCTTTCATGCAGAGTACGTCTTTTCTCCTAGCGCAGGTTCGGTAACACGCAAACTGAGGTCACAACGTCAGTATGGGTCTGGGACTGGGACTCTTGTCGCTGGTGGTAGTTATTCAACGCAGTTTTGGATTGAGGATGTTGGTCCAGCATGAGTGTGTCTCAGGAGGCCCAGTAATGCCTATCTCGTCGTTTTCGGCCCCGTCCGCCATCGCTCGACCCGGCGTATGCACGTCGTCAAGTCGGCCTGCCAGCCCGTTTGACGGTCAGGTCATTTACGAGACTGATACGGATAAGGCGTTGGTGTGGAACGGGTCGGCGTGGGTTTACCTTTCAACGGGGACTGCTAACCCTGTCGGGTTGGAGTTCATCACTGGGGGAAGCCACTCGGCGGACCCCGACCTTGATGTTGATGGTTGTTTTACAACAACGTATCGCAACTACCGAGTTGTGCTAACAAATGTTCAGGTGGGTTCGGCTGCTGCAGTTCGTTTCAATTTCCGTAATGGCGGTACGACAAACACAACTTCCTACCAATACGCTTTTCGAGGTTTGCGAGTCAATGGTACCTCTGGCGATACAAACTCCGGCGGCAACCTTGGGTTTGCCGAAATTGGGATATTCATAAGTGGTGTTGCAACTGATTTAGGTAGCGCGACCATTGACATTACTCAACCGCAGCTTGCTGGAACGACGTTTGGTTTGTGTAATGCGGTTGGTTTCGAGGGTGGTTATCAGTTTAGACAGGGAGGCTTTGTGCATGACTCTGCGACACAGTTTGATGGATTCAGGTTGACATTGAGTTCAGGCGCAAACCTTACTTGCGTCTATCAGGTTTACGGGTACAAGTTATGAGTGTGTCTAGCGCAAATAGGGGACTAAAACCAGGGGTTTGTACGTCGTCTACTAGGCCGAGCAACCCGTTCACGGGGCAGATTGTTTTTGAGACGGATACGGGGTTTTTGCGGGTGTGGGATGGGTCGGCGTGGGACTACCTGAGCCAATCGCAGGACACGACAACGAACATCAAGGCCAGCGACATTGGCGGTGCATGGTCGGCATGGACACCGACAATCACTCAGTCAAACAACATTACATACACCGCTCAATATGCAAAATACGGACAGATAAACAAGTTTGTGTTCGCTGAATGCCGTGTTGATTTGACTAACTCTGGAACAGCCGGAAACCAAATTTCCGTGACAACGCCAGTGTCTATCGCTGGGGCTGGACAATGTATCGGGACAGCATTTTTCTATGATGCGTCGGCAAACAACACTTACAACTTGACTTGCTTGCGCTTAAGTTCAACAGCGCTTATTTTCTTTTACAACCTTACAGGCGCATCAAGCGACTTCGGTGTAACACCTTCTCTTGCGTTGGGGTCTAGTGACCAAATTCGTATCAGTATTTTTTTCGAGGCGGCATAAATGAATTTAGCAAGCATCTTTGACCCAGCAGAGGTTCCAACTGAGTGGTGGCTGGAGCGTATGCGTATTCGCCGTGATGCTTTACTCGCAGCGTCCGATTGGGCTATGACATCAGACGCACCAACCGACAAGCAAGCATGGGCCGCCTACCGTCAAGCGTTGCGTGACTTCCCTGCCACATGGGAACCATCCGAGGAAGCCAACTTCCCGAACCCTCCCGCATGATTTCGGTTTGCACTAGCACCTACAACAACACCCCCGACCAACTAGCCCGACTCTGGGCCTCCCTAAAAGCCCAAACCCACACCGACTGGTGCTGGACTGTCTACGACGACTCCACCAACCCGACCGTCTGGACAAACCTGTACGGCCTGTGCGCCGACGAACGGTACCGAATCGAACTGTTCAAACCCCACGTCCCGTCCGGTGGCAACATCGGCCTATCGAAACGAAACTGCTTCGGACTAGCCAAAGGGGAGATACTGGTTGAGGTTGACGCAGACGACGAACTGACCCCCGACTGCCTGGAGGAACTAGCCCTAGCGTTCGCTGACCCCGAGGTTGGGTTCGTCTGGTCAGACTGCTGCGAACTGTTGCCGGACGGCAGTTCGGGCCGCTACCCCGAAGGTTGGGGTCTCGGCTACGGCTCCGACTACTGGGACGACCAGCATCAGGTTTGGGCGATGCGGGTCCCCATGAACCGCACCACCCTCAGCCACATCGTCTCAGCCCCGAACCATGTCCGGGCATGGCGAGCCAGCGTCTACCACGCCATCGGCGGCCACAACACCAGCCTGCCCGTAGCAGACGACTACGAGTTGATTGTCCGAACAGCCCTCGCCACCCGCTGCCACCACATCCCCAAAATGCTGTACAAACAACACATCGGCTCCGGCACAGCACAACGAACCCGAAACCAGTTGATACAAGACCTTGTGCCGCAGATACACGCCCGATACGCCGATCAGCTTGATGTTCGATGGGGAACACTCGCTGAAAACGGCGTCTCGCTCTACTAGGCTGGCAACGTGAACAAAGGCGAGCTGCGCACCGAGATCAAGAACCGTCTGGCAATTCCCTCGTCTGGCGACGGCCTAATTACCGACACTGTTGTCGACCAGTCTATTGAGGACGCGTTGAACGTCATGACCAGCACCCGCGACTGGCCGTGGCTCATGAAGACCGTGCAGTTGGCTTTCCCCGCCAACCTTGGCGTCGCCGAGCTGCCCGACGACTTCATCCGCGCCAAAGAGCTGGTCATCAACGACGAGTGCGTCACCTACGTCGACCTGAACCAGTTCCTCTACACCGACTCCGCGGGCTACCCCTACGTTTGGACCATCGTTGCCGACCAATGCCGCATCTACCCCGTCGGGTCGACCATGATCCTCGGCACCCTCTACTACTACCGCGCCGAGCCTGCGCTGACCACCGACGCCTCGGTGCCCCTAATGCCCGCGTTCCTGCACCCCTGGATCGTCGCCTACGGCGCGTATCTCTGCGCCCTGCGCCGACAGGACGAGGGCCGCGGCCAGGTGTACCTGAACCAGTCAAACGACCTGCTGAACCGTATGCGCGACGACGTGCGCCGCAAGACCGGTAGGCGCATCCAGACGGCCCGCCGCACCTCCTACGTTAACTGGCAGTAATGGCCACCCGCGTCGTTGAATGGGACGACTTCACCGGCGGCTACTACGTCGGCCCGTCAGCCACCAAGCAGCCTCGCAACACCTTTACGGGCAACAACGTGACCGTCGCGATGGACGACGCAACCCTCATCCCCATGTACGACCCCGTAGTGGCCAATCTGACCGGCACCGACGTGACCTCTGGGGTCATATTTAACGGTGGGTGGACCTCCGTGGGGCCGCCAGCCCAGCTCAACGGCCTGATCGCGTTCGTTGCCAAAACCTCGTCGGACGCCTACCTGTACGTGGTCACCGCGGCCAACGTAGTTGTACGCCACACTATTGCCGTCAGCGGCTCAAGCACGCTCGTCGCGTTCCTTTGCCTGCGTCCCGTTATGGTCATCGGCGACCCGAAGAACGACTACGTTGACATCTTTATCCCCGGCGACTACCGACAGATCCACAAATACAAGCTTGACAATGCTGGCGCGAACATTGCGGGTTCCCCGACGACCATCTCGTTGTCAAGTCTGATGATCGCGACGGGCGACGACCGCCTCTACGGGCTGGTTGTCTGGGGTGCTCGCATGATCGGCTGGTCAAACACCAGCTACCTGTACTTTTCAAACGCCGACACATTTGGGACATGGGCCGCCACGAACTACATCGTGGTGGGCTACAACGAAGACCGCATTTCTGTCTGCGTCCCGCGCAACTATGATTTACTGGTTGGCAAGCCGTCTGGCTGGTACGTTGTCTCTGGCGTTTTGAACTATTCCGCGGCCGTTCGTCAGATTAACAACGGCATGGGCATCCTTGTCTCCGACGGTGTGGCCGAATACAACAACCAGGTGGTCTACAACACTGATACCGGCACCCTCGGCTTCCCTGTGAACCTGTATACCGTCAACGGGGCTCGAGTTCAGCCTATGGTGTTCCAACGGTTTGCTGGCAACATCCAGAACATTAACCTTGCCAAAGGCCCCCTCGGCGTTTTGCAAGTCACGTTTACCAACGACGACGACACTGACGTCAACGGTCAGCTTTTCTACCTAAACCAACAGGGTCGCTGGGCCCGCGTCACGATTGACAACGGCACTTCAGCGACTACAGGCGACACCGTCTTCTACTACCCGACAGCGGTCACCCAAGCCCGCACCGCTTACTGGTCCGACCCGTCAATGCGGATTATGGAGCACAACCTCACTGACAAAAAGGTTGCCATTCAGACCGTCAAAATACCGACGTTCGAACCTGGCACCGACGCGGCTGGCAATCCGCAGACCGCGACTTTGGTTCTTGCCGACTACATGAGCCAGGTGCCAATTACCGTCACCGATGTTTACGTCGAGGTCGAATTGGCCCAACTTTATGGGGCGTACGCCTACACCAGCGACGCAAGCATTTCCTGCCGAATTATTATGAAGTACCCACCAGCAGACCTCGCGTTTTCTGTTGGCAACGTCTTGTCAACCCTGATGAACGCAGGCAACTACGCCGCATCAACAATCCCAGGCACAGGCACGCGCTTCATGGGCCGCGTGTTTCGTTTTCGCCCAGACAACCCCGGCTACGGCTACGGCTTTGAGGTGCAAGTCAACTTTGCGGGCATGAAGGTGCGCCGCGTCATGGCGGTGCTTAAGGAGTCAATGTGACTGAGCGTTTTAACGCCGGTGCCGAGCAGACCATTTATGGTACGTCGGGCATAGGGCCTGCAGAAACCCCGTCAAGCCTGACAGCCCTCGGCGTTGGCCAAGGTTCAGGCCAGTCAGCCGACGCCCAGGAACGCAACAGAATGATTAACTTTGAGTTCCCTATTCGTTGGGACGACATCTCGGCCAACCTCGGGCGACTTAACGAGAAGAAGCCACTCGAAGATCTTGTTGACGATCTGACGATCCGCGACCGCGACCTTGAAGACTTCCTCAACACCAACATCGTCAACGGCATTGTCGCAGGCTCTAACGTCAGCATTAATCGCGCATCTGGCGTAGTGACTATTTCAACATCGGTGCCTACAGGCCCGCAAGGCCCGCAAGGCCCGCAAGGCCCGCAAGGCTCGCAAGGCCCGCAAGGCTCGCAAGGTGCGCAGGGCGCACAAGGCCCTCAGGGTCCTCAGGGGCATCAAGGCCCGACCGGTCCTCAGGGTGCTACTGGTGCATCTGGTACGTCCGGTTGGACCTTCGGGTCAACTGTTGTTACGTTAAATGCTTTCGGCATTCAGTTATTTGCTCACGGGATGGGTTCTACGCCTTCAACGGTTGTGGTTTGCAATGGGGACACTTCAGCTGCCAACGCAATGATTGGCGTGCGAACTTGGGACTCGGCCAACATTTATGTTCAATCGACAGTAGCGTCCATAACCGTTCGGGTTAATTGGATTGCAATACCGTGACCCCTAGAAACGTGCCCCCAGTTGTGTCACGATGGCAACATGGTTCTCCCAACAGGTGCGCTGTCCGGCGTTATGATCGGTACGAGGTCAGCAGCAAGGAGGAAAAAGAATGAAACTAACACCAGCCAATAAGGCCATGATCGCCTCATACGCACGGTCCGTGGTGGGCGCGGGCGTCGCCTCGTTCATCGCCTCGGGCCAAGACTGGAAAGCCGCTCTCAACGCTTTGTGGGCCGCCGCGCTCCCAGTCCTTATGCGCTACCTTAACCCAAAGGACGCCGCTTTTGGCAAGGGCGCAAATGGCGACGGGTAAGCAGCCCCTCTCCCGCCGCCTCCGACTCGCTGTTGGTAAAAACAAGGGAATCCCAGCCGCCGCGCTGGTCATCCCCGACGGGTTCAAGAAGTACAAGAACAGCGGGCTTCCCGAGCACTTCCTCGTCAAAACCCCTATCGGCGGTCTGTTGTGGAAGGAATGCAACAGGTACTTTGAGAACCTTGTCGAGGCCGCTAAGGCGGAGAAAATTGAGTTTGTTAACCTCGGTGCCTACCGGTCACCCAAAGAAGTCGAGACGTTGTTTCTCCAGCGGTACTCTAAGGATGACGAAGGCCGCAAGCCGCAAATTACCCGCACTTGGCAGGGCGCGACTTGGTACCTAAAGCGGGGTATGGCCCCATCCGCAAGCCCCGACCGGGGCAGCCCCCACCAGTGGGGGGTCGCCATTGACATTGGCTCCAAGACCAAGGACGGAACCAAGCCGCTGACCGAAAGGGCATTAAAGTGGCTGTGCAAGAACGCACCGACCTACGGGTTTACCTTGCAGAGCCTACCGTTCCTCGACAACGGCCAACCTAACCCGGAACACGAATGGTGGCACTGGCAGTGGAGCGCACCCCAATGAGCGAAGCATTTGCAGGTATTGTTGTGGCCGCCATCGGCGGTCCTGTAATGTGGCTCCTGTATCGCTTGGATAAGCGAAACACGCACCAGCACGGCCAGTCAATGGCCATTATCCAAGAGGTTAAATCGGACGTGAAAGACGTGAAGGGCGACATGATTGACGTCAAAGCTGACGTTCGCGACCTCAAGTCTGACGTTCGTCGCATAGATTCTGCCGTAAAACCCAAGGGTGTTCGCAAGAAAAAGTCTGCGTGATGTCACTTTCTACTGAATACCTAAAGACGCTCAAAGAGTTGGCAAAGGCCAAATATGAGGCCGACGTGGGTGTTATTGAGGGTGACTTTCGGCGCAAGGCCGGTGGCAAAATCACCGGCACCGGCGCACAGGCACTCTACAAGTCCCCCGAGCAAATTAAAGCTGAGGGCGGTGAGCCAGAGTACGGCGAGCTTGACATTGCCTACGAGCGCAAACGCCAGGGCCTCGAAAGCGGCCTCGAGTCGCGAGGTATACTGCGATCCGGCCAGGCCGCCACGGCGCGCGGCCGCATGGCCTCTGACTACCAGCAGTCGATTTTGGACTACTACAACGCGATGACTTCCAAGAAGGGTGCGCTTGGCGCGCAGTATGCGTTTAACGTAGCAGACCTCGAAGCCAAGTATGGCAACCAAACCCAGCGAGTTGCAGCCCCCGATAGCCCCAAGGTTACTGACGAAACCAAAACAAAAGACAGCTTACCTTCGTCGCCTTATCCATCTAGCAGCGACAAACCTGCGTCAGAAATGACCCCAGAAGAAAGTTTTGCGTTTATTGGGCTTGGCCAACCAGCTAACAAGCAGGCCGCAACTGGTGTATCTGCTCAACCATTACCGCAACCACCTCTTGATGCTGCCAAAGCTGCTGCATCAGCCGCATACATGGCGTTAGGGCAAGCCCCAAATAAGGGCGCAGCAGCACCGCCAAAGCCGCCTACTGCGCCAGCCCCGCAAAAGCCCATGCCGCCCAAGCCTGCTGCCTCAGCAAAGCCCGCGGCACCCGCACCCGTTAAGAAGCCCGCGAAAGTAAAGTTGCGCTAATGGTTGCATATAACGTCAGCCGTATTGCACGCGGCGCACAGTCTACGATGAAGGATTACGGTTCCGAGGCCGATGCAATTCGTTCTGGCTTAAACCCAATGCTTCGCGACATCGAGGTCCAGTCTGGCATGGTGTCGGGGGCGAACGTGCTGCCCAACCGGCTGTTCACCAACGCCCCGCAGGCCACGGCAATGGCCACCTACTACGACGCTCTGGCTAACAAGTTGCCGGCGTATGTCAACGCCCGCCGCGCCTACGACACTGCCGAGAAGAAGAAGGCGACATCCAGCACTGGCACCGGCACAGGCACTGGCATGATGACCGACCCTGGGTACAGCCCGATTGCTGGCTTGCCA
>Ga0194130_10005545_pt1 | contig 15129 bp, 34 predicted proteins | sample TA2KigsurfametaG_FD_160084 | JGI IMG/M metagenome (GOLD analysis project Ga0194130, IMG submission 160084) | Freshwater microbial communities from Lake Tanganyika, Tanzania - TA2015050 Kigoma 12 surface | ecosystem: Environmental > Aquatic > Freshwater > Lake | place: Tanzania: Lake Tanganyika... | reverse complement strand
TCCTCCTCGTATCTTCCTGCCAAATCATCCAGATCAATCTGATTGATTGTGCCGAATAATGGGTTATCCAGCTTGTCCAAGAGTTCATCCAGTTTGTTTTTCATCTTCACCTTTTATATGGTTTTTTCCAAAGAATGTAAAGAAAAAAAGATATTATTTTTCTCACGGCACAACAATCGGTTATTCTTGGTTCCAAACCCTTGTGAGCCATTCCGTAGGTATTTGCCTGTCTTTTACATCGGATGGATTGTTTTCAATCTCCTCGATTGCCCAACGAACATAATCCAAGGGAGTTGCATCATTGTGTTCGCCAGATTGTTTGTCTGCCTTCACCATATCTTTAACACGCTGTTCCAATTCTGCCAAAATGTCGTTTTTCATATGGGCATAATCTTCCAGTCCAAACTCTTTTGCAATTCCCTTCGGGATGGCTTATACCAAATAACATCTCGGGCAATGTGTTCGGGATACACATCGTGCGGAACGCTGATGGTGTTGCCTTCTTTGTCGGTGCTGGTCAATAATGCCCGACCAGCAAACGGCTGACTGAAAAGTTTATATTTGAAATATCTCTGCTGTTCTGGGTCTTTGAGCAAACCCTCGTCATCCAGTATCATATCCAATCCTTTTCTGCCCAAGCTAATCCCTGTGATGGTAATGCAAGTGCAGTCCAGCATATTGTAAAGGGCATCAATTCCTGTGCTTGTGTTCACCTCGGTTACACTCTCGGCAAACGGATCAATCAGTATGGCTCGAATGTTTTTGTTTTTCATTGTTTATATCTTTACCAAATAATTTTCAAAATGTAAAGAAAAAAATGGGCTTTATCCCTTTTGGGCTAGTTCAACCTGCTCTTTTTGTTCCTCTTTTCCTTCCTCCTCCTGTTCCAATCTGTCTTCCTCATAAGTGTTGATGCCCAATTCCTCGCAAAGTTTTTCCGGCACATCTTTATGGTCTTGATAGCATTCGTCCTCCACATTGCCATCGGGATAGAAATGAAACACGCCAAAGAACGCATATCCCTCGTCCATATAACTGACCCGAAGAATCTTGCCGAGTTTTATTGCCAATTCACGCAAGGCGGGTTCGGGCGGAGCCCACGCTGTTTGAAAATAAAGACATTGCACACCAGTATTTTCGTCTGTGAACCAGCTATTCTCATAGGTGTTCCACTTGGTTCCCCAATATGATATGCTCCAATCATACCAATTTTTCGCACCATAAAGCTCCAAACATTTCTTTTCGTGCTTCTCCTGCCTTTCCCGCATCCGTTTTTCTTGTTGGGGTGTGCGTTTCTTGTTTAAATATTTCAAGTTGCCATACTTGGTGCTGGCCAATATTTCTTTGGGCATTGGCACAATCTTGCCCAAATCCAGAGCATAATCCTTTTTTCCGGTAAAATTATCCTTGGATAATGTCAAATAAGGACGAAGCAGTTTCTTGATGTTTTTCACACCAAGTATGGTAAGGGTGTTGGGCGTGTGGTTGGGCATATGATTGTTTGTAGGGAATTATTTTATAAATGTAAAGATTATTTTTCCAGTTCCTTTTCCAGCTTGATCGGGGGTTGCCCCATCCAGCGTTCGGGTTTGATATGGCTGAACCAGTCTTGGATGCTGGGGATTCGTCCCATATCCTCCAATATATGCTGTTCCCCGATGAAACGGACTGGCACTTTGCGACCATCGCTGTTGGTGATTGTCGTTCCAAAAAGACGCTCGGCAAGAAAGATTCCCTCGGCGTGATGACGAAGGGCACGATGACGGAAATCCGCATACATCTTTTTGCTTTCGTCAAACCAATCGTGGATGGGTTGATAATCCTCCACCTTGCCCCCGTATTTTTTCACACTACTTACTGCGTGATGATATGGATGTGCCATTGGTTTCTCCTTTCTTACAGATCGTATTCCTCGTATTGAGTTTCCGTGATATAATTGTTGTGAGCCATCGTGATGGTTTTGCCCTTCACATCAAATATCACTTCACCATATCCCCCATCGTTGTTGTAGAAACCTCCCTCGTGGCTTTCAATCGCATCCCAAGTGTATTCGTCAAGGGCATCCTTGATGGTTTGTTTTTCCCTGAACATCTCGTCCAGCAAATCGGAAAGACCTGCTGGCTCCACGCTAAAATCATCAGTCTGACCGCTGTCTCCGCTTCCGCTGTAATGCACTCTTAATTTCTTCACACCGATGCTTGCCAGATAATCCAGCAGGGCATCCCTTGTGGGTTTTTCTTTTTTCATTTTTGACATAAAGTTCTCCTAGATGATTTTTGAAAAAAAGTCAATACAAAAATGGGGGTTAGTTTCCTCCCCCCATTCCTGTTCCCTAACAAATCAGATCACCCTCCGAATGAGCATCGTGAACATTGTCCTTCCCCGCTTTTTCCGCTTGTCCATTTTGCTCTGGTAGCTGAATAGTTTGCGTCCCTTGATGGTTTCAATCTGATAACGGACGCTGTGCTTCTTGAGAATCTCTGGCAGTTGTTTGGTCACTCGATCACCTTTGCAACTTCTACTGCAAAGCGTGACCCAAATGATACCGCCCCGCTTCACCAGATTTTTCTCCATTACCATATCCAAGGTTTTTCCGTTGGTGGTGATGCTTCCACAATAGTCGAGGAACAGATGGGCAAACCTGTCCTCGCTTTCGTGTTGGAGCATATCATTGATGTTGGCAAAAAGGGCAAAGCAACGCTTCGCCAGCTTTTTGTTCCGCATCAACAACCGAAGTTGGCTACGATACACCTTGTTGAACTTGGTGATCTTCACCTTCTTCTTATACGGATATTCATAGCTATGGAATTGAAGGTTGTTCAATTCACGAATCCCCGCCAGTCTTTGTTCCAGCTTGAACATATAGGCAAGGGTGGCAACCACTCCCTGCTTGGGGCTTTTATCATCCAGCAGTAATTCCGTAATCCTGTCGTGAATGATTTGTTTGCCATCGCTGACAAACTTGCCCTTCTTGCTGGTGCGAATGGACTCAAAGTGTCCATCCATTCTGTCCCGATAATCCTTGAGGGCGGGAATGGTTAAGGTTTTGCCGATACGCTTGCGGTTTTTGACAATGCTTTCCGCCACCCAAGGAATAAACCTTTTGGTGCTGGTCAAATCCGTATCGGTTTTCTTTGCCAGTTGGTTTTCGTCCAAATGAAGGTTAAGGGCAAATGTCCTTATCCGATCATTGGGGTTATGGGTGGATATATAGTGACTGATCTTCTGGGCTGTTATCCTGCTGTTTCCAGCAAGACCCAAGCGATCATTCATTCGGCGTGTTCGCCACGCCATCCGTGCTGGTTTCATTTTGTTATCCTTTTGTTAGGGTTGTGAGTTGGTTTTGCCTTCTGCCATTTGGCTTCTTGGCTTTTCCTCGTCACGCAAAAGGGTCTATTGAATTATTTGCAAAATGTCCAGACTATTTTTTCAAAATAATTCGTATCAGCTTATCATGATATGTTGATGAATAATCCAAGGATTAGCCCATATAATAAAAACTTTTTAATCTTTTTTTTCTTGCAAATTTTTTTCATTTTGATCATATACGCACGTGATCTGCATCATATGCGAACAAGAGGTGAAAGACCCTGTGCCATATCAGAGGGAATTTCACTGGGACGAATGTGAATGCCCAAATTGTAAAAATAACAGCAATTAAGATAAATATTTTAAAATGATCGCAAGCATAATCGGGTATGTTCTGGTGGGTTATCTGGTCAGCTGTTTTGTGAGCGTCATGTTTGGCGTGGCCATGAACCGAACCGAACACGAAAAATTTAACAAGTAATTATTGATCTTTTTGTTGGATCAATTAACATGGGGCAATGAATCCCTATGATCTACCTGATCCAGATGACATTCCGCAAGAACAGATAAATGAATACTATCTGAATAAGTATGGTGGCATGGATGTGAACAAAGGCGATAAAGGTGATAATATTACCCAAGAGGAAATGGATAATATAGACAGATTCTTAAGAGATTTTGATAATAAAAATTATCCGCCCAACGGCCCAGAAGATTTTATATTTTAAAAACACGCCTTCCCTGGGAAGGTTTGTCTAATAGACCGGATAGTTGAATTTTTGGTCCGACCGGAAATTATTTCGACGCATTCCCTATTCAGTATTGGTAGCATTCCGTGTTGCTGTTCCACGGTTTCATTGTGATCATGTAGTTCATCCTGTTGACGATGTGATAACCTGCGGTGATGATCAGTTTGCCATCACAATCCAGCAATGTCCATATGTGATTATATTTTGTATTTATCACCTGCTCCAGATCATATCCATAGGTTTCAAACAAGACGCTTCCATCCTCTTTTATTTCGGGCTTGTATTTCTTTTCAAATGTGCTGTAGCTTTTGATTTTCATTGGCTAAACTCCGCATTTTGAAATTGCTGAACATAGTTCTTGCTCAGTCCCCAGTCGTTGATGAACCGAAGGTCGCAGCTGTCCTCGTAGGTTCGTTGCAGTTGGGATATGGGATATATGCTGTATTCATTGGCACGAGCTTCGCTTAATTGTTGTTCACTTTCAATCAGATAGATCTTGTGGCATCCATCATAAGCGAACACTTTTGCGTTTGTGGTTTTGTTGTTGATTTTCATTTCACCTCCTCCATTTCTTCGGTGTAGCTGTCTTCATAACCAAATGCTTCGGCTGCATCCTCGGGATGTTTTCGCAAATAGTCAATCCTTTTCTGCACCAGATCCAACAGATAGTCTGGGGGTATGGCATCAAACCTGCCGATGGGGGTTTGCACCTCGAACCTTAATACCGACACATAATTAACTATTCTCATGTTCCTCCTTACATATGGTAGGAACCTTTGGGTTCCTTCACTTCTTCAAAATCAAATGCCACCACGTCTTGGTAACGAACGCAGTCCCCGAGATACACAAGCAGTTTGTCGTAAGCATCCTGTTCGCTGGTTGCCTCGAACTCATCCTTGAAGGTGACAAGGTATTTCTTCATGCTGTCACCGCCCCATAGTCCCTGTCGGCCATCTTGTCCCTTGGTATGCGGAGCTTGGTTCGCACCACACTGGCACACAGATCAAGGTCACTGCTTTCGATCATTTCGTCCAACACACAACTGCTGATGAGTTTTCTGGCCGTATACACATCCTCATCCTCCACTTGGTTGTTGGGTTCCACTAGGTCAAGCACAGCCCTTTCCAGCACGGCTTTGATCAGCCGTGCCTTGGGGTCATGCACAATTCGTTCTTCTTGACTTTTTATCATGACACAACTCTGCCAAGATTTTGACAAAAAGTCAAGAATATATTTTATAATAATTCCTCCCCCGCCGGTCATTGACCGACCCTGTTCCGACAAACACGACGGAACAATGAATCAAGTTCTAGGCAAACCACCACGGGTGATTTGACGGGGGAAAGAATTGGGATGGATAGTAAGGTAGCCGAAACAAAAGTCAACCCAGTCAAATCAATTCTTCAAGCTTTTCAAGCAGCGAGTCGGCAAAAGCGTCATTGGTTTCGTACTCTTCTCGAGCTTCTGATAATACTTTACTGGATAGTTTGTCGTCCAATAACACAATGTAACCAATGATTTGCAGAAGGGTTTCCTCTTCTTTTGTGAATTTTTCCACATATATATGTATTATATTTTATATTATTTTTTTGGTCGTTTGATACTAAACCTGATTTTGGGTTTGGGACGGTATTTTACTTTGCAACGAAGGCATGGTCTGGGCATACCAGTTTTTACTTTACACCTGCAGATGTGTCAACCTCCGCCATCTCCACCACCACCTCCGCCATCCCCGGCTCCGGCTCCGGAGTCCCCGGTAAACGCGGGAAATATTCCTGCTCCGTAATACGGATATGCGTAGCGAGGATAATAGATGAATCCCTTCCTGCTGCCGCCGCGCTTTTTCTTTTTGCGGCGCTTCTTTTTTTCCAAAATGTATTGTAGAAATGTTTTCATATGCTCAACAAAGCCAGTTCAAACCCAAATCCCAAAAATGTAAATGTGAACACGTGGCCATACTCGTAAGTGTGATAGCTTAGCGTGGTGCGCAAATCCAGATCCAGTCCATAGGTGGTTCCCTCGTAATCATCTTCACCGCCCTTGCGCAGCACAACCCGAAATGGGTGAAACCAATCCAGGGTTGTATAATATTTTATATTATTCTTCATCCAAGGGATATTTATCTTTCCAGGGAATTTGATTTCTGTTTAGAAGTTTCAGGTAAACAAACTGGGGATTGAGGACGGGATTTCCCTCCGGGTCAGTGTAGGTTCGGTGAAGCAAATCGTACCTGTATCCATGATCAGTCAAAAAATCATACATGTCCATGTTTTGTTTTATGGTGGTACGATTGATTTTGAGCTCATCAAAATCTGCCTGTCCCCAAAACTTACTAAAGTAGGTTTTGTAAATGCTGTCTACAATATCCCCAAATTCATCCATTTACTGGGCCAGATAACCCTGCGTTGCCTGCACGCAACCATCCGCAATTGCATTCAGTACCTTGAGGGCCAGTGCTGGATCGCCATTGATCTGGCGAAACAAATTACCGTAAACATCAGTCAAGCTGCTGGCGAAGTTTGTCCAATGTGTTTTCTCGGGCAGAAAGTTTTCCACAGCCCTGTCCAGATCCTCGGTGGTGGGCACATTACCCTTGCTCAGGGAGCGAACCACGTTGGCCACATCATGAATCATCTTGGCTTTTTCCGCACGATCATCGGGGCTGACAGCCGCTTCCAGCACCGCAGTGCAGGCAAGTGTCACGGCCGGTTTGATGTAGGGAAGAGCTTGCTCAACCTTCTGGGCAGGTGTGCTCGTGGTTCCACCCGTGCTTTCACCTCCGGTGTTATTGTTGTTGTTGGCGCAGGCGACCAGCATGAATGCCGGAATTAGGGCAAGGAATGATTTGTTCATATAATCATATTTACCACAAGTTTTGGCAAAGCAACCATTCTTGCCAAAATAAAATATAAAATCTTTTTTTATTTCAAAATCGAACCAACCAACTCCATCCAATTGAAACCCAGATCTCCTGCACTTTCCATTAAACGATCCACCTCATTTGACTTGGTCTTGACCAGAGTTTCATGGGGGTTTTCGTTCACCACAACATTATGTATCGCATACCACGCAACGATTACAAGAAAAAAGTTATTTTTTTATATTTTTTTTATTTGTACATGCTGGAACGACCGCGTTTGCCATTCACATTTTTGGTGTTGTATTCATGACAACGCGTTGGATTCAGTCCCAGTGCACGCATCACACTGCGCCATCCTTCTCCATGGCCATCATCCCCAAATACTTTGTAAGCAACCAGATGTGCCACTTCATGCGGTATGGTATCGTTCAGGAAGTCCTGCAGATTCTCTTTGCAAAGTTGCTCGTTTAGTTGAATTCGCCACTGACCCAGCCATGCACGTCCGGCCGTGCTGCCACACACCACCCATTCGATTTTGGGAAAATCAAACTCGGCGTTGTATTCCTCGTTCAGTTCCTCCAGAACTTGCCACACTTTGTGGGTGGCTTGTTCCTTCATGGCGGTCACATCAAGCATCGGGCTTGGTTCCCCATTCTTCATTCCAATCATCGTCCAGTTTCTTGGGGTTTTCCATATAGCTCATCAACTTGTATGTTTCATAGATCTTCTCCATATCATTAAGGAAATGGTTGATGCTATCAATGGTAGCTTTATCAAATTCCGCCAACAACTGCTTTTCAAGGATTTTGCTTAATCGATTTTTCATAAATTGACTTTCTCAAAAATGAACAAAAAAGTCAAGCACAAAAAACAGGAGGTATGGGATTCGAACCCATGTAACAGGAATGAAAGTCCTGTGTCCTAGACCCCTAGACGAACCTCCCAGGCGAGCCGAGTGTCGGATTCGAACCGACGACCTGCGGTTTACAAAACCGCTGCACTACCGCTGTGCTAACTCGGCAAACATATATTATATATAATATTTTTTTAAAATAAAATGGGCGCAGAGGGATTTGAACCCCCGACCAAGGCATTATGAGTGCCCTGCTCTAACCACTGAGCTATGCGCCCTTGGGGGGAAACCTATTCGGTTTTGCCTATTCGATTATCGTGCTTGAAAGGGGGCTTCCACTTGTAATCTTTCCACATCTTTAATTTCAATTGCTGTTTGGCTTGCTGGAACGCTTTCTTCTTCATCTTCTTTGAACGCATTCTTGCTTCCTCCACCACGCATTCCTCGTTCACTTTTGCGGTGAAACGCTTGATGGCTCGGGCAAAACTTTCGTTGTTATGCCTGTCCCTTTCCGTCACATTGTATACGGCTCTATCTACCATGTTTTGTTATTATTATATTGGAATTGTTTGATTGTCAATTTGTCGCCAAAATCAAATTCATATTGTTTGGCCATGATTTTTGCTGGTTTAATAATCCTTTCGCCACAAGTGTTCAAAAACAAGTTGCCTCCTATAGTATTGGAACTTCGGGTGTAGATTTTTGATCGAAGAAACCTGCTCTTTCTCATTTGAGTATCTCCTTGGCATGGGTGATGTATTCGTGGCTATCCATGAGGGCATCCTCAAAGTGGCGGGTGCGACAATCATAAGGAGTATCCTCGTCTGCTTGGCTCATCATCTGACCCAATAGTTCCACACACCGCTCCAGTTCTTTTTTATAATTTATTTTCATGTCTGCCATAATCCCTTGCCCACTTCATCATAGGTCATATCCGCATCTCCTTTTCCTCCCTGCGAAGTTCCATGATATCCTTTCGGATAACGCTGGCTGGCATATAGTGAAACAGGCAAGTGAGTATCTCCTCGGTGGAGCTGTTGAGCCAGTCCTGCCATACATATTCCTGCTCGGTTTCCGGCAAGCTGTTGATGTATTCGTAGGCGTTCTTGTGTTTCATCTTCCGCTTTCTTACCAAATTCTTTTTCATTTGTAAAGAATATATTTTATAAAAAATGGAGGGTGGGGGATTAAACCCCACCCTCCTCTTGAGCTTCACCAACACCGACATCATCAACAACCTCTGCGGATTCCTCGCCACTTTTTTCATTCATTTGAGCAAGACTTGCCTTGCCAGCATCGGTCAGACGATAGACCGCTTCCTCACCCCGCCCATCCTTCATAATCTTGCTTTCTCGGATGAGTTGGCGAATCAGCAGATAACCCCGCTGAACATTGCCATCAACCGCATTGGTCACATCGGTTTGTTTGATGGGTTCGGCCAGACCCAACACCTTTTTCAAATCCTCTTGCCACCGCACTTTGCGGGGGTCGATTTGAGCAGGGGCGGTTCCATCATTGACCCGAATCGCATTGTCCAGATCGAATCCGTTGTGGCCGAGGCGAAGTTCCACATTGTAGAGCTTGCCGTAGCGGTTCTTGGTGCTGTAAATCACCCGCACATCCTCGTCAGTCACCGCACTCCGCATCATAAAGTTTGCGTCCACGGCGTGAGGAATAAGGGTGCTTCCCCGATAGTTGTTGCTCTTGGTCACGTGAAGCACCAGACCCAACACGCACTCGGTTTTCTTGGCATTTTTGATGAGTTCGTGGAGACAATAGCTTTCCTTCTCCCTTGCGTTCATCTTCTTGGCGGTGGTCAGACATTGAAAGCTGTCCACCACCATCACATCCACTTGGCTCATCATTTCGATAACCTTGTCCACATCGGTTTGGATTGCCAGATTCACATCCTTTAATCCAAGACGACGACAAGTGAATGCCAACATCTCACGGCTTTCCTCGCCAGAGATATAGGCGGTCTTGATTCCCACCTTTGTCATATTGTTCAGCATTTGAAGGAGGAAGGTGGTCTTGCCAAGACCAGCACCCGCTGCAAGGGTAAAGACCATTGAGGGAAGCAGACCATCGCCCCCAAAGATTTTATCCATCATATCATTGCCAGTTTTCAACCGCCGATTGAAAAGATCGGGGATGGCAATCTCGCTGACCTTGGTAAGATTGGTTTCGTTGTGGGCGAGGTTCATTGTTCCCCCGCTTGTGGGTTTCGTATCAGTTTGGTTGTTGGTGTCGCTCATAGTTTGCCCATTAGATCAGACTTTTTTCAAAATGTCGATAAAATAATTTATATATTTTTTGGGGGGTGTGTCCCTTATTAACCCACCTTATGCATGAAGATGGGGGTATAATCTCCCACATATGCACCTTCGGTGTTGAAAGCGAAAAACTCCTCGGCTTCCGACGCACTCATATCCTGCTCCAGAATGCGAATGCACTTGGCTCGGTCATAGATGGCCACATTCTTGCCACCGCAACTGCAACCGATTCCAAGGAACGCCCCGTCAAAACCATCGGCCAGCAATACCTTGTCGGCTTCATCGGGATAATACTCCTCGATAAAATTCTCAATAATTTTACGGCTGGGATTCTTCATCTTGATCTTTTTCATTTCAGCTTTCTGCCAGTAATTTTATACATATTCATATACTGGCCGTTGAGGTTCACGATCTCCACCTCTGCATACTTTCTCCGATACACGGTATCGGCCAGCAGAATTGGATCTTCGCAGTAGTAGGCATCTCCTTTGCTGTTGAACACACGCCAAAGCCCCTGTCCCACGCTGATCACATTCTTCAGCTTGCTTCGGAGCTTGGCAGTCATTCTCACAGCGTCTTTCATCTTTTCGGATTTAACCAAAACTGGTTCCTCTTTACAAGCTTTTTTTTGCAAATTTTTAGACCTCTTTCCCATAACGTTGTATTTATGATATTTATGAAGAAAAAAACTTTATATATTTTATATTTTGCCCTGGGCCGAATATGATTTCGAACCCGGAGATGATGACGCGGGCAAATTTTCCGGGCCGCCGCGCCGGTTTCCAGTCGAGGTGGAGGCAAATTCGAAAAGATTGATGCCCTGATGCCCTGAAAACAGTGTGGGAGGGATGCCTAACTTGTATCGAAAAAAAGATAAATATTTTCAGCAATGGCTTATCTTAACGCAAACATACCTCCAATCGAATGTTATGTTCGAGGAAACTACTTGAGAAATCAAGAAGATAGTTTTGATAAAAAATATAAATGTTTAATTTTTGGTGTTACAAGTCTTCCTAGTCAGGTACCACTTTTTAATTTTCTTATGGAAGATGGCGGAATTTGGTGGCACGCTCCAATAAATGCATTTTGTTCAAAAGAAGATGCCCCAGACATGCAGTTGGATGAATTAGAGCTTTGGGATAGTTTTAGTTATCATATTTCCGTAACAACTTTTTACTTGCTAGAAAATAAAATAGTCAAATACACCGGAAGAACTGGGAAAGAATACATGGGTCGTTATTTGTTTACTTTTGATTGGGCTCATAGCGATTATAACGAATTAAATTTTGGTTTTAGTCAAAGACCAGATCAGCATAAAGCTGGTCATGTTATAAAACTCGATAATGGCAATTTTGCTATCCAGCCAAATAATAGAATAAAAGTTTTTGATCCAAGTTTCGCAACAAAGCCAAATGAATTGGTTTTGCAAAGGAAAATAAATAGTCACATTTATACTTCTGAAAATAGCCCCAAGTGGGTTACCGAAGACAGCGATAATTATGAGTACAAAGTAAAGGATATAAAAAGTGAATAAAACAATTTCCTCATCCAAAAAACCTGACTCGGTCATTCCGGACTGGCTCTTCTACTCTGGGATCGTAACGATCCTCACCTTGGGTGTTGTCAAAATCCTGTTCGGCATTCTTCCCCTCTACCGTTAAACGGAGCTGAGAAGCTTGAAACTTTTTATAAATTATATTTGGGTACGGATATATTCCACGAAACTGATTGCTTCCCGGCGCACAAGCCATGGCCAGGGCCAGCCATTGTAATCCAACAGCACGGTGTAATGTTCGTTGTTGCTGACGCCCGTGATCTTGCCCCAATGCCGCTCTCCATCGTCGTCCAGGAAAGTCACATCGCGGCCGACGTTAGCCTCCATCATCTCTATCGTCTCCATCATATAAAAATAGATCCTTGTATAACGGCGGACGTTATATCTTTTTAACGGGCTTGATTTTCGTTTTGCCTGCGCGCGCGTTTCCGGAACGTTTTCCTAATAGAGCAATCAGCCGGTCAGACAAACCTGCCCGTGGTCGAGATGAAACTGCGGCGGAGATCCCGACTGCCGAGGGATACTCTTCATCCCGTTTGTTTTCCGGTGTCTTCAACAGCTTGATCACTTCATCAACTATCATGGCATTGGCCAACCAGCTGTTGTCGCGCTTCCACTTCAGGTCCTGCAGCATGCAGAGGGCATTCTGAATCTTTTCTTCGTTGGTCATTTAAAATATATAAAGTTTTTAAAATATTACCCTCCGCTGGAAAAGGAACCACTATCCTTGCGGTCGGAATGCATGGGAACATGACAACCCGTGCACTCACGGAAGATAATAAAATATTATTACTTCTTGTGCTTGCCGTTGATGTTGATCGCGCTGGTCAACACCTCGGGGCTGATGTCCGGAAGACCAGTTCCGGCATTCAGCTGCTCGCGCACCTGCTGCACGGTCAATCCCTGCCGCAACAGCTTCAGCGCAGGGCGGCTGATGTACTGGCTGCGGAACTCAGCGGGCTTGGTGTTCAGGTATCCACTGCCTGCCGTGCGGGTAGCGCCCGTGATCAGGCACACCAGCTTGGCTGTTTTTCCTTCACTCTTGCGTCCCCGACGGGATTCGGTTGATGTTGCATTCATATTGTTATTTTCTCCAGTTGTATTCTTTTCAGAGAAACCAACAGCTGCAGCACTCGCTGCTTTTTCTGATGAATTCTCATCCAGATATGTGATAGTCATGCTTTCTTATATAAATGATTTTGATAACAACACAAGTTCTTTTTATAATAAAAAGCTTAAAACGTTGATAATCAAAGGGATTATTTTTTAAAAAACTTTATATATTTTATATAAATCCCCCCGAATGCCATGGCATGCTGCTCCTGGACAGATGCATCTCCTGGGAAAACAGCTCTATTAGACATGTTTGCCGGCTGGAGCTGCAGCGCGGGAGCTGGATCCCTGCTTACCGGGGCAGCATTTGCAGGTTGTCTTTTTTGCGCAGATGCTGCAGACGTGTTCTTAATTTATACACGGCCGCATTTTCCAGTTGACGAACACGTTCCCGGGTAACTCCCAGGCTGCCTGCCAGTGTTTCCAATGTGGGAATGTTTTCCGGATCATCAAAACCAAAACGGGCACGCAGTACCGTCTGAAGACGGGCCGGTAGTTCCCCTATCAAATTATGAATAATTTTTATCTCTTCATCTCCCAGTGCAGGCGGAGTGCCTGCCGGATCCTCTATTTCCATGCTGCAGCGCTCACCTGTTTCAGGATCCAGGGCACCATCAATGTCCAGCCGCTGGGCAGCACGGCTAAACGTGCGTTGTGTTTTGCTGCTGAGACGGTCATCATCCGGATTTATTCCGTGCCCCAGCATCGACTCAACCTCCCGTTTCTCACGGTATGCCCGGGCCAATTCATCATTGAAACGGTACGGTACATTCACCACGTGCGTGTTCTTTTGTATGAACCGGCGAATGTATTGTTTAATATAAAAACTTGCATAGGTTCCAAAGCTGGCTCCCTTTTTCTTTTTCCACCGGCGGGCCGCCGAGTATAGCCCGGGAGTTCCGGCCATGACCAGGTCCTCGTGCTGGTATCCTGCCGGAGGATAGTATTGGTGGGCCAGATGTATCACCAATTTCATGTTGTGAAGCACTATTTTGTCAAGAAATCGACGGTCCCCTTTTTTGTACCTTTTCTGGTACCGTTCCACCAGAGCGTCGGGCAGCACCTCCAGATCTGCCACTTTGATTCCCAGCATGCTCATACCTTTCTGACAGGGCATGTGCAGCTTGTGTTCAAACCTGTTTACTCCTTTTTCAGGATCCTTATTCTTATAAATTCTTTTGTTTTTAAAAACAACCAGAATAATCCCAACAGCACCACACCGCCCGTCCATATCCAACAAACGATCATAAACCGCAACATCAGCTGAAAAGTGTCCCGGACAAATTCCCGGACCTTTTTCATACCAGTCCAAACACCTTCAGAAACACGCAAATGCCCAATGTGGCACTGACCAGGTTGCCCACCGTCCTTATCACTTCCAGTTTGTGGTTGTGGTGATCGATCCAGATTTCGAACGGATCACGCAGTTTGGCCAGTTTACGCAACCTTTTCCGTTCTTTTTTACTGAGCTCCGGCACGTCCATGTATTTGTAATATTTCATTTTAGTTCTCGGTAATCAACACACTTGTGGATTCTTTTTTGTTGCCGCATCCATAGGTACGATGCAATGCTTCCAATTGCAGTTTTAACCTTTCATTTTCCTGTTCCAGACTTTTGACCAGATCATTGAGCCGCTGGAACTCTTCCGCCATGTTCATCATATTATTTTATCTTACCATACCATTCTTTGTTGTCCACACATCCTGGAAAAACATGCGTCCTGGGGAACAACGCTTCTATTAGAGCGGATAGCTGAATTTTTGGTCCGGGCAAAATTTGGAAAAACAAATCTATTATTTTGATAATAATATAAAAGATAACAAGTATTGAATGGCGCGATTGCTCTATTAGAGCGGATAGCGCAATTTTTGGTCAGACCAAAATCCCGAGCAGTTATTTGCCCAGAACCCGTTCCTTTGATTTCTCAAAGTTCAGGGTTAATTGGAATGGCCGCACGCGCATTTCATTGTCGAAACGATGCACAAACTGTGATCCCTTGACTGGCATCTGGGTGTTATAAGTGACAATCTTATTGTCCTCAAACACCTGAATGCTCACTGTTTCGGGCAACACATTAATGTCCGCCACATCCATTTTCTTTTTGCCCAGGTTGCGCGATATGCTGCGCGCAATGGCACAATGGCTTGGATTATGACGCACACCTTCGCGAATATCGTTGCGAGTGATGTTTAATTTCATTAACAATATTTAAGCAAAAAAAATAAAATATATGAAAAAAAGAAAAAATAACAGCGGCAAACTGCCGAGGGGTCAGTATTTATAATTTATTTTGACAATAATTCCCTGCCCTTTTTTATGAAATATCTTGCGTCATATGCATGTTTATTGCACGGAAACTTGCCCGCCCGGGCCATTTCCTCCCTCTAAACAATTAAACAAACCTTCTTATATCTTA
>Ga0194130_10005541_pt1 | contig 15143 bp, 11 predicted proteins | sample TA2KigsurfametaG_FD_160084 | JGI IMG/M metagenome (GOLD analysis project Ga0194130, IMG submission 160084) | Freshwater microbial communities from Lake Tanganyika, Tanzania - TA2015050 Kigoma 12 surface | ecosystem: Environmental > Aquatic > Freshwater > Lake | place: Tanzania: Lake Tanganyika... | reverse complement strand
TTCCAACCGATGGGGCAACTCCAAGCCCCACGCCAACTGATCCGCTCCCATCACAGGCACCTGTGTTTGGCGCGCTTCCAGCTTCAGACTGCAAATTGCAACGCCCTCAATCCGAATGGATCTTCTCCGTCGCTGACGCCCATGCGCCGAGCGTCATGTACGCCTCAAAGATGTCCTGCTGTGGATCGCCGACAATTGCGTGCAGGTGATCCCAGGTCCAGAGGTGATCTGCGCCAAGCTGGTCTGCGAGCTGTGCCGCCTCAAGGAACTTCGGCCAACTCGTGGCCTGGCTCCAGAGGTTGATCCCCACCTTCAGCGTGCGCGTGCCACCCGTCATACGTGCAGCGTATGCGCTCTGCGCTGCGTGAGGAGTTGGCGTGTCGCGACGCGCAGCCACCGCACTCGTGCCACCCTGCTGGCACCCCCACGCGCAACAATGAGCACATGCTGTGGATCGGAGCCATCTTCGGAGCGCTGTTCGGCTGGATCGGGATCCTGGTCGCCGCCCTCTTCTGGGTCACCCTCGCGATCTTCAAGCTGATCTGGGCGCTCACCCTCTTCGCCTTCCAGGCCCTACTTTGGGTGGGGGCGTTCATCTACAAGGGGATCGAGTACCTGGTGAACCGGCGGTCAAACTCCACAAAGACAGCATCACCCGCGCTAACGCCGAAGCGAACACGCAGGAGAAAGTGAGTTCCGAAGGCTCCTACGCGAAATCTTTCGCGATGATTTTGGACCTCACATAATCTTCAGTTTCCTGATCAGTAAAGGTTACTGCGCAACCTTTCATTCCCCGAGTAAGTAGCACACGATAGGTTTGTGCGACTAGGCGGCGAAAGAAATCTGGGTCTTTACTATCAGCACGCTTTACGATCGAGTCATGCGAAAATTTTGCCTGAGCCACCCACCCATTGGTTCGCCAGACGAGGTCGTTCCCCCAGATCATTCCAACGCGATCAAATTCAAACCCTTGCGCGGTGTAGACACATCCAACCTGATGGACCCCAGCCGGATCTACTGCCCACGCGTTGGAACTCGGGATTCCTGGTGCGAGGCGCCCTGCTGTTGACTTTGCGTTCCACGGGCGTTCCCAGTCGCCGACGACCACGTCGTTGACCAAGGTTCCATCTCCACGCGGGTCACTCCATTCCCAACAGAATCCGGCAACCAGCCGAGAACTTTCCCCCTGTGTCAATTTACCGTGAACGTGCTGCTCAAGTGCCTCTGGAGTATCAACGATTTGGAATTCAAATCCCGACTCTGCAACATCTAGGAGGTCCTCCCCTTCCAAAGAGACACCTAAGAGTCGATCGACCCAGCGAACGTACGCCTCGGAGCCACCACACCTGAACTGCGCTGAGAGGTCATATTCATATACGCGCTGGCCACGACTTTCACTAGCTGCGCGTATCAGGGCTGCGCTACCCACTTCACCCGGTCGAACCACTTGGCGATCGTCAATGAAGAAAGCGGCAACTCTTGCAGCATCGAGGAGTTCTTCAATCTGGGATCCTCCACGGTCCTCCTTTTTTGTCCACCGGCTCGCGCTAGTCTCACGAATACGATGAGCTTCATCAGCAACCAACAGATCCAACGGTTCAGACTTTTTCATAAACGAGTTGAAGTACTTCATCAGCGTTCCAGCGCGAATACCGACTTTCTGTTTGAGCCCCTCAGTAAACGCCTTGGAACCAGTGGCATGCGCTACAGTCCGGCCTTCAGCAGCTGCGCTGGCGAGCAGTTGGAGCGCAATCAGGCTTTTTCCAGTCCCAGGACCACCATTGATGATGAACGTAGTCGGCTTACTCTTCCTGCTTGCGCGCTGAAGCTCGTCGTGCACCGCTGTAAACGCGGTGACCTGCTCGTCAATCAACACAAATGCCTTTTCATTCGCGATTACTGAGGCAACATGGTCAAGCAGCTTCTTGCTTGGGCGATAGTCCGACGAAACTATTCTCTTGGCTAGCGCCGAATCCTGGCCAGCACCAACCTGTGCCTCAAGGTGCCGAGCCAGATCAAGGAATTGATCTTTTGCGTAAATTGGAGACACGTCCAAAAGCTCATGAAAACGCTTGTCAAACAACGGCGCGGCTCCATTTGAATCTCGGTCCAGATTGTGCAGGAAGGCGAGTGAGCTCAGGCTCACTTCTCCTGATGAAAACACCTCACTCATATCCCGAAGGAACTGCTCATACCGATTGACCTGCGCGCTTGGGTGAAGCGTGTCGCGCGGAGAGCCCCCCGCAAATGCCACTGCGACATGGTCGGTAAGAGCGCTCTCGTCTACGTGGCTCCACTGCTTAAGCTCCACGATCACAGCTTGATCGCGCGTACGTCCCTCTACATAATGTTGCTTCTGTCCTGCGACCATTACATCAAGACGTTTTGAGGTTAACGGTAGCTGGAGCTCAACAATGACTCCCTGAGGTCCAAGTCTTGCTAAGCCGAAAACGTTGGACATGTGCTGAAGTGAATTCCGCCAAGAATTGATCTCGCCAGAGTTCGCATGGTGGCCAAAGTTTGTGAAATACGCTTGGTCAATCTTGTCAGCCAATTTGTTTAGTTGAGCATCTTGGATGAACTGTTCGACCGCACCTTGATACAAGAACATTCCTACATCCTAGGCTCGATAGCTCAGGAGCGAGATGCTGTGAGGCGAGTTCGAAAACGCAACTGGCGATTTTGAGAGGACAATTGGGCACCCCCTTGCGCGAATCTCCCTCAGGTCTTAGTGTGCGCCGCCTAGCGGGGGTTGCCCCGAGGTAGTTGGAGGTGCCAAGCATGAGTGCTCGGAAGGATCCACAAGGCGAGCGACCGAAGTCTTCGAGTTTCGACGATCTACCCTCGGGGCCGATCGTGCCGTTCGACCCCAGTTGGGATGCGGGACCTCGAGCGCAGCGCACCGAGCTCCCCATCACCGCAATGAGCGAGGGCAACGAGGATGCGGGGCTCGGAATCTTCGTCGCCGCGTACAACCCGAGTGATGCAAGTGCCCTCCAGCGCAGGCTTGCGAACCGCTGGGAAGAGGGGTTGGACCTTGCGGGCGCCGATCTTCGACGACGAGATATTTCGGCGCTAGAGGAGGAGCTCACGCGGTGCACGCTGCAAGGTGCGGACCTGAGCGGCGCGCGACTCGTAGACACGCACCTGGAGTACGCAAACCTGCGCGGTGCGAATCTCTCCGGTGTGCAGGGGCTCGTCGTGGACTTCACGGGCGCTGACCTCCGCGAGGCGAATCTCTCCCGCGCGAATCTCACGCTTGCCAGCATGGGCGCTTCAATCCTTGCGGGCGCGAACCTGGAGGAGGCAACACTCGTATCGGCGAAGATGGCCGCCGCCAACCTGCGAGGCGCCAATCTGCGAGGCGCAGATCTCACGGGAGCAGACTTGCGCGGTGCGGATCTGACCGGTGCTGATCTCTTCAGGGCAGTCCTCTATGAAACTGATTTCTCAGGTGCAGTGATGCCAAACGGTGCGCGTTTTAGGAATCTGGATGACCAGATCGGCGATGAAGTTTCTAGGCGCTATGAACGGTCGTGAACCAGAATCCTGACAAGCCGATTGGCGCCACAGACCACGCGTCCAGGCTAAATGTAAGCAAGTAGAAATGTAGCTGTCAGTCTTGCGGCGTAAATTGATTAGACGAAAAAGCAAGAATATCAATACCAAGAAGTAGAACTGGGGGAATGTGATGAGTGAAGCAGTTACAAAGGTATACAAGTCTACGCAATCGGAGATATTCTCGGCCGCTCAGCGGGCTATTCGCGACCTTGGATACAAAGTAGATCGCCTTGATCGAACAAATGGCCTGCTTACATTCAAGACAGGATTGAGCTGGAAATCTTGGGCGGGTCAAGAAATGTCAATCATGCTCATTGACCTAAGTAGTACGGAAGTAGAAGTGAGCCTTTCGGGCAAGAGAAACCAGACTGGAGTCATTGTTCAGCTCTATGACTGGGGAGAAGTTAATGGGATTGCCAATAAAGTGCTTGAAGTTATGGACGAGTATCTTGGCGTTGACCAGGATCAAAAAGAGAAGAAGAGCTTAAGTGGCTCGTTTGAAGTGAATGAAGAGAATCTAGATTCTGGACAGTAGCGTCACAGCCAGGCGGATATGTTTGAGAATGACTAACGAGGGCAAGCGCCCCAGAGCCCACGTCCCGCAGCCTTTGCCTTGCGCGCTGCGTTGAGAAGTCGCTGATCAAATGCACCACGCGCGCCGTCAGGGAAGTAGGGCACGGCGGCACCGCGTTTGACCATTGCAAGGTTGACGAGGAACTCTGAGTTCCATACCCACGCCTGCAAGATGCCGTCCGCATCTTCTTCAGGGAGATTCGGATCCGTGGTGATACTCACAGGCATTCCTTCAAGGAGCATGGTTGCGAGTTCTAGTTCTGCCTCTTCTCCGTAGCAATCGATCCCAGGCTCAGGAGCGTCAATCTGCGCAAGGCGGACAGGGATGATGTCTTCGTATTCCACGCACTCGTAACCTCGCGAGATGCAGAGCTCGAACACATCCGAACCGTTCAGATCAAACGCAATCCCATCGATGAAGACCGGCCCGTCGATGATCGTGGTGCCGTCTTCGTATACGTAGGCTGGGATCAGCAGACTGCCAGATGACTCTTCTGGATAGCTCGGAAACGGGAACAGGTCTGGCGTCTCCCATGACGTTGGCTCTGGCGTAGGGCTCAGAGATGGTGTTGCGCTCGGAAGCTGCGCGCTTTCTGGACTGGCACATGCCTGGCCGGTGAGCGCGAGGGCAAGTAGCGAAATAGCTAGTACGCGCGCAGTACGTGGAAGATGCACTTAGCCAGGGTAGTAGTCGGATGGGTCGGGTGGCGGAGCGTCCCCCAGCAGCCATCGGATGAACCCGATCAGAACAATGCCTCCGAACCAGATATAGACAAGCTCCTCACCAATCCTGGAGCGCCAGGCCGCCTCTCCAGCATGCGGCACACGCTTCCGCCACCACTCGTGCCAGATCCCCACGGTCACACCTCCCAGGAGCCATGCCGTCTGGAGGGTGCTCAGGAACTCACTCATCTGCCCCTCCTAGTGCTGTTCATGTGCCAGAAACCTGGCATGCCTAGCCCCAGAATGTGGATAACTTTCATGCGAGACAGTCTCACCTCCGCTGAATTATGAGGTAGGCTCGCCAACCAAACAACGAGACCCGCCGCTCGTCGAGCGCTCGGCACCCTCGCAGTCGCTATAGGGAGGGGCAACATGCAACTACTTCGCCGTGCTGCTTCTGCCTTCTTGGCCCTCTGGCTGCTCTTTGGCGCGCTCTCTGCAGCTCCGGCCCCCGTGCGGGCTGAAGAGAACGGCGCGGGTTTGGCGGCGGCGGTGTTTGCATTTGACTTCTCTGGCTCGGTCTTTTGCTACAAGGATGGCGCACCAGACCCAACCTGTAAGGACGCAATCAATGAAGCCCTTTCAGCGTCAGTAAACGCTCTAGCGAATGAAATTGAAAACAACGCGGACAAATACACCAACCGCAAGTTTGACTTCTTGGTCTCAAGATTCGGTAGCGCCTCTAAAGGTTCAGTCGAGGTGTGCCGTGGAAACACTGAAACAGCCACTTACGAATTAGTCAGCTGCCTACGGAAGGTATCCCAACTCTATTTGGATCCATCTAGTCAACTTGGCGGCACATCGTTTGTGCCAGAGTTGCAAGAGTTGGACCAATACAGCAACTCACGCTGCGGCCTAATCCTTTTCACAGACGGAACGCCAGACCCAGACGATAAGGAGGACGCACGTGAGCTCGCGAAGGAATCAACGTGTGCAATTCTTCCAGTTTCAACTGGCACAGGAGAGATTGACCAGACGTATTTGCGAGACATAACAAGCACTGATCTTGCAAGCATCCCAGGCTGCAGCAACCAAGAGTTTATGTGGTCAACCGTGTATTTCGAGTCGGCCGCTGACGCCGCGGATGCGATTGGCCGCGCGCTAGATAAGGTGGCATGTCTAGAGAAAGTTCCTGCACCGGCATGCATGAACATCTCCGAGTATCAGACCGCACTTGAGGCTCTCGGGTTTGTAGTGACACTAGGAGGTGGCGTGGATGGCAGCCAATTCCCTAGCCCGTCAGGAATCGATCCAATTCCTGGAACGCGACTAGATAAGGGTCAGACAATTACAATCACATCCGCGAGCTCAAGTGCTCCGAGCCAGTGTGTTCAGCCACCTGAACCGACAGAACCTCCCCCACCGCCTCCACCACCTGCGCCACCTTGCGTAGCTGATGGACCGCTTTCGTGGCTTGGCTGTAATCCATGGATCTTGCTCGTCCTTCTCGGATTAGTTCTAGCGCGCCTTTGGTGGATTGCTCGCGATCTACAGGTTTCAATCAACGGCCAAGAAGCCGTTGCCCTAAGGGGTGGAACGCTTGTGGGGTTTGACGTACACGGGGGTGACGCCTCGCGGGTGGCGAATCCAAATCGAGCCGAAGTCAAGATCAGTAGGTCGTTCTTCCGGTTCTTGCCTGGCACCCGAGTCAACGCCGCCGCGCTTGACTCATCGCCCATCACCGCAAGCGAAAAGTTTGAAATCGGTAAGCCCATTGAGCTGACTTCAGCCCTAACCGCTCGGGTTACCTATGGCAATCCTCGTCGTGTGACTTACTCAGGTGGGACGCCTGACGAACCAACAGATTTCTCAAGTGGCTCAGGCTCAAATAGCGGCGGTTCAGTAAGCAGTGCGTTGTAGCAAGAAAGAGGTTGGAAGATGAGTTTCGGACAGCGCTTCATTTATGTAGGGGTCGGCGGAAGCGGTCAGACAATCGGGCGTGAGCTTGAAGGGATGCTACGCAACCAGATCTGCGGACCCAATGGAAACAAGGCTCGGCTTGACGAAGGAAAACTTCCAGAGCTTCGCGCTCACGAGTTGCCCCGCTTCATCCAGACCATCTACATCGACTTCGCCGAATCAGATCTTGCCTCAACAGCAGCGTCACTCCACGCTGATCCAAAAATTGTGGACGCGACAGCTACTTTCATCCACGCGCTTCCGAACTTTTCTGCATCCAACCAGATTACGAACCAGCTTCGAACTGTAGAGGATGCAATCACTAAGTCATGGCTACCGCCGCGGGTCGGAGACTGGGGCACTGAGCCCACGTTTGCCCCACTCGCTGTCGGCGCGGGTCAGTACCCAACTATCGGGCGCGCGGCGCTCTTCGCGATGCTTTCTGACCGTGGACCTGAAGGTCTGCTTGGACAGTTCGATGTTGCGCTCGGACGCATCACAAGCTCCAAAGGTGATCTTGAGCGCTACAACCCAGGGGGTCAGGTCAGCGACAAGGTGATCATTCTGGTTGGAGGGTCACTTTCCGGCGGCACTGGCGGTGGCATCATGTACGACATCATTCAGCTGATTACCTACCGTGCAACGCAGAAGCTCGGGGCCGATGTCACCGTGGTTCCACTCGTCGCACTCCCCAAAAACTTTGATTCAGTATTAGGCGAAGCAAAGCGCCGTTCGAGCAGGCTAAACGCCGCGCGCGGTCTTGCAGATCTAGGTGGGCTGATCGATATTCAGAATGCGCCACCGCCCACTCCACAAAAGCCATTGCGCTACCCACACAAACTCTCATTTGCGGTTCCTGCTGGTGTGGTTAAGTCAGCATTTCTGTTTGACACGCCGGTGGACATGAAGGGCACTCCAATTGAGCGGTCGATTGCGCGCTTTGCACTTGACCTCGTATCGGATGTTGAGGCGGCCAAGACTGGCGGCGTGAATTCTGCCTCGCAGCGATATATGCCCCTGCTGGACAAACTTGTGAACGACACTGGTCTTCTTCAACTTGACCACCCAACGTTTGTTGGCAGACGCCCATTTGCGATGGCTGCAACCGTGGAGATCCACGATGAAATGCGAGAAGTGGCAACCAGAATTGCTGAAGACCTGTATAGCGACTATCTCATTGACCATGCCCTAGCCCAGCGTGCGGCAGCAGGGTCGATTCAAGTGCTAAGAAAAGCTTTCGCTAAGCAGATTGAGATGGTTGCGCCGAATGAGGCGCGAGCCTCAAATGTGCAGTTTAGTCGGCTGCTCGGTCAAGTACTTCAGGCGCGAAACAAGCGCGAGATGGATCAGGCTCATATGGAATGGCAAGGAAAGCTCAACGAGTTTGTTGAGACCAAAACTCCAAATGCGTATTTTGCTGGCGCACGGGAGGGAATGAGCAAGACCTCTCAAATTCTTACTGCTGACCCAATCAAGCTTGGCAAGATTGCGCGCGATGTTGCGATTGCCAACAAGTATCCGATTACCACTGTGCTAATGGTTATGGAAGCAGCGCTCAGTGATATCAGCGTCGGCGAGTTGCCTTATGGGGCGCCTGTGAAGGCGGAGTACAAGAATGTTGATGATCTCGTAGAGATCCCGTTCCCGAATGTGTTCAAGCGGGTTCCACGAACCGGTCTCGAGCAAGAGTTTGCTCGAATTCAGGAGTTCAAAATCTACTCAGCGTGGAAAGAGTTCCTCGGTTCACCAGCTGGGCAACCGATCCGAAACATGGCAAAAGAGGCTCTTGAGAGAATCCGCCAGATGATCAAGGCGCTTGAGCTCAAGGCGATGAGCTTCCGTGAAGAGCGATCTTCGCGTCAAGCATCTCTAAAGACAGCAGCCTTGTTGTCAAACTCGCCTGATCCGCAAGATTATTACCGTGGCATTTATCAAAGAACAACCGATGCGTTGGCCGAGACCTTCACAGTCGATGAGAAGACGCCAGGGACGATCGCGCGTTCAGTAATTGTCGAAACTCAAGAGTACGCGCTCAAGAACTGGGAGCGCCAGGAAGGTGGCAAGGTAGAGAAACTGCCTGACAGCATTATTGAAGCTGTTCAGCGGCTAGTGCACGATAAGCTTCAGAAGAAGTCTGGTTTGTACACAAGTTTGCAGTCGCTCCTTGACCTTGCAGAAGTGCGGCGGGATGCTGCCACCTCGGAAGACAGTGCCGTTAGCCGGCTCGGCTCCCTCATTCTCAATAAGGTGAACACGAGTCTCGTGCCCCCAGTAGTCTCTACTGAAGCCGAAACGCGCGTTACCGTGAGCTTCCCAGGCGATGATGCGCCGAAGAAAAGGGAGTGGCTCAGGCACATTCTTGAGCAGAATCCGTTGGTCGCGCCACATCTGGAACGCCTTACGTTCGTCCCTCGCTCGGCTTCAGATTCCATTGCGGTGGGTATCTCTGTCGTTGGTCTTGGGCTCCTAGACGTTCCAGACGGTGCATCTTCGGTCAGCACATGGGTGAATGCGGCCCATTCACCAAAAGGAACTGACCGTCTGGCCTGGCGGCAGCGTAGAGGCTTCCGCGACAGTATTGCTTTCGTGAACGAAGAGGGGCGAGTTGCAATGATTCAGCGTCTGATTGCAGCCGCCTACAACGATCGACTTACGCCTTCGCCAGCAGACCCACAGGACAAAGACTCTTTCATAACACTTAGCCTGCACTTTGGCAGCGCACAGGCGGAGCCAATTCGCGTGCCTCTACAGGGAGCATTCCCTGACAAGCTTGCGCAAGTACCTGATGCGTTCCTTGAGACGATCGCACACGAATTTGCGTCTGATCGAGGAAGAGCAGTCGGCCAAATCCTCACGGAGCTTTCTGAGCTCGTGCCTGATGGGGCGAAGACTGGCCGGCTGAAGCCCGCATCAGATGTATCACCACTCTTCAAGGCGTTTGTTGGCCGGCACTTCAAGACGGGGAACTCAGATGCCCAGAGTGAATTGAAGGCAATCAAGACGCGTGTAAAGGAAATCATCGAGGAGAAGCGCAAAGCGGGCGACGACGAGTATTTCGGTGAACTCCGATTGAGCGCTCTTAAGGAGTATGAAAGGTTCTGGATTGAAGATGTGCCAGCTGCACTGAAGCGGCCGTACAATATTTTGGGGCACAACTCACTTTGGGATATCTGTAAGGCAACCTTTGACGAGGTCGCAGCTGATGACCTAGGAGGCCTGACGGGATCCCATCTGGATCTCAAGAAGCGCGCCTAAAGAGTTAGCGCATGAACGGTGTGATTCTTGTTGATCTTCGTAACGAAGATCTGCTCCAGCGCCTCTCTGCTCTGACAGGTCCTGGTGGCATTCGGGAACTTGGTCGCGCTCTTGGATTTGATGTGTCTGAGGCGCAATCGATCCAGCTGCCAATCCGCTTGCTCATCTTGGATCCCCGGACAACCGGTCGCGGGCCGAGAGTGTCTGAGCCAATCATCGCTCGCCTCCTAGAGGTCGATCCGCCGATTCGCGCATTAGTGGCTCTTATCCCGCACGAAGATATGGACAGAGAGCATCTGGGAGACCATGCTCTCCCAGGGATCTACTCCTTCCCCCACGTCAAGGTGATCGAGATGCGTGGGGATCGCTTGTCATCGGTGCACGAAGGTAACACTGCTGCTGCAACAGAATTCCCTGCCGATGCGAGATGGGCCGATGACTACCGACGAGATGCGCAGGAGTTCCTTCTAGATCCGCAGACCTTTGATCGAACGTGGGAGTCAATTCAGCAAGGGCAGGTGGTGTCTCTTGGAATCCGCGTTGCTGGCCTTGGCGCAGGACGTGATCGCGCAGTTGCGGATGCGGCGCTGCGGCTCTCCGCAGAGCTTGATCCTTTGCGAGAACCCGCAACAGGAAGCGAACTACCTGATCGCTGGAGCATCGACAACGAACTCCTCCCGGTTGCAGAAAGCGATCTCAATGCGGCAGCTACGCGCGAGGAGGAGCTGCACCTTCCAGCGGGGGTTGGCGCAATTGCACGGGTGCGAAAGGTCTTCTTTACGTCGGTGCTGAAGCCGTCACCAGAGCGATACAACGGAGTGTTTAGCGGGATTGGTCAACGGCTTAAGGAGCGACCTGAACGTCTTGCCGCACTCCTGGAGGAAACGGAGCGGAGAGAGGCTGACGGATCGTTCAAGGTTCATCCTGTCGCCGCTGCAGATCTTGACACTGAGTTTGGCGGCGGGGTTGTATACGGAGATTCGTACGCGAAGCTGTATGCGGAAGGGCGAGACGCATCATCCCAGATCGAGAAGATGGTGCGAACAGCATCTGACTACATTGGCCGCGGTGTTGCAGCAGCGATCCCTGCGCGATGGCTGCACCAGGATGAGGAGGCGGTTCGTCCCGTTGGTACCGCTGAGGGTGTTGCCATGCTGCGAGACCCGAGTGAGGCATGGAATGAATCCGCACGCACGACCGCTGCCGATCGCCCACAGGGTGCGTGGCCGGCAGGGCTACCACTACGCGGGGCTTTCCTAGCGGTTGGTGTACTGGTTGCATTTGCTGCCGGTGTTGGAGAGCCGCAATGGCCACTTCTGAGCTGGGTTGCTCTCGGGATTGGGCTCTTCGTGCCCGCCGTGCTTTCGCCAGCCTTGCGCGCTCGCATTGATGCCCAATTGCTGCTCTGGGGAGTCGCTGGTTTCACGGTGGCGCGGCTGCTCATCGATCCTCAAAGTCCTACGAATTCATTGATCTCGTTTCCCCAGTCATGGGAGCTACATCCAGGGCTGAGGCTTGCGATCTCCTTTGCAGGGGGGCTTGCGGCAGCGTCTGCGGCGGCAGCCCTCGTCGCATTCGAGGCGGCAGCCGAGCACGCCCTCCCCGGCCCGATCGGCTGGGTCTTGCGCCGTGTGTTTGGCGGACTTCGCCGCCTCATCGCGTTTGTCCTTGCGTTCGCTGCACTCAGCGTTGTGTTCAACACCGGTTCAATGGAGGTATGGACTCCCTCAGCAATTACTGATGAGACCTTCTCGCGAGCATCGCGCATCTCAATTGCGCTCGTACTTGCGTATGTGCTCGCACGATTTACTTCGGCTGGCGTTGTGATGGCCGTTTTGCTTGCCTGGGTCTTAAACCCATTCTCGAGCGCACCGTTCCAGCCCCTCGGCACAACGCTCCCGTTTGACTTGGCGCCTGCAGCGCGCGCGGCACTTGTCCTGATTGGTGCCGGGCTCTTTCTACTCTGGTCAAAAAATGAGCGTGCCAGCGCAGTTAAGAACGCCCCGCCGGGCCACGGGCTCAGTGCCGCGAAGGCGTCTCACTGGATCGGCGCTGCGAAAGAGGCCCCTGCACCGAAGGCCCTTGTTCCTGATCAGGTTGCGGGGCTACCGAAGGTTTGCCATGAGCGCCCAGCGCTTGAGTGGAGCGGCAATCCTGAGTGGAGCGCGCTTGAAGCCTGTGGCGAGAGCCAGACAATCCTTCTGGAGGAGGCGCCTCCAACCGAACCTGTTCCCACTCTGAAACAGTTGAAGTACGTAGTTGGAGAAGCGCTCACCAAGTCAAGGCTCACTCAGCAACTAGATGATCTTGGCTTCACGCGCGTTGAGAGCGTGACCGAGCCCCTTCAGTACTCTTCTGCGCGCGGCAGTATCAGCTTGATGCGTCAAGACAAGGGCGTGGTCTGCATCGTGATCTCGAAAGATCAGGTCAGCGAAATCCTCGAAGTCGAAGGAGAAGGGAGCGGCTCAGGTACGCCCCTTGAATCCCTAGAAGTTGAGAATACCGTGATGATTGCGCCAACAATCCCTCCTGTACCCAAGACCACCACCTGGACGCCGCGCTCTGCACGATTTATTCCAGCAGGATCGCCATGGCGAATTCCAGAAGGCCTGGCGCTCTATCTCGGTTCGCCCGTGTGGGCGTCGCGAATTGGCTCTTTCCTATTCCTTGCCGCGTCCGCCATTGTTATCGCCGCACTCACCGCTCAACTTGTCGTTGAGATTCTCTACTGGTTTGAAATCATCAACGAGTATCCGGTTAAAGTGGGGCCGGGTGGCATCGACCCTGCAATTGCGCTCTTCTGGCAGGCAATCTGGCTCACCGCCTTCATTGGGATGATTCCGTATCTTGCCGCGAGCTACTTCACCGCTGGACGCTTGCGCGAGTGGATTGAACAGGTTGGCTATGCGGATGCGGCACGTGCACTCGCGCGACTTGAAGCGCTCGCACGACTGACCGCACAGCAAGAGGTCGCGCGAGTCTCGCTGCGCAGAGAGTACGCGCGTACCGCTGACCAGGCCGCACAGCTCGTAGAGCAGGCAGCCGCTGCAGGTTCTGCGACGGCAAAGAAGTTTGGCGAAGATCTCGCTGAAAAATCTGATCGACCGCGGCCACTCTCTGGTCGGGAGGCGGCATCACCACATCGTGAGATCTTGGGTGTCGGTGCGGATCTACCCGGAACAGATGCCGCAGGGATCTATCGCGTCTATCCGTACTACACCGCGATCCTGCGTCGCGTGTTTGCGGGAGCCATGGACTACCAGGTGCGTGAGCGTTTCGCCCGAACGCGCGGCGAATTCCACGCGGAGACCAAAGATCTCATTGCAGAGGGCGTGACGATTGCGCTGGCAGAGAAGTTGCGTGTCATCCATCGCCGCGGACTCATGGTGGGTGAGCTGGAGGAGGCAGGACAGGATCTCGGTGCCGTAGTGGCGGATGAGCTGTGGGCCGACCACACGGTCCGAACCGCCGCTCTCAACGCGTTGAGCGTCAAGCCAGCCGACCCGATCCCGCAGCTCCTTTCGCCGGGCCAGGCTCGCATGCTTGGCGAGGCGGCAACCCAGTTCGCCGTGCTCCCGCAACCGTTGGTTCGGAGTGCCTCACTCCTCAGTGAGGCCGGCGTCGGACCCGTGCTGATCTCCCAGAGCCTTGAATCGGCAGCAATCATTAGGGTAACTCCTTTCAGGGAGGGGTTCTACGATTACGGGCAGGTCCGCGGGCCAGAGGAGGAGCACAGTGCGGCGTGAAGTACGCGATCACTGGCAAGAGTTGCTCGATGCAGAGCGGCGCCCAACTGAGCGTGGTGGACAGGTGAACGCGGTGCTGAGCGCTAAGAAGATCCTTCTCTATGCAACGTTTGGTACTGCTGGCGTTGCGCTTGCGATTCCGATTGTGATCACGGCAGCGGTATTCACCGCAGGTTTGCTGCACGAAGGCGTCACCACGATTCAAGCGCTTCTCGGTCGCTAGCCCACGCTACGGGGTGATGAAGATGCGATCCCCCCACCCTGCGGTCTCAAGCGATGTAATCGTGTACGAGAGCGCATCAACGTACTCGCCGGCCGAAAGCGGGGCGGAGTCAAAGCCAACGCCAAACGAATCTGCGAGCACTTGAATAGGGCCCTCTGTGGTATCAATTGAAGTGTCAACCAGATAGACGAGTGCGCCAGCCTCTACCAAGTCCTTATCCCATCCAATTGCGCGCCGCGATTCAATCACCACGGCACGCGTAGTGCTGAGTGGAATCACGACGAGCATCACTCCGTTGCCTGACTGAAGCGCACTAATGCTTACCTCAGTCCCTTCAGTCGGCCTCACGCAAGTCACCTGTGAGTCTGTCATCCATCCCAAGCGCCATCGATTCCAACCAAGAATCGTTGGAGCGTATGAATTACTCCATCCGTAACTCATGAAGTCAAAGTAGCCGACATACGGGTGCGCCTCGCCAAAAGAATCCCCAGATTCACCGTCGTACAGGTCCTGCAGCCCAAAAACATGGCCAAGCTCGTGAGCCATGATTCGCGGGTCAACCTCTTCTTCCCACCAGTCACCACCAGTGATAATCGTGGAGAAGACTCCATCGCCTTCATCTGTGGCGATGCTTTCAGAAAGCGTCAACTGAAAGTCTCCAGCAATTCCATCCGCAAGTTCAGTTGCAAACACAGCAACGGCATCAATGTCAGTAAAGTCAATACTCGGATCAGCCTTTTTAACTGCTTCACCTACGTAATCAATAACGTTGGCGGGCTTTGCCTCCTGTTGCAACACGTTGTAGGCGCGCGATCGCTCATCCATCATGATCCAATCACCACTTGGGACAAGATCCACTGTCAGCTTCCCGTATGACATTTCTCCATAGATCTGTGACACGTGGTCTTCAATCATCGGATGCAGCTCGGAGACTGGTGAACGTCGTGCGGCATCAGGAAACTCCACATAGATCACTGCGATTCGCACGGTGCCAGTCGTCGGAACGTCGCGGTAGTCAGTGATCGGGAACCCTGCAGAGAAGATCCATTCGGATTGAGGGCGTTGCAATTTGCAGTCTGAAGCTGGAAGCGCGCCAAACACAGGTGCCTGTGATGGGAGCGGATCAGTTGGCGTGGGGCTTGGAGTTGCCCCATCGGTTGGAA
>Ga0194130_10005538_pt1 | contig 15147 bp, 7 predicted proteins | sample TA2KigsurfametaG_FD_160084 | JGI IMG/M metagenome (GOLD analysis project Ga0194130, IMG submission 160084) | Freshwater microbial communities from Lake Tanganyika, Tanzania - TA2015050 Kigoma 12 surface | ecosystem: Environmental > Aquatic > Freshwater > Lake | place: Tanzania: Lake Tanganyika... | reverse complement strand
GTAGAGATCCTCAGAATAGGTTGTAAAGGGGGGCTGGGCGGGGTTCGTTGTTAAAAGAGAGTTCCAATCGTGCCTGAGATTGAAATCAGCATCAGCAGATCCTGTATAACGTTTGTTAATTGAAATCAGCTGGCGATGCCTAGGATAATGGCGAAAGTGAGTAGACGCATTGGGAGAACGCTCAAGCACAACATAATTGGCTCGAGCTTGATCTAGACATATAGCTGCCTGGATACCAGCAGGGCCCGCTCCTAAAACGATGAAATCGTACATATCTAACAGTTAATGCCTAAATTTACATGAGACAGGGACTAGCGAAAAACGGTATAAGCAATTCTAATAAGAGGTAAAACGGTGACTGCCAGCAGTGCCTGACTACCCACCAGCTCTCAGAAGAACTGGACCAGCAAAGGGGGTTACGTCAGAAGCTCAAATGTCTCTTGGTCAAAAGTTCCAAGGTTAATAAGACTAATATCATAGAAGAATGCAGCTGATATCACGGTAGCTGAGGTCCTCCCTCCTACAACAGAGGTGACCATAGACTTCTCTAGAATCAAAAAAGAGACCCCACTTTTTAAAAGGTCTACTCTTATAGTGCTTCATGTCAGCAAGCGTTAAAGCATCCATTTTTATCCTTGCTTCATGAAAACTCCACTTTTTGTTAAATAGTTCCAGCACTTCTGCTTCGTCGCAATGAGAAAGACTTACAAAGTCTGCATGAGGCAAAGCCGCGTCTGCGACCGAAAGTAGATCAATGCGCTCAGCAGTAGCTGCCTCTATATCAATCCCAATATCGATATGTCGTCCAAATGCTGCAACTACCATGCCATAAGAGTGACTAACATTAAAGCTGGCATGGCGGTTCCGTGGCTTACCATTTGCACCAATCAGAATATCCACATCATTAATAGACTCGTCATAATTAATGGATATAAAGCGTTTTACAATATATCGCCCAGTCAGGAAGTACATTGCACTCTGTGGACTTTTGTAGCTCTCGAATCTCGCTAATTCTGATCGATTAAGACAGTTAACCATGCTGCGCATGAGCCCTCTGTCAAAATGATCAATCAGTAGGGCAACAACAAAGACGTCGCGATCAATATTATCAATAGATAAAATGCAATCGTCCTGCGTCAATATACTTGATAAGGGCTTCAACTGTTTCGATATCTGAATATGCGAAGAAAACACTTCATTTAGATGCGGCCATCTTCTGAGCTCTTTTATGGGGGTGGCTTCCCTTGCGATGAGCAAGCACAGCCATACCCCTAAGTGTTTGATTCGGATAGGTCAATAGCTTCAAGCGAGGGAACCACCAATAGTTTGCATTCATATTTAATTCTCCTGTTGTATCTATCTGATGCCACCATCCGTAAGGTAAGTAGATCATTTGTCCTGCATGCAACACAACTTCGATTCCGGAGCTGTATGGAAAAGAGCTATCTGGATGCACATCATCCCGTGGATCAATTGAGCTCACGTATGCAGCCTGTGAATTAAGTGGATAGCAATGCATATCGTCAACACGCGGAGGGTATAAGAGAAAGCTTTTTGAGCCTTGCACTTGGAGATTAAGATTTTCCACTGCATCAAAATGAAGTGCAGTGCGTGTGCCTTTGGGGGAAATCCAAAGGTTACGTTCTGGTCGGCGTAAAGTTCCATCAACAGTTCTTGCTAAACTTTGTGGGAGTGCCATTAATTCTTTTAGGCCATTAAATTGATCTATGGGACTCCTACCAAGGGCATAAAAGAATCCGTCAGTACCAATATTAAGTACACCTTTCTCATAGAACTCACGCAAAGATAATTCAACTATTTCCCGCTCCTTCTTGTCGTCAAACTTAAAGTACTGCGAACGACTTCTGAGGATACGAAGCTTTGTATCGCCGAACTGACTTACGATTCCTTCCAATGTCCATGTTGCAGGTATAAAACTATGATCAATATTTTCTATGATGACAGGCTGATTCTTGGAGATCCAATGGTCAATGCCATTTCTAACGACATCGGACCAATTCACAGAGGAAATCATGGGTGAAGAGTAATTGTGGTTGTACATTTGTGGAAGTCGACTGATCAGAGTAGTTTAGAAACTGCAGGATAAGCAAATCCTTCATAAGGATTCAGCAATGCATAAGCTACTAAATCGATACCAGTTCAGTTGTCAATCGGGTTAAATACTCCTCAAAATAAGTACATATATCTGAAACGGTTGACTCATTATATGCTTTCTTATTGTAGGTGATCCGCATCGAAAGTTGCTCATTCGCAATCCCAGCGATAATCTCAAAGTTATGGAGGCGCTGTTTATTCTCTCCTTGAATGAGCTTAATCTGGCCAATAGAGAGATTCTTATGGCGAGATATGGCAGACATGGGTTCCTGACGCTTGTTATTGTTGATACCTATATAGTTAAATGCGATTTGAGACTGAGGCATCTTACAGATTTGTTCTCGGAGCCCTTCATCCTTCACCAAATATCGAAGTACGCCGTAGCCTAGCCCTCTCTTTGGTATGCTATTGAAATCTTCAAAACTCTTGCTTATAGAAGCAATAGCAGAAGCGTTATGGTTAATATCGCTAAGAAGGAGTGGATAGAAGCTTGTAAACCAGCCAACTGTTCTTGATAAGTTAATACCCTCGAAGTGAGATTCCTCACGTCCATGACCTTCGACATCTATTAGAATGTCCTGGTTCCCCGACCATCTCGAAAAAGCGACACCTAGTGCCGACAACAAGGAGATCTGGACTGTGTATTGTTTTTGGCTAGAAATGGCACCCAAGAGAGCTTTCGTATCTGAAACACTAAGATCAAAGATATGAGTGCTTGAGTCAGCATAAAGGTTGGAATCAGAAGTCCTGTCTTCAGGTAAACTCCGAATTCGGCGTCTAGCATCTGAAAGCCAAAATACCGATTCCGATAGTATTGACTCTGATAATGCAAACTCTAAAAGGGTCTTTGCCCAATCCTTATATGAGGTACTCTTATTTGACAATTCAGGCCTCTGATTGCCTGCCAGGTAACGGAGACAAGTCTGAAAATCTTCAATGATAATTTGCCATGAAATGATATCTGTAACAAGGTGATGTATAACAAATGTTACAAAAGAGGTCTTCTGATCTCTTCTGTAAAATGCTTCAAGTCTCGCAATAGGACCTGCAACAATATCAATCTCTTTACAAGACAGCTCGATCTGACGGGTAATAAAATCATCTTGAACTGTGGGATCCATGTAAGTGATATCATGAATGGAAATTATCGGATAGTCGGTAGACCCAAGGATCTCTTTGCTCCAAATCCCTTGATTAGAGACTTGAAATCTTGCCCTAAGAGCATCATGATGAGCCCATACATACTTAACTGCGTCCTCGATAATATTGCCCTTAAAATAAGCTCTAGGCAATGGTATTGTCATGACATGATTGTATTGCGACGGAGATTCATTGTTATTCTGAAGATGCCAGTATTGAATCGGTGTTAGCTCCGTTACTCCAACAACCAGTGATTGGTCAACTTCAAGCGGCTTTGCATTCTCCGCGAACTCAGCGAGGAGTCTAATTGTCTGATATTCAAAAATATCTTTTACAGTAATAGCAATACCCGAGGCTGTCGATTGCGCAACAACCTGAACACTCAAGATCGAGTCACCTCCAAACTCAAAGAAGTTGGCATCGATACTAATACGCTCCAGCCCTAATACCTTGCACCAAATAGCTGCCAGCTTAATTTCATTCTCTGTTTTTGGAGCGGTATAAGTAGATTCGTCAGTGAGCAGGTTCAGGCGTGGTTTTGGCAGAGACCGATAATCAATCTTACCATTTGGAGTCACAGGTAACTTCCTTAGCGTCATAAACGCTGCAGGCACCATATAATCTGGAAGTTTCATTCTTGCAAATTCTTTGAGTTCAGTATTGCTTAAAGTCTGCCCAGATATTGCCGGAGTTACATATGCGAAAAGACGTTTAATATTGGATTCGCTATTGACAACTACCAAGCATTGATTGACTGCTTCATTTAATTGAATGACTTCTGAGATTTCATTCAATTCGATGCGATGACCTCTTATCTTGACTTGCGAATCCTTGCGACCTAGGTACTCTACTGAACCATCGGCCAACCATCTACCTCTGTCACCAGTAGCATACATTCTCCCGCCATACTCTGAACTAAATGGATCATTAATAAACACTTTCTCAGTGAGCTCACTTCTATTTAAATAGCCTCTCGATACGCCCTTCCCCCCAATGTAGATATCTCCCGGAATCCCGACGGGAACCATGTTCTTCTTCTCGTTTAGAATATATATGCATGAGTTTTCCAAAGGTCTTCCAAGAGGGGGTTTCTTCTGAAGATCCCAGGATTTTGCAAACAATGTTCCATTAGCTGTTTCTGTTGTTCCATAACCAATAATAAGCGTTCTATTCTTAGCCCAAATACGTGCTGTATGCGGCTGACAGGCTTCTCCTCCCGTGATAACAGTTTTCAGTTCTGTTAACTCTTCGCTAGAGCCTTCGGGAAGGGCCCCTAACATTACGGGAGGGATAGCTGCCTTGGATATATGCTTTTCCTTAAGAAGACGTATAAACTCTGGACCAGGCATTATCTCTTTTCGATCAGCTAAGACCAAGGTCGCACCTGCTGCAACGCTTCTAAATATCTCTGCCAATCCCGCATCAAAACTCAAAGATAAGACCTGGAGTATTCTGCTACTCTCATTGATCTCGAAGTGATTAAGTTGAGCTTCTATCATCGCGACAACATTTCTGTGCTCAACCAAAACACCCTTTGGCTTACCTGTGGATCCAGATGTAAAGCTTATATACGCAAGATCGGAAGACCCAATTCTAGCACTTGTATTCTCAAGCTTTGTAGCACGCCAATCCTCAAAAGCGTCTAGGACAACAAGAGCTGTTGCGAATTCCGTCTCGTCTAGCTTATGTTTAAGACATTGCTGAGTAACAACGGTCTGACATGAGGACTCTTCTAGCATCAGGTTGATACGATCGACAGGGTATTCAGGATCTATCGCCATAACCGCTTTCCCGGCTCTTAGGATACCAAACAAAGCAATTAGCATATGGACTTCCTTTTCGACGCAAAGAGCAACCACCTTTTGGTGTCTATACTTATCTTCCGACAAAAGAAAGTTCGCGAATACTAAGCTCTGTCGATCTAGTTCGCTGTAGGTGATGCATTTAAGTGAATCTTCCGCCGCGATTGCAAACGGGTTTCTAACTACAGCTTGTTGAATCCAATCGATGATATGTTCAGTACGGCTATTAGTGGATGTCGGTTGTCCCCAGCTGAGCAGCTTAGCGCGTTCGTCAGATGTGATCAGACATATATCAGCAATATGTTCATCAGGCTTGATAGCCATATGGGAGTATATTGACCTAAGAATTGATGCTAGGGAGGCAATGGTTTCCTTCGTGAAGAGTGCACTCCTATATTGCAAAGTGCATTTTAAATCAGTTGAAGTGAGTGTTGTTGAGAATAGGAGATCAAAATCTGATGAGTCTTTGCGTGTCTGTTGAGAGGACACAGTGTTTCCTAGCCTCAGTCCACCAGCTTCATTCTGGTGAACATACATTACTTGAAACAGTGGATTCTTTCCTGCCTCACGAGGAGGCTTTAACTCATCAACAATTTTATCAAAGGGTATAACGTTCGCAAAAGCATCAAGACACTCCTGCTTAACTCTGCAGACTGCGTCCCGTAAGGACTCTGAAAAATCAATTATGGTTCCAATTATAACTGTATTGACAAAAAAACCAACGACTCTTTGCAGCTCAGCCCTATCTCTATTAGACACTGGAGTCCCAATATAGACATCTTCTTGTCCAGATGACATTCCCAAAAGTATCTGGAAACCAGTCAATAAGACCATAAATATAGTTGCATCCGTTTCAACACCAAGACCTTCCAGAGCTTCTTTGACATCCTTTTCCAAAACAAACTCAAGGGTATCCACTAGATGGCTGCTGTCATTAGCTCGTGGATAGTCTAAAGGTAGATCAATGTCAGCAATCTCGTTGAGCCGATCTTTCCAGAAGTCAAGTCGCTTGCCAACATGTTTACCCTCTAACCACTCATTCTCCCATCGAGCATAATCTGCATATTGCAAACCAACATCTGCAAGGCTGGGTGTCTTATCTTCGATAAATGCTTTATAACAGGCCTGCAACTCTTCAGCAATGATGCCCATAGAATGGCCATCTGTGATGATGTGATGCATCGAAAGAAGTAGAGTATGCTTATCTGCGTCAGATCGAATTAGCTTCGCACGAATTAGTGGTCCATTCGCTAAATCCCATGGCCGACGCATAAACTCTCTGTTCTCTTCTTGCCTAATATCTGTGATCTGGTTTGTATTGATACCGAGCTCTGTGAACTCAAGTTTAAAGTCTAACTCACTATTGATGAGCTGATATGGCACTCCTTCATTGCTGATAAATGTTGTGCGCAGACTCTCATGACGCTGAATAATGAACCTTAATGCACGCTCAAGTGCGCTTACATTGAGGTCTCCATTAATCTCAAATGAGTTTGGAACTGTATATGCGATATTCGTCGGGTCAAGATGATACAAGAACCATAAACGTTTCTGATTATACGACAAAGGTTCTTCTTTCCGTCTGTCTTGGCTCTTTATCTCAACCAGATCCCACTCTTCACTCTCCTCATCCTCCGACTGCACTAACCACTGTGAAAGTTGAACAGGAGATGGGTTTTCAAACAGCACTCTTAGAGGGATCTTTTTGTCGAGCTCTTTCCCTATCCGAATTGAAGCACGTGTTGCTGACAAGGAGTGAGCACCATGGTGAAATACGTTGTCTGTATATCCAATCTGTTTCCCAAGAATCTCTGACCAAGTCTTAGTTATTATATCGGCATACTCAGTATTTACAACGGATAGTCTTGCGTCCGAGACTACTGACTCATCTTTAATAGGATCCAGAATAAACTCTTCTGCTCTAAGTCGGTCAACCTTCCCATTTGGGTTCTTCGGCACTGACTTAAGCAAGAACCACCCGCTAGGAATCATAAAATCGGGCAGATACTGCGCGGCTAGGTTCCTAATTGTGCTTAAGTCGACCCGCTTACTACTACATATTAACCCAGCATTTAACGTGTCGTTATTCTTTACCCAGACCACTGCTTCGTCAATAAAGTCAACCCTTCTTAAGGCGCTTTCGATTTCTTCTATCTCAACTCGATATCCGCGAATCTTAACCTGCGTATCTTCTCTGCCAATTAACTCGATCGCACCATCGGGCCGCCATCTAGCGATGTCTCCAGTCTTATAGAGAAGACCTCCACCAAAGAGATTATCAATAAACCGAGCCTCAGTTAATTGATCGTTCTTCCAGTATCCGTTGGGCACTCCTAGACCTCCAACCAATAATCTGCCGTTTATTCCTATAGGAACAAGCCTCATATCATTATCTACGATGTAGCACTGTACGTTGCCCATAGGCTTGCCTATAGGCATTATATCATTTTTCAATGAAATACCCTTTTCAATCTGAGCAGTAACATCCCAAACTTCAGATGTGCCATAAATATTAACTAATGTTTTTTCTGGAAAGATCTCAGCAAATTTTGAAGAAAGATCTTCCGGCAGCTTTTCCCCACTACTAATCCAGTAATTAACGCATTGTAGCCGTTCAGCTATATCTAGACCTGAGTATAGAATGGATCTTAACAGTGATGGGACAAGTACAATCCTACTTGCGCAACTGTTTCTAATTGCCTCAACGAAATTCTCGACGTCTGGAACAATATGCTCAGGGATAATCGTGAGAACCGAACCATTCTTCCAAGCAGTAAACATCTCCCATATAGAATCAACAAACGATAGTGAGGTCTTGGCACAGAAACGCTCACCTTCTTCTACAGGTATAGGTTCAGTTGATAGTCTGTTAACGGCTACTCTATGAGGAATTGCAATTCCTTTGGGCAGTCCTGTAGATCCAGATGTATATAAAATGTATGCGTTGTTGTCCAGCACAGTACGGCATTTCTCGAGCTCATTAGCCTCACCCTCCATGAACTCACAAAGTTCTTCAATTCTCAAGATCTGTTTATCCTCCACAATTCTGTTAGTATCATCATTTACGAGTATTGCAGCAGCACCTGAATCACTGACCATGAATTCTATCCGCTCTTGCGGGTAAGATGGATCAAGAGGTACATACGACGATCCAGATCTCAAGACTCCGAGAATCGCAATTGCCGCTTCAATAGAACGCTTTATTGATATCCCAAGAATTTTCCCCGCAAAACCTTTTTTTAATAAGGCAAGCGCCACTCTGCGAGACTTTTCTTCTAGCTCAGAGTAGCTAATAAGCCGTTCTCCATCAATTATCGCGATTCTTCCAGGCCATCTATTGGCACTGTTTACAAATATGTCATGAATGCCCGCATAGTCTTGGGTCATGCAAGAGCTTGTATCGTTCCAAATATCCCGAAGCAACTTATACTCAGCCTCAGATGTCATGCTTAAATCCATAATATTCTTGCCTGGTTCACTAACTACTTCATCTAGTAATGTCGAATATTGCTCCATGACTCTAGCTATTGATTCCCGCGAGAACCTCCTTGCATCATATGTCATTTTGAATATGATGTCGTCGCCAATAGTCTCCAGATCTAGATGCAGAGGAACGTTCTGCTGGACGCTTGATGCAATAGCACGAGTCGCTTGAGAGGACTTCTTCTTCCCGTACTCAAAGTCATTAGATGGTGTGGCTGAAACTGTATTCGTATTAACTACAATGCATTCATACAACGGTGAGCCACTAGGGATACCACAATACTCTTGAATTTGTCTCAGTGGCGTTTGCTCTTGAGACTTTAACGACGTCTGATCTTTTTGTACTCCTTTTATCCATTCTCTAAATTCGATATTGGTACCAATCTGTATCCGAACAGGGATTGCATTTAAGAACATCCCCACCATTGAGTCTACTCCTTCCATCGAGGCTGGTCTTCCTGAGACCAGCATTCCAAAAACCACGTCATCCTGATCTGCATACCTCGCAAGCAAAACTGCCCAGACACCTATAATCAAAGAGTTCAGAGTAACCTTGCACTCTCTAGCTGTAGCTATTAAGTTATCCTTCTTACCACGATCTATCTCAAGAACCCATTCACCGAATTGAACTCGACTCTTCTTGTTTTCTCGTCCAAGTCTTTCGCCAGGAAGCCTAGTTAGAGGAACTACACCACTCAAATACTCCCGCCAGAACGTTCTATCTTCTTCAACATCACGCCCCTGCAGATATTTCACATACTCTCTAAACTGAACTGGCTCCGGCAAATCAATACTAGAACCTTTCTTGGCGCTATCATAGAAAGCTCTTAACTCACTATTTATTTGATTCTTTGACCACCCATCAAGCAGGAGATGATGGTGGCTAAAGATGTACAACCAGTCCTTATTGCTTCTCTTGACTAATGTTATGCGTATTAGAGGTGCCTTTGTAAAATCGAAGCCTTCCCTTTTCTCGCTATTCAGTAATTCTCTCAGTCTCATCTGCCGATCGTTTGCACTTATTCCACTCCAGTCTTCAATTCGTATTGGATCGTCTATTTCTTCTTCAACACGCTGGATTGGGACTGGAAGATCTTCCCAATGAAACGAGCTTCTTAAGATCTCATATCTCTCAAGTAGTTTCATCCATGCCACTCTCATGGCATCGATGTCAAGATCCTCCATATTATATACAACCTGATTGAAATACATTCCTACACCTGGCTCGCTCAAAGAGTGCAGAAGCATTCCTTCTTGCAATGGTGTTAATGGATATTCGTTTCCAACTGCATTTTTCAATGCTGCCATTTAATTCTGGACTCTATACTATTCTACCACTCTTTGCATGGTACGCATGAGTCCAGTGATGAGCCTATACAACGTGTGCCTCAGCACTGTTACGGGAAAATGGACCACAGATCAACGTGTATAAAACGTACGATCGGCTTTATCAAATTCCACAACAAGCAGGTCCAGCCAGTCCGTATTTTTCCAGATCCAGACGCCCCAAGAAAGTTGCTTGGCATGTTGCCATTTAATGATATATATACATCTACTACTTCCTGATCATGGCTCTCTGTAGTAATTGGCGAAATCGATTTTACTTTGCCATGCAGAATGGCATTTATTTTAGAATATAACCTAACTTCAACTGCGTCAGACAAGTTGATTTCTCCACGATCGTATTCAGCTACAGAGATGACTACTTCTTCTGATGGTACGGATCTTAAGCTTAGTAGTTTCTCACCGAATGAAATTTGCTTCTCCATTAGAAGGGAAGTATCACTATCTATTACACAGTCGAACGGGGCAACGACCCTCAATTCTTTCTTTCGTCTCTGTAGCTCTTCTAGTTCTTTGCGTTCTTCACTTAAATCGGAAAGATTACCCTTCAGTTTATCGGTTGTCGTACTTATTTCTTCAGATAAGGTGAGGGACTGATCTATCCGTTGACTTCTCTTCGAACGGATCAGCTCCGATTCCATTTTCTTCAGCTCTGTTTTGGTATCCCTAAGCTTAGTCAGATTTTGCTCCAGTTCTACAACCTTATCATCATATTGAATATCGCTCACTGCACCGGAAGAAGCTAGCTCTTTATATTTTCTTGTTTGACGAACTAGTATCTTAACCTGCTTCTCAAGTGAAGTAATCTCATATTTTAGAGCCGCTATATCTGCAACATTCTGGTCAATTGTCTCATCCGCATTTTTCGAAGACTCATATTTACTTCCTTTGTTCAGTGCTGATAATTCGGTTTCTAGTATTGATCTAGATTTCTCAAGTGAGTCAATCCTATCATTTGATTGGCTTATCAGAGATTCTAGCGAGGGTGATTTCAAGAGCAAAATATCATCGCCTTTATTAACTATATTTGAAGAAGGCCCACTTTTGTAAATGGATTTGATGACCGCAGGTTCTTTTTCTGTGGAGATTATATCAAGTCTCATGGTCTCCACTATTTTTGCAGATCCAGATACACTCGCTGTATATGGGCAGATTAGCATAAGTACTAGTACTGTAATTATCTTCTTGTTACTGCTTCTTCTCCAGAAATCTCTAATATCTAATCTTTCAAACAATGATTGCTCTGATGATTCACTTCCCTTGTTAATCCTTCGTTGTTCATTGTTTATTATGCTTCTAGATTGATGAGGTGATTGATTGCCAGGATTCGATCGAGATGCGTATTTAAATATGATAAATCTAACTGCACTTGCCACAAGTATTATATAAGCGATTTGGGGGGTCCAACTACCAAAAACAGCAGGCAAATCATATATTAGTTCGGGGAGAAGAAATACGAGTAGGTATATAATCTTGACCGATATCAGTGATGCTATGACGATAAGGGCAAACTTATAACGCCCATTCGGCTGCCTAGGGATATCAGAAAATACTTTCCGTATCGAAACTCCTACTAATCTCGCTGGAATGATATTGTAAATCTCTAAGACTTTATATGATGCTGTTCCTGGTGACGGAAAGACAGCCCATAAGAGTGTTATTACGCTAATCGATATATTAATCAAAAGCAGCTTCAGCGCAAATTGGGCAACTGCAGTCGCAAATGGATAACCTAAATAAACTATTAAGATAGACAATGATAACAAGTAGGCTCGCATCACTTGAGGCGCCGCAATATACGTAATATATTCCCATTTCGAAGTAGCCTTTAACATTGAATATGGCTTTTCCTCTCCAGCTTCAAACACAGGATGGAAACCCGCCATGAGTTTGACATACAAAACGCTTGATGAATATTCCTTTCCAATGCCAAGACAGACTTTATATAAAATCGTTAAAGCCTGGCTGGCTAGCACTATTCCAAATACTTCAATAATTGACGTTTCTCGAAAGATATCATCAACAATCTTTGTCCCGAGGGCTCTGTTAGGAGAGCTATAAAACGACAAGAGCGTGAATATCGCTAACGCAAATCCACAAATCAGAATAGCAGAGTTATTTGATCTGAAAAACCTGGCAATCGGCGAACCACTAAGACATTCTACCTTACTTAGATCACACAACTCAAATGTATAGCGATCAATTCTTTTTATCACATTGGATGATTTTTGTCCTGCTTCGGGACGAGTCAAATTAACTATCCTTTGCGAACCAGCAACACTATTATTTCTGACTAGACTTGCATCAATCTCTTTGATTAGATCCTTTATCCTCAACACTTCGAGGCATTGTGCAAATTCTTTTGCCTCAAGACCAACCCTTACCCTTAGATCTTCAGATGTTATTTCATTAGAGTCTAGAATTTCTTTGAGGACCCTTCCAGGGATCTGTTCCAGCTCGAATGTTGTACGGCTACCGTTTTGATTTGTGTATACCATCCATGAACCTTTGGGCCCTTCCAGAATTCGCGTACCTTGCCTGGGCAGAATGCCGAATTGTTTCATTTTAAATGACTTAATTAGCCTTTGTCATCACTGATTTTTCGCTGTCATCAAGAAAGCGTTTAATACTAGCGCTTTCTGTTCCAAAATCATAGTCGCTAACGTATCTCAACCCACCCAATCGACTTCCGTTCACCTTCTCCAGGGCCGCTCTCTTTAGTTCCTCACTTCTACCCTCTGTGTCTGATTCAACTACTTTCCTCACTTTTTTCTCGATTCTCTCAACTATATTCCTGGCGCATTCCTTGACGGCACAAGCTGATAAATATGCGTTTTCAACGTCTCCCTCGCTCAGCTGAAGTTCGCTCCAAATATAATTTGATGTGATTGTGTCATTCTTTGTTAGGCTTGTCAAGACTTCTCGAGCTCGGTCTTTATATCCTAGTTTAATATAACAATGAGCAATGCTTACTATTATGAGAGATGAGATCTTTTCTTGTTCCTTCGATAAGATGCTTTGAAGAGGGCTTAGGGTGGAAAGCGCTTTGTCGTATGCCATTTTTATTAAATAGTGTCTGGCAAGCTTTACCCGTTCTTCAATCGATGACTTCAGGTCTTGAGCTTCTATTGATTTAGTGCTTTCGATTTCGTAATTTTGTTCATCTCCCAACAGCTTAAGTGCATAAGTGTAAGTTTTGCGCAGAGCTGATACGTTAGGGCTTGCTAACCTGGTAACCCTCAAATACTCGACTGCTTCAGCTAATTTTTCGGCCTTTATAAGAAGTTTACCAATTTTTATTATCTGTTCAACCTCTAGATCTTTAAGCTTAGTGCCCCTTTGAAGAAATTTCACAGCTTCATCCTTCTCGTTTTGCTTGAGTCGTGCTTCTGCAAGAACGAGCAGTGCGGTGATGTTTTCCGGATCCAGCTCAAGTGCTTTTTCAAGATGCATGTAGCTGGTGGCAGGTTCACCGCACTGTTTCGCGCACCTAGCTAACATGAGATGGTACAATGGGAAATCATTTGCATCAGGGTTGTCAAGTAGCAAATCCCTGGCCTCATACGATGACTCTTTTGAGCCATCCTCGAGAAGTTCTTTTGCCTCTTTCAGGACTCTTTTGAGACTCTCGGGAACGCGTTGCATTTTAAATCTGCATTTCCAGCATTATTTTCCAGCATTATACCTCTTTTCGCCGCGGCGCCCATCTTCAGCACACGCTCCTATTCAATTACCTTCACTCAGCCAACCCTTCTTTCCAATGATGAATCTTCCTTATCGTAGGCAACTGATTCTATTCGCTCTTCTTTCACCACTCCTTACTTCTTGTGGGCCTCGAGATGGTCAGGGATTTTTGCCTTTTCGCTTCCCAAGCTTTCGCGTCAACGAAGCTTCCGCTCAATCACTTTCTGACACTCTTCCAAACCGCTACAACCTTACTCCCGACCGTCCTCTGCGCGTTGCATCACTGGACCGAATCGCGTCGGAAATCAATGGTCTCGCGCCACGACTTGTCGATCCTACTGGCTCCGATCCTAGGACAACCCCTGGTCTAGTCGTTGCAATTGTGACCGAGAATGGTGAACAGTTCTTTTCTTTTGGTACAAAGCGCCTCGGGACAAATGCACCTCCTGATTCTTCTACCCTCTTTCCTATAGGCTCATTAACAAAGCTCTTCACGGGCCTTGTTCTCGCGCAGCTTGTTCAAGAAGATCGTCTCGAGCTTGATGATTCTGCATCAAACCTACTTCCTGCATCATTGCCCTTGCCAACTTCTGCCATAACCTTGAGGCACCTTGTCACGAATACTTCTGGGCTACCTAACTATCCCTCTAATCTAGCTTCTTTTCGTGATACTGACCAAGACGGCATTAATGATTCTGATCAATTTAATCCCGGGCGTAATTACACTCAAGCCATGCTATCCGAATGGTTGAAAATTGGTCCCTCATTGGAATCCCCTCCTGGGATTAATGCTAAGTACTCAAATCTAGGTTTCGGTTTATTGGGTTTGTTGCTTGAGAATCATCTCGGATACGCATCATTCAATTCCATGATATCGGCCAAGTTGCTTCGCCCCCTTTCGATGTCGATGACATCGACTACTGATAGTATCGACTCGCGTTCACTTAATATTGCTACCGGTTACAACTATTCTTCAGGGCGACCTAGAATTGCTCCAATCCCCGATATGGGTGCACTGGCAGGTGCTGGCGAGCTTATCAGTAATGCAAATGACCTAATTGTTTTCCTAAAAGGCCTTACCGGGTTGTCACGTAACGGTTTGTCCCCAGCGTTCCGCGAGCTCAATCGCCCTATAGCTTCTGTTGCTAATCATACCCTAGGATATGGCATGAAGCTTAATGAGTCTCAAAGAGGTGGTTCGTTTGCTTTAAAAACTGCAAGTACTTCAGGATTTAGTGCTGTAATCGCTTGGCGAACACGTCCAAGGGTTGGAATTGTTATTCTTGCGAACCGTGGTAACTATCCTCGCATCAACCAGCTTGCTCGTCATTTTATAGAAAACTCGGTTCGATAGCCGCTCGCGCTCTTTCCACACAGCAATTCTCGCGTGTTTTTCGCAGTCGTTCTTGCTGTATTATCTTTAGGCTCCAAGTCTCTGCATGTATGCTATCACTGACGTGGCCCCTGGGAATCGGTCCACGGTGAATGAGAGTCCTCATCCGGCCAGACTGGGCCGGGGACTCCACCATGAAACGAACCCGCCACACAGCCGAGCAGATCATCCGCAAGCTCAAGACCG
>Ga0194130_10005537_pt1 | contig 15147 bp, 19 predicted proteins | sample TA2KigsurfametaG_FD_160084 | JGI IMG/M metagenome (GOLD analysis project Ga0194130, IMG submission 160084) | Freshwater microbial communities from Lake Tanganyika, Tanzania - TA2015050 Kigoma 12 surface | ecosystem: Environmental > Aquatic > Freshwater > Lake | place: Tanzania: Lake Tanganyika... | reverse complement strand
AGATATCCGAAGCCATGGCGCGGGGCGGTCTTTCTTAACTCGCGATGATCGCGCGGGCGCGCGGTGGAAGGCCGACAAACGACCCGAGCAAGAACCCGTTACGGCTGCTTCCTTCCGGATCTGACCGGGTTGGCGAGGAGCCCGTCCGCCGCCGACCTTCCGAGAGAACCATATCATGTCCCGAGGGGCCAATGCCAATGGGGAGGCTTGATTGCCCAGCGCCGGGGCCTGTGGCAGTTTTCCCCGATGCTTTCCATCCCCGCCAGCCGACCCAATGCCTATACGGGCAGCCCGCTAGACCGGGCATCCCAACGCCGAGAGGATCCCGGCTTCATTGAAGCGGCTCTTGCTGACCCAAATACGGTTTTCGCCCCCGTCTGGCGCGCCCGCAACCTGATGCGCGGCGTGGCGGAGGGCGCGCCCCAGGCCGTGTTGCTGACCGCCAAGGCCGCCGACGCGCTACGCATGGCGGGCGGGCCCTGGGCCTGGTTGGGTGAATGGGAAGGACGGCAGGTTTTCACGGTGGATTGCTCCATGGCGGATGACCCAATTCCCCTGCTGCCGGCGCAAATTGGCAGCTTTGCCGATCTGCGTCAGGTGGCCGGGCTGCTGCCGCCAGGTGAGGCAAGCGTGTTGGCCCATGCGCGCGGGCTGATGCATTGGCGGACAAAACACCGGTTTTGCGGGGTATGCGGCGGTGTTTGCGAACCGCGCAGCGCCGGCCATGCCATGACCTGCACGGCCTGCAACACGCAGCATTTCCCGCGCACCGACCCCGCCGTGATCATGCTGGTGGTACGCGGCGATTCTTGCCTGCTGGGCCATTCGCAGCGCTTTCCGAATACCACCATGTATTCAACGCTGGCTGGCTTTGTGGAACCCGGCGAAAGCCTGGAAGAAGCCGTACGGCGAGAGGTTCAGGAAGAAACCAATGTGCGGGTTGGCGCGGTGCGCTACCATTCATCGCAGCCCTGGCCCTTTCCGTCTTCCATCATGCTGGGCTTCCATGCCGAGGGTCTGAGCGATGACATCACCATTGACCCGGAAGAATTGCGCGATGCGCGCTGGTTCAGCCGGGATGATTTGCGCAACCATCAGCAGCTTGCCTTTTCCTTGCCGCGCGTTGATTCCATCGCGCGCCGGTTGATCGAAGATTGGTTGGCATCATGAAAGCAGCAGCGGCATTGCTGGTGGCCTCGGCAGTGGCGGGCTGCGTCGGCCAATCACGGGACGATATCTTCCCGCCCGATACCAGCGAAGACGCTGTAGCCTGCCGTGAAGAAGCCCGGCGTGATCCGGCGCTCAGGGACTTGTAGTACAGCATGTTCATCGGGTTTCAGGCGCAGGAAGAACGTGTGCGCAATGAAATCGTCGCGACGCAGCGCCGCACCTATTTTGATTGCATGGCGTTGCGCGGCCATGCGCGTCAGGGCGGGGTGGAACGCGTCAGGCGCTCAGTCTCTCTAAGCTGCGGATTATCGAAATCCGGCCGTCTGGCGCGCGCGAGGGCGTCGCGCAGCGCCTCAGCCAATTCGGCCTTTTCCGGCGCGGAAAGATGTCGGCCGATTTCCAGGGTGCGACCCCTGCTTTTGATCCAAAGGCGCCCGCCGCGCGGTGCGGCTTCATCCCATTCCACCTTGGCCCAATAGGCGTCCAACACGGAACGCACCACGTGCCCGCGATGATTCACATGGCGGATGGAAAGTCCGGCATCGGTCAGCAGCACCATTTCGCTGATGCGCCGCGATGCCCGCGCATGCCACAGCAGCGCCGCCAGCGCCGCGCCCACTTCAAGCCCGATGAAGGGCAGCACCGGCCAGGCGCCGAGGGCGAAGAAGATACCCGCCGGGATCGCCGCCGCCAGAATCAAGAGCCCCGCCAAGATGCGAAAGCCCCGTACCGTAAAGCTTTGCGGCGGGGTGGAGATCGCTTCGAATAGAACGGTTTCTTTGGGGGGTGACATAGGGAATTATCTTAGGTCAAAATGCCTTCGAAACACCATGCCTAAAGCCAAGCCCGATCACGGTTCTGCCCGCGCGCCGCGCCGCGCCCGCCGGATGGCGCGCGACCAGGCCGAGGCCTTCCTGCGCGCCCTGGCCCAAGGCAATCCGGCGCCGGAGACGGAACTGTTATACTCGGACCATTTTTCGCTGCTGGTAGCGGTGGTGCTTTCGGCACAAACCACTGATGCGGCAGTGAATAAATGCACCCCGGAGCTGTTCAAAGCCGCCCCCACCCCGGCCGCCATGGCCGCGCTGGGCGCCGAGGGGATCGGCTTCTTCATCCGCCGCATCGGGCTTTGGCAGGCCAAGGCGCGCAATGTGGCGGCACTCGGGGCGCAGCTGGTGGAACGCCATGGCGGGGAAGTGCCGGCGGATCGCGCTGCCCTGGAAGCGCTGCCCGGCGTTGGGCGGAAAACCGCGAATGTCGTGCTGAATGTGGCCTTCGGGCAGGATACCATGGCGGTGGACACTCATATCTTTCGGCTCGGCAATCGCACGGGGCTGGCGCCAGGCAAGACCCCGCGGGCGGTGGAAGAGGGCTTGGTCAAGCGCTGCCCGCCCGAATTGCTGCGCGATGCGCATCACTGGCTGATCCTGCATGGGCGTTACATCTGCAAGGCAAGGGCGCCGGAATGCTGGCGCTGCCCGGCGCTGGGGTTCTGCAATTATCGGGATAAGGTGCTGGCGCCGCCGGTTGTTAGCTAGGGTTAAGTCAGTGCATTGGCATGGCCAGAAAAGTGCCTTGAATCCCTATTTATCCATTGTTTGAAGCCGCTTAGGGTGGCTTTCGTATCTTTGTCTGTCGTTTTGATGTGGACGCACCATCGCAAGTAGAGCTGTTTCGGGAAATCTGAACATCTAGTATAAGTGTATTTTCTACCTGACTGCGGCGTGATGCCGTGAACAGGAGATAGCATGATGAGACGACCCCGCCGGAACCATAGAGCATGTTGCGTTCATATGGGTTCACGCAACCCGCTCTAGATCAGTGTTTTTCGAGCATCTTCACACGTTCAGATTTTCCATCTGAACGTGATCTGCTCTAGTCCGGCCTTCAAGGCCAAAGTGGCGCTTGCTGCTGTGAAGGGCGAGAAGACGCTGGCCGAAATGGCTGCATGATTTGATGTCCACGCAAATGTCATCAAGACCTGGCGGGATCAGCTCCTTGAAGGGGCTGCTGGGATTTTCGGCGAAGGCAAGCCGGATGCACCGCCACCGGTTGATGTGACGGAACTCCACGCGAAGATAGGGGAGTTGACGCTCACGAATGATTTTTTAGCAGGCGCGCTCACCAAGGCGGGATTGCTGAGCGCAAAGCGATGATTCACCGTAAGCACGCCCTGCCTCTGGCGCAACAGGCCAAGGCGCTCAGCATTAGCCGGGGGACGCTCTACTACGTCTCTCGCCCGGTTCCGGCTGCCGATCTGGCATTGATGCGCCGGATCGATGAATTGCATCTGGAATACCCTTTCGCGGGCAGTCGGATGATGCAGGGCCTACTCAAAAAGGGAGGCTTTTCGGTTGGGCGTCTGCATGTGGCCACGCTGATGAAGCAGATGGGCATCGCGGCGATCTACCGCCGTCCGAACACCTCGAAACCGGAACCTGGATACAAAATCTACCTGTATCTGCTCAGGAACGTGCCGATCCTGCGACCCAATCAGGTCTGGGCAATGGACATTACCTACATCCCCATGGCGCGCGGCTTCGCCTATCTTGCCGCGGTTGTTGACTGGTTCAGCCGGAAGGTCCTGGCCTGGAGGCTTTCGATTACGCTCGACACAGGTTTTTGCATTGAAGCTGTCGAGGAGGCGTTGGCAAAATACGGCAAGCCCGAGGTTTTCAACACGGCTCAGGGGTAAAAGTTCACGAGCCTGGCCTTCACGGAGCTGCTGAAACGTCACGAGATTGCGATCAGCATGGATGGCAAGGGGGCCTGGCGGGACAATGTTTTCGTGGAAAGGCTCTGGCGGACCATCAAATACGAGGAGGTCTGCCTGCGGGCCTATGCCAGCGTCCCTGAGGCGCGGGCTTCGCTTGGCCGATACATCGAGGGCTTCTACAACACCTGTTGGCCCCATTCGAGCCCTGACGGGCAGACAGCGGAATTCCGAGCTAAAGCGTTCCAGCACACGGGTTTGTTCCTCAGTCAGCGTGATGGTCCGCTCAGCGGTTGCCTTTTCCAGCTGCAGCAGCCTTTCGTTTTTGGCCAATAGGTTATGGCGCATCCAGACACCGCGCACACCGCCTGAGGAGACCTGCAGCCCCTTCAACCGAAGCTCCTGCTCGACACGCGTGGCGCCGTGGCAGGGATGGGTAAGGGCGGGGTCGAGGATCGCGGCCTCGATCTCGGCTGCAACGCGGTTAGGGTGAGGGCCCTTGGCGCCGGGCAGGCGGTCTATCAGGCCGTCCGCCCCATAGGTCTGAAAGTTCGGCCTGATTTCGTAGAATTACAGCCGGGAATAGCCCGTCATTTTGTAGGTGCGGCTCACATTCGACAATTCAGCGGCGATTTCGAGCAACGACAGTTTGCTATACACAACGATAGAATTTACCGGCTACCACCGCAGTCTTTTGAGTGCCGCAAGCGGCGCCACTTTTTCCGCCACAGCCACGGCGGCCAGGGCTTCACCGCTCGGATCTGCGCCATGTGCCTCGCCGGCTAGGCCCGTCAGCGCCCAAAGCGCGTCAATGCCCGTCGCTTGCGCGCCCGCCAAATCCGTATGCGGGCTATCGCCAATCGCGAGTACGCGCGCCTTGGGGATCGTTCCCAGCAATTCCATGACCGGTTCATAAATTGCAGGATCGGGCTTGCCGATTTCCAGAACATCGCCGCCGAATTCGCGGTAAACATCGGCAAGCGCGCCGGCGCAGATCACCCTCTCACCGGCCACCATCACATGCCGATCAGGATTGACGCAGAGCATCGGCAGCCCGGCATCGAAACAGGCACGCAAGGCCGCGCGATAGGGTTCTGCGCTTTTCGTACCGCCATCTGCATCCGGGCCTGTATTCAGCAGAAAATCCGCCTTGGTCGGGTCGGCCACGATCTCGGCGGCGTCTTCCTCAACCACCGAGAGATCACGCTCCGGCCCGATATGCACCACGCGGCGACCAAGGCGCGCGAGCCAAGGGTGCTTGCGTTCCTTCATCAGCCGCCAGGAAGCCTCACCGGAGGACATGATGCCATCATAAAGCCCACGATCGAGCCCCATGCGGTCCAGCATGCCTTGCACGAACCAGGCGCGGCGCGGCGCATTGGTGAGAAAGACAATGCGCTTGCCCCGCGCCTTCAGTGCGGCCAGAGCCTCCGGCACACCGGGATAGGGTTTGCGCCCGTCATGCACCACGCCCCAGAGATCGAGCACATAGCCATCGTAACGATCCGCGAGGCCCGAAATACCTTCCAGAATTTGCATCACGCATCCTTACCTACAGCATCAGCGATCGAAGTGAAGCCATCACGCGCGAGCAGCGCCGCAAGGCCATCGAGAATCTGGCGCACCAGTACAGGCCCCGCATAAGCAAAACCGGAATAAAGCTGCACGAGCGAAGCGCCGGCGCGAATTTTGGCATAGGCCTGCTCGGCACTGGCAAGGCCGCCCACGCCGATCAGCGCAATCCGCCCTTGTGCAAGGCCATAGCCGCGCTTCAGCAGCGCGGTTGAAGGGCCGAAAAGCGGTGCGCCGGAAAGCCCCCCCGCCTGATCCTTCAGGGGCGATTGCAGCGAAGCCGGGCGCGAGATTGTGGTGTTGGAGATGATCAGCCCCGCAATGCCCTGCGCCACACAGGCTTCCACAATGGGCCCAAGCGCATCATCGGCCAGATCAGGCGCAATTTTTACCAGCATGGGTGGGCGTTGTGGCAGCGCTGCGCGCCGCGCATTGATGGCATCAAGGATGGCAGCGAGCCGTTCCTCCCCCTGCAAATCACGCAAACCCAGCGTATTTGGGGAGGAGACATTGACAGTCACGTAATCCACATGCGGCGCCAAAGCCTCATAAAGCGCGGGATAGTCGCTTTCCGGGTCGGCACCTTCCTTGTTAATGCCGATATTGCCGCCAAAAATGCTCGGTAAGGGCCGGCGTAGCGCCTTCAACCGGCTAATAAAGGCATCCAGCCCAGCATTATTGAAACCAAGGCGATTGATCACCGCGCGATCCTCGGTCAGGCGGAAAATTCGAGGCCGAGGATTGCCGATTTGCGGGCGTGGTGTGACGGTACCCGCTTCCATGAAGCCGAAACCGAGCCGCAGCAGCGGCAGCACCGCTTCGGCATTCTTGTCGAACCCCGCCGCAAGGCCGAGTGGATTGCGGAAGCGTAGCCCCACGACTTCGGTGGCAAGGCTTGGATGATCGGCGCCGCGATCCTGCCCGGCAAGACCCAGGGATAGGGCACGCAGCGCGATACCATGGGCGGTTTCGGCATCCATGCCGCGCATGAGCGGCATTAAGGCTGAGGCAATGGCGGGTGTCATGGCGCCCTTCTGCCCTGGACTGGGTTTGGGGGGAAGGGCTGCAAGGTGGGCCCGACCGGTATGCTCGTCGTGGCGAAAGCCACCATGCCAATTCAATCTTGAACAGACCCCTCAAATACAGCAACTTTTTTTACTGCAAAACGATTGGTTGGTGCGAAAAACCATGGCACGTTTCAGCTGTATCATCGCCCAGAATGAAGGATCTGTCTTTAGCGGCTGCCGCTGCCGGCTGTCAGGACCCAGTGAAGGGGCCAGTCATTGGCGATCCTGAGCCCCCACCCGGGCAGGGAACCCTGGATACGGTGCCGGGCGATACCTCCAGAACAGTGACCTTGGCTATCGGGGGCTCGCTGGGTGGCGCCGTGAATTGCTTGGCTGATCGGGACTGGTACGCGGTGGATCTGGTGGCGGGGCAGCGCTACAGCATTTCCCTGGATGGTGCCGTTTACGGCGCCTATGTCGCAATGTCTGACCCCTTATCTTCGTTTGCGCAACGCCAGTGGGAATCTGGTAGCGCAGGATGATGACAGCGGACCGGGATTGAATTCCCTCCTCATCTTCACCGCATCGGCCACGGGGCGCTACTATCTTGATGTTGGCGCTTATAATGATGGGGGCTCGGGTGGTTATCGCCTTGGCATAAGTGAGGTAGCGGCACCGACTACACCCACCTATACTCTGGATCAGATCGCGGATTATCTCATCAATGGCTATTGGGGTTCCATGGCGCGCATCGCTGGGACACGAGCAGCGATAATATTGTTACCTATAATCTGACCGCGCTGCCAGGTGCCGGATAGACACTCGCGCGCACCGCATTTCAGACCTGGGCCAATGTGACCAATCTGGTGTTCCAGGAGGTTTTCTCTGTCGGCGATGTCCTGTTTGACGATAATGAATCCGATGCCTTTGCTAGTGGTACTTGGGATGGCCTGGGCCGCATCACCTCCATGCGGGTGAATGTCAGCATTGGCTGGCTTGCGATTTACGGCACCAGCATAGATAGCTATTCCTTCCGGACCTATGTGCGTGAAATTGGCCATACGCTGGGGCTTGGGCATGGTGGGGACTATAATGGCTGGGCGACCCATGGGGTGGATAATCACTTTCTGAAGGATAACTGGGCCTATTCGATCATGTCCTATTTCGATCAGGCAGAATCCGGGTTCGGTAGCTATCGTTTCGTGATGGGGCTAAGCTTGGCTGATATCGTGGCAATGCACAGCATGTATGGGGCGATTACGACCTTTAATTCGGGCAATAGTATTTACGGCCGAAATGCGACCGCCGGATCGCTCTATGATTTTGCGAATGACAGCACAACGCCGGCCTTCACCATTTATGATACGGGTGGGTCGGATACGCTTGATGCTTCTGGCTATGGCGTGAACCAGACCTTCAATCTGAACGCTGAGGCCTTTTCTTCCATCGGTGGCATCATCGACAATATTTCCATTGCGCGTTGTGTGACCATTGAAGACGCGGTTGGCGGTAGTAGCGCGGATAACATGCTCGGCAATACGGGCAATAATATGCTTGTAGGCAATGCTGGCGCCGATACGCTAAATGGGGGCGCCGGCAATGACAGCCTGGATGGTGGCGCGGGTGATGACCGCCTGATTGGCGATGCGGGTGTGGTTATCGTTGACTTCAGGCTGGTCAGCGGCGCGGTTTCCTTCAATCTCACCTCGGGCACAGCCTCCGGTAGCAACACCGGGACAGATATTCTGCTCGAAATCGAAGGGGTGGCCGGCGGATCAGGGGCGGGTAACTTCGTCGGCGACGACGGCAATAATCTGTTTTTCAGCAATGCCGGCGCCAATACGCTGATGGGTGGTGCGGGCAGTGACAGCCTTTATGGCGGCGCGGGCGATGACATGCTGATCGCCGATGGACTTGGCGATTACATTGATGGCGGGGATGGCGATGATGTCATTCTGCTTGGCGGTGCGCAGCTTGCGGATATTCTGGCGCTTTTTGCTGTAAGCGCCTGATTGTCGGTTGCGCGCTTGACGCCCTCTGAGCGGGGGGCGAGAAGGCTTCAGCCGAAGCCGTTTCGGCTGAACGCCAGTCCGGGATAACATGACAAGCTTTAAGGGGCCGCTACTTCTGGTCGGGGCGATGGCACTTTTCGCGCTGCTCGATGCCAATTCGAAGCTGCTGGCAGGTCGTTATGGCGCGAATCAGGTACTGTTTCTCCGCTATGGTACCTTGCTTGCGCTGCTTGGACTTTTACGCTTATGGCGACCGGGCACTGGCGGGCCGCTTTCCACTGCGTGGCCGGGACAACATTTGCTACGAGCGTTATGCATGGCGGGATCGGCCTATGGCTTCTTCCTGGCCTTTCGCGAGATTCCGCTGGCTGAAGGCTATTTGGTTTATTTCACCGCGCCTTTCTTCACCCTATTGCTGGCGGCGCTGGTGCTTGGGGAGAAAAATGGCCGCGCTGTGTGGTTTTGGTCAGCCATGGGCTTCCTTGGCGTGATTGTCGCCATGGCGCCGGGGCTTTCGGCGGCAGGACCCTGGGACGCCTATGCCTGGGCTTTTCTGGGTACGATGACCTATGCTGGGTTTCTGACAATTAGCCGTGTGTTGCGGTCAGAACAAGGTGCGGCGCGGCTGATCTTCTGGTCCTCGGGCCCGCTTTTCCTGGCGATCCTGCCCTTCGCTATGGCCGAATGGGTGATGCCCGATGCCTATGATTGGCTGGCGCTGATCCTGAATGGGCTTTTCGCCGGTGGGGCCACCTTGGCGCTTGCGCTGGCGTTCAGCATTGACCGGGCTGCGCGCCTCGCCCCGCTTGAGTTTTCCTCATTGGTTTTCGCGCTGCTCTTGGATGCGGCGATATGGCACCTTTGGCCTGGCGGCTGGACCCTGGCGGGTGCGGCGATTGTGGTCTTTGCCTGCCTGATGAGTGAACGTGCGACCCGGACCAGGTAGTGCCAGCTTGGGTGCTTACGGAATTTCGGGCGGGAATTGATGCAACCCATCGTCGCCAAGCGGCAGTGGCACCACGCGCCGCACCGCGGCCAGCGGCAAGGCACCATAAAGATGCGGAAACAAGCCGGGGCGGGAACCGCTGCTGGCGGGCTCCCATTTCAGACTCCCGCCCAAGCTGGCCCCTGGCACTTCCACCATCAGCAAGTCAGTGACGCCGGCACGGCGCTTGGCGGCGCTGGCACGCAGCTGCGAATTGGTTGAAAAATGCAGAAAACCATCGCGCCGATCATCAGCACTGCCATGATAGGCGCCGGCGACTCTAGCTGCGCGCCAATCATCGGTGCGGACCAGCGTGTAGATGAATTCTTCCATGCGGTTCGGTATACTGAAGCTTGTCGTACATCGCAAAGCGGGGGCTTGATTTTGCTCTGACGCGAAATCGCCTAAGCTTCATTCGGAGCCGCGCCGCTGGGCAGGCGCGCTGCCCACTTCACCCCGCCCTCAGGTTGTCGCCATGGATCCGCTCCCGCTTGCCGGAATACGCGTTGTTGAATTTTCCCACATGGTCATGGGCCCAACTTGTGGCCTCATCCTGGCCGATCTGGGGGCAGAAGTGATCAAGATTGAGCCTCCCGGCAATGGAGACCGCACACGCTATCTGGTTGCTTCCGGTACGGGCTTTTTCCCAGCCTTCAGTCGCAACAAAAAAAGCGTCACGCTGGGTACGGACGACCCCACAGATCTTGAAACCCTGAAGCGCCTTGTTGATACCGCAGATGTAGTGGTGGAAAACTTCCGCCCCGGCGGGCTTGCCGCAAAGGGCCTTGGATATGAAGCGCTTTCGGCGCGCAATCCGCGGCTGATCTACTGCTCACTCAAGGGCTATCTGCCCGGCCCTTATGAAAATCGCACGGCCTTGGATGAGGTGGTGCAGATGCAATCGGGCTTGGCTTACATGACTGGCCCGCCAGGGCGGCCGCTGCGTGCAGGCGCGCCGGTGAATGATATGATGGGCGGCATGTTCGGCGCTATTGCCATTCTGGGTGCGCTGCGCCAACGCGAAGCAACAGAACGTGGGCAATATCTGCAGGCAGGCTTGTTTGAAAATGCGGCGTTCCTGGTTTCCACCGCCATGCTGCAACAGGTCATCACCGGTAAGGTACCTGAGCCCATGCCCGCAGGACGCCGCGCCTGGGGCGTTTATGACGTGTTTGACACGGCTGATGGTGAACAGATTTTCATCGGCGTGGTGACCGAACGCCAATGGGAAATTTTTGTTCGTGAATTGGACGAACCTGCACTAAAACATCCCGATTATTCCAGCAATACGGAACGCGCCAAGCGCCGCGAAACCCTGATCCCGCTGGTGCAATCCATGCTGATCACGCGCCGCGTTGCAGCGCTTGAGGAAATGTGCGCTAGCGCCGGCCTGCCCTATTCCCGTATCGCCAAGCCTTGGGATTTGTTTGAAGACAGGCATCTTCTGGCAAGTGGCGGTATGCATGAGGTGACGCTTACTGATGGACGCCGCGCAAAGGTGCCGTCGCTGCCCATGCAATTCGGCACGCAACGCCTGCCGCTGCGCCATGATCTGCCAAGCCCCGGCCAACATAATGCAGAAATCCTGGACCCGATCCGCAGTCCGCAGGACAAGCCGGTTTGAAGCCACGATATGATCGTTAAAATCTGGAAGGAACATGCAATGCCCATTTATGCGCTCAATAATTTGACGCCCCAAACCCCGGGAGAGGGTCGCTTCTGGCTGGCGCCAGATGCGCAGGTGGTAGGGCATGTAATTCTGGGGGAAGATGTTGGCATATGGTTTAGTGCCGCCATTCGTGGCGACAATGAACCCATTCACATTGGCCCACGCAGCAATATCCAGGAAGGCGCGGTGCTGCATTCCGATCACGGGTTTCCGCTCACGATTGGTGCCGATGTCACGGTGGGCCATCGCGCCATTCTGCATGGCTGCACTATTGGCGATGGCGTGCTGATTGGCATGGGTGCCACAGTGATGAATGGCGCGCGTATTGGCGCCGGCAGTATCATCGGAGCCGGTGCGTTGGTGACCGAAGGCAAGGAAATTCCCGAAGGCTCCTTGGTGATGGGCGCGCCGGCCAAGGTGATTCGCACCCTTGACGCGGAAACGAAGAAGCGTCTGCTTGCCTCCGCTGCGCATTACGTGGAAAATGCCCTTCGCTTTCGTCATGGATTACGGAAAGTTGGGGAATGCTGAAGGTTGCACTGCTTCCTCAACGTTCAAAAGCGCCTTTTGTGGCGAACAAGCTGTGGCGCTGGAGAGTGATTTAATCCCCGAGCGTTCTGTGCTAGACTTCTCTCTGGTCATGCCGAATAAAGCACCCTCCCTGACGTTGACGCTGCATCGCGCCATTGCCGAAATTCCGGCGCGTGAATGGGATGCCTGTGCGGGCGGCGACAATCCCTTCCTGAGCCACGCCTTTCTATTAGCGCTGGAGGAAAGCGGGAGCGCGGTGGCGGAACGCGGCTGGTTACCACAGCACGCTGCCTTGCGTGACGGCGCGGGGCGAATGCTCGCTTGCGCGCCGGCCTATGCCAAATCCCATTCTCAGGGGGAATATGTCTTTGACCATGGTTGGGCGGATGCTTTGGAACGCGCGGGCGGGGATTATTACCCAAAGCTGCAAGTGGCGGCGCCTTTCAGTCCGGTGCCTGGCCCGCGGCTTTTGCTGCACCCGGAAGCAGGCTTTGGGCCGGATGTTCTGGCTGGCGCGCTGGTGCAGGCTTGCCAAGGCATCGGCGCATCATCCGTCCACGCCACTTTCTGCACGGAAGCCGAATGGCGCGCCTTGGGCGATGCTGGCTGGCTGCAACGGCTTGGCACGCAATTCCATTGGGCCAATCCAGGCTATCACGATTTTGACGATTTCCTGGGCGCGCTAGCATCGCGCAAGCGCAAGGCCTTGAAGCGCGAAAGGCGCGATGTGCAGGCGGCGGGGCTGACGCTGAGGACACTGCGCGGAGCAGAAATCACGCCGCGCCATTGGGCAGCCTTTCATCGCTTCTATCGCGCCACCACGGACAAGAAATGGGGCCGCAGCGCTTATCTCACGCGCAATTTCTGGCCGCTGTTGGGCGAAAGGCTTGGCGATCGCGTGCTGCTGATGGTGGCGGAACGGGATGGCGAACCGGTTGCCGCCGCGCTTAATCTGATCGGGCGCGATGCGATTTATGGCCGCAATTGGGGCGCCATTGTGGATGTGCCGTTTTTGCATTTTGAGCTTTGTTATTACATGGCTATGGATTTCGCGATTACGCATGGCATTCAGCGCGTTGAAGCCGGCGCGCAGGGCGAACACAAAATCCAACGCGGATATCTGCCCGTGCCCACCTATTCCGCGCATTGGATCGCACATCCGGGGCTTTCGCGCGCAGTGGGTGAATTTCTGTCGCGCGAACGCCCGGCGATGGAACGCGAAATGGCGGCACTCGCCACACTTTCCCCCTTTCGCCAGACGGATGAGGGCGCGTGAGGCCGGGCGCGCCGCGTATTGCTTATCTGCAATTGGCGGCGTCCATGGCGCTGGTCGGCGCCAATGTCGCGGTGTCGAAGCTGCTGGCGGAAGCGCTGCCCATTCCGATGATTGCATTTCTGCGCTGCGTTTTGGCGGTGGCCTTGCTTTGGCCGCTGGCGCGTTTGCTGGAGGCGGCGCCGCGACCTGATAGCGTGGTTTTGCGCAACATGGCCTGGCAGGCGCTATTCGGCACGGTGATCTATAATGCAGGCTTGCTGGCGGGTTTGCGCCTGACATCTGCCTTGGAAGGTGGCCTAGTTTTGGCAAGCCTGCCGGCGGTGGTTGCCTTGGGCAGCGCCTCTTGGTTGCGCGAACGCCTCACGCCGCTGCAATGGATTGCGGTCAGCCTGGCCGCCTTTGGCATGGCGGCGATGACGATTGCGCGTAGTGGGGATCAAGCAGCCGGTTCCGTTCTTGGCAATCTGCTTATCTTCGGCGGTGTGATTGGGGAGGCGCTTTACGTGCTGCTGGCACGGCGCATTGTGGGCCGTGTTGGCGTGATTACGGCAAGCCTTTGGATGCAGATTTTCTCTGCCCTGATGCTGGCACCCTTTGCCTTGCCGGATATTGCCAGCATCACGGCTCTCGCTGATCTGCGCCTTGCGGCGCTGCTTGTTTTTCATAGCGTGACGGCGAGTGTGCTTTGCCTCCTGCTTTGGTATGCGGGGCTAAAGCGCGTCGGCGCCGGCGTGGCGGGCATTTTCACGGCCTTCCTGCCGGCGACCGCCGCGCTGGTGGCCGTAGTAATCTTGCAGGAAGCTTTCACCGCCATCCATGCCATAGGCTTCGCGCTGATGATGCTGAGTGTGCTGATCGCAACCTGGCCGCGCAGGCAAAGCGCGTGAGGCCGTGGTTCGCGCAAAATCTTGGCACGTTTCGCCGCCACACGCCGTCGCAAATCGCGGCACGCTTGGCCTATGAACAGGCAGCGCGCTTTGGCGCGCTTAAATTGCAGCAGCGCGATTCTTGGGAGGCCAGCGCCGCGCTTTTGCAGGATGCTTTGGCTGAAGGGGACGCTTCCTGGCATATTTTCATGGAATTCGATTTGCTGCGCCTGGAAAACGCGCCGATGCCATTCTGCTGACGGATCGTGCGATCTTCGTCCTGGAATTCAAGATGGGCGCGCAGAAGCCGGACCTGAACGATCTACGCCAGACCGATAATTACGCCATGGATTTGCATGATTTTCATGCTGGCAGCCGTGGCGTGCCGATTGTGCCCGTGTTAGTCGCCCCCGCCGTGGCGCAGCGCGATCTTGACCTGCCGCTATTCTGGCATCGTGTGGTGATGGTGGCGAATGGTGCGATATTACGGGAGATTATCGTACGCGCACAGGCGGCGATACCACAGCCGGCAACAGCGATTGACGCCAATGCCTGGGCGCATTCCGCCTATCGCCCCGTACCGAGTGTCCTGGAAGCGGCACGGCTTTTGTATCGGCGCAATGCCGTGCCCGATATCGGCGCCACACGCGTCGATGCGCATAACCTAACCCGCACCACCGATGCCATTGCGCGCGTCATTGCGAAAGCACGGGCAGAAGGCGGGCGTTATGTTGTTTTCGTCACCGGTATTCCTGGCGTGGGTAAGACGCTTTGCGGTCTCAATCTGGTCTTTAGCGCCTTGCGGGAAACAGGTGCCGCCTTTCTCTGCGGTAATGTGCCCCTAGTGACGGTATTGCGCGAAGCCTTGGCGCGCGATGCCGCGCCGCAGGGAGGCGCCGCCTTCCAGGCCGCAGAACGCGCGGCGCGCACAGCGCTGCAAAATGTCCATCGCTTTCTGGAACATCACGTGATCCGCGCGCATGAAATCCCCGAAGCCCGCATCATCGTCTTTGACGAAGCCCAACGCGCCTGGGATCAGGCGCAGGCCACGCGCGATGGTCAGCGTCGCAAAAGCCATCTGAGCCTGAGCGAACCCGCGCACATACTTGAAATCATGGCGCGGCATGATGGCTGGTCGGTGATTGTTGCGCTGATCGGCAATGGGCATGAAATCAATACCGGAGAGGCCGGGCTTGCCGAATGGGGCCGCGTGATTGCCGCGGACCCTTCCTGGCGCGCGGTGGCAGCGCGGCGTAGCACCAGCGCCGATGATCCGGCGCAGTGTCTGGTACAAGGCGCCGCGCCCTGGCTTGCCTTTGATAATGATCTTGATTTGCAAACGCCCA
>Ga0194130_10005536_pt1 | contig 15149 bp, 9 predicted proteins | sample TA2KigsurfametaG_FD_160084 | JGI IMG/M metagenome (GOLD analysis project Ga0194130, IMG submission 160084) | Freshwater microbial communities from Lake Tanganyika, Tanzania - TA2015050 Kigoma 12 surface | ecosystem: Environmental > Aquatic > Freshwater > Lake | place: Tanzania: Lake Tanganyika... | reverse complement strand
CCTCATTCAAGGTTGCACCGAATGCCCTTATCGATGGCACGACATACAGTGTCCTAGATGCGAGCGGAAAACCGAACTACTTCGAAATCGATACCGGTTTGAAGCTTCGTGTTCCAGCCTCCATCGACGGCTTCACCAACACGGTTGTCGACGGAACAATCTTCCGAATCGACGATGGGTTCCGACGCGTGACGTTCGAATTCGATAGCGATGACAAGGTTCGCACCGGCAACGTCGCTGTGAGATTCTCCAATCAGGAACCACCTGAGGCATTGGCAGAACGCGTCGCGAATGTTGTGGCATCTGTTAATCTTAAACTGGCGATCCAGTCGATCGGGTCCGGCAGCATGCAGATCACGGGGAGCAACCTGATCCGTTTCGTTGCCGAAGATAGCCGGGTCACCTCATCGGGTGCAACGGGCGTCACCCCAACCTATGGACTCCGGATCCCAACCAATAACGGTCTACCTGAAAACCTCCGTGATGGTCAACGATTCTCGATCCAACGCGGTGACAAGACAGTTGTCTTTGAACTCGACTCGGATGGTGTCGTAACCCTCGGAAACACTCTGGTTCCGCTCAATACAACCTCGGTGGACCAACAGGCGGGATTGATCGTCGCTGCGATTAATGCTGCCGGACTCGGGCTGACTTCGAGCTTCACGACAGGTGGCTACATTGCTGTCGGCACAGATTCAGATATCCGCATCCAAGCCACCAGCACGGTACTTGAAGTCGTCGGCGTCCCAGGCCGCGTGACAACCAATCCGATCGCAATCGATTTGGCTACCGTCAAGGACACCAGCCAAGTCGCCGAAGTGATCGCCGATGCGTTGATCGCAGCGAACCTGACTGGCATCGATACGACACTGCTCGGCAATCGAGTCTTCATCGAAGGTTCGCAAGGAATCTCGGGCGTTGGTGCGGAATCCGTATCTGGCATCCGCGACAAGGCAGGCAACGCGATGCGTGCCTCCGAACTCAACGGCGAAACCTTGATCAATATCTTCCTAGGCGAAGGCTACGATTATGGTGATGCTCCAGATCCAGCTTACGCTAGCAAGCGCGACAATAACGGCCCTCGACACAAGATCGTCGATGGATTCTCACTCGGTGCCACCGTAACCGCAGATCCTGATGCACGTGTCCCTGATGGCGACCTCGACGACGGTGTCACCTTCGGCACGGTCATTGCTGGATTCGCTGGAACCATGCAACTGACCGTCCAAGGCGTCTCGGTGGCTCGACCTGGTTACGCAAGTGCTTGGGTGGACTTCAACGGAAACGGCGTCTTCGATTCGAGCGAACGAATCAGTATCCCGGGACGAATCGTAAACGGTGTCAACGCTCCGATTACGTTCAACGTTCCAGCCGGTAGCAAGACGGGTACTCCAATCGCCGCACGAATTCGACTCAGCAGCGATCTAGCCGCGGTCAACTCGCCAATCGGCGAAGCTCTGGACGGTGAAGTCGAAGACTACATGATCACCATCAGCAACAACCCATATACCAATCCAAACAATCGGTATGACGTCAATGCAGATGGGTTCGTGTCGCCGATCGACGTTCTCCAAATCGTGAATTACGTCAACTCTGGATTGCCAAGTCGTCCGCCGTTGCCACCGACTTCAGTTCCACCATACCTCGATGTCGATAGCGATGGATTCATCGGACCTTTGGACGTCCTCGCAGTGATCAGCTTCATCAACTCGGGTGGCAAGTCCGGAAGTGGTGAAGGTGAAGGCGAGGGTGCGGGCGAGGATCTCTGGATTCCCGCATCGAATACACCAGCGCCAACCGACGGATCGTCGAACTCCAATGGAACAATCCAACGTTCCATCGCCGCCGCGACTAGCGGTGTCGCGAAGGCTCAGTCGCTCGACAGTGCATTGGCTCGAATCGGAAACGACTTTGGACCAGCACTTCCTGAAACGTGGCTCGACTGGTCAGCGGCCGACACTCGGGAAACGGAAACCAAGGAAAACCATGCAGAGTTTTCCGCAGCCCTCGACGAAATCCTAGAAGAGTTGTTCTAGACCAACGAGAAACGCACGACTGAGATAATTGCTTAGTCGATGATAAAAGCACGAGAGCTATCCTTATTTTAGGATAGCTCTTTGTGTTTTCATCCCCTGTTCGACTCCCCTTGCAAAACGGTTTGGTTGGTCAAACTATCTTGGCATGCCGCGAAGGTCAGATGCATTGTCATCATGGATGAGTCGAAGCGTTGGCGAATCGTCTCGTGCATCCATTGCCTCCCGATCCTTACCATCGGAACCAATGCGATTTCCTTCTCCCTTGGCTTGGGCAATCCGTCGAGTCGACGAAACATCCAGCGAACTGGTCGGTAGGTTTGGGGATGCATTTTTCGATGCTCGCAAGGCGACTGCGATCGATGTTTTGATGAACTGATCACGCACCTGTGGAGAGACCCTATGCAACTGTTGGGCGACCTGTTCTAAACCTTGCGGGTTTGTTCGCGCCGTTTGCGAAATCTGTGAAAAGAAACCTGCGCACTCAACAAAGTTGTGATCCGCTGTCTTTGCAACCAAAGGCCCCAGTGTCTTCACGACCAAATCCGCTCCGACGTTTTCCAGTTTCATGAAGGCATCCATCCAAGCCATCATTCCCGGTCGACCATCTGCTAACTTGACCGGCCGATTGTGCAACACAACTACGCACCGACCCTTGAGTTCGCGGGCCCAGAGATTTCCTTGATAACCGCCATTTGACTGGTACACGTGGAGAGTGTCGCTACCATAAACCAAGTCCATTTTGCACTTGGTCCCAGCTCCATCATCACCGCTTAGTTGATACTCACCGATGCGGTCCAGAGTAACTCGAGTGATTCCCATCACATCCCAGATATTGACCACCACCTCAGGATGACGGACCAAAAACGCGTACATCTCCGGATCGCACTCAACGGTTTGAGTCGGCATACGCCGGAAATAGCTCGCGTCCTCTGCAATAACACGTAGCCGCTGGGAAGCTTCTGGGGTCAATTGATCAAAAGGAATCGAACGTATCGCAGCTACCTTCGCTTCCCGACTGCTCGTTCCCTCAACGCCATCATGTCGAGAGACACTGGGACCAGAATCGATCTGCTGAGCCTCTAGTGTCGAACCAGACAGCGACAAGCCGACGCTGATCGAAACACCCAAGACGGCCAAAATCCGGCAGCCCTCCGAGCGATAGCCTCCGCGTTCTCGCATTTTGACGCTATCGACGAGTCTCATGGAATATCCGAGCTCATGGGAGTTGTCATTCCAAGGTTGCTCGTGGCCTCAGTCCACGGCTGCTGCCTCTAAAGAAATCTACGGTTTTCAGAGAGCACCCCTTATGTCCTGATTTCGGCATTCCGGTCAGCAAACACTAGCCGAAGATTCATTTTTGCCAACGCTAGCAAATTCATGTCCACCCGATGTCAACTTCAAGGCTCACGGCGAATGCACCAAGGTGGCTGCATCCATTGATCGAATCCCTTTATAATCTGCATGGCCATCAGGTTAGGGACCTCCGAATTTCGGATACGCCCCCCAAATCCTGGGCTATTGCTAAAGCCATTCTGAACACCCCTAAGCTCACCCAATGCAACCCATGCTCATTCCCTTCCAAGCCAAACAATGGATCTGGGGTTCTTTCCTCGCTGGAATTAGCTTGCTAATCGGCTGCACCAATGGCGATTCCAATTCGGTAAGTAACAAAGCGACAGGAGGTGGTTCCAAGTCTGCTGAATCCGCTGTCACCCAAAAACCCGTTGTTGGCTCCCAAAACCAAGCTGCCCCCGAAGACGCGAAACAACTTTTGGAGGAATCCCTTCGTGTTTATCGAGACGCAACCAAGTACTCGGACCAAGCCCAACTCACGATTTCGGTTCCTGGTACAGCTCCGTTTTCCTCGCCCTTTCGGGTGGCCTTCGAACGTCCAAATCGTCTCGCGATCTCGGCCCATGGCGCTCGCGGTTGCTGGACCAGCACCAACTGGGAAGCTTTTTGTTCGGGACCAACCAATCCATTTCCCAACCAACGGCTCGTACGTCCATTGCCCGAAACCATCGATCTTGATTGGCTTCAACAAGACAATCTCGGTGGCCTTTTTGCAGATCCAGTTGGCATGCCGATCCAAATCGAGTTATTGCTTTCTCGAGGCTCACTCAATGAATTGACAGGAGCAGACACCAAGCTCGCAATTCTCAACCCGGAAACGGTCGATGGACGCATTTGCGATCGAGTTCAAATCGACAAGTCCAATCTTCGCTGGATTCTTGCTATCGATCGCGAATTGAAAACACTGAGAACCATGGAGCTTCCCCCGGCATTTTTTTATCCAGGCCTACCTGCAGAAGAACTAAAGGGTGTTCGCTGCACGATCGATGTCGTTTCGCCAAAAATCGATCAATCCATCGACTGGAGCGAGTGGCAGATTCCGACGAGAACCGAAGACATTTCGGTCCGGCGGTTCGTGATGCCGCCACCGATTGCCTCTACGAAAATCTTAGGCGAAGTGATCCCTCCGTTCGATTTAAATGATTCCCGAGGCGAACGACTCCTTGATTCCGCGGAGCCGAAACGACCTATTAGCATTCTTTGCTGGATAGGCGAAGATCCTTCGAGCGAGGCGTTTACCAAAGACCTTTTGAAAATCCAGAAGGTTTTGGTCGACCAGGAACTTGCCCCTCAATGTCAGATTTTTCTCGTGGGAAGAGAAACAGCCAAGTCGTTGCCCGATTCCCTTAAGAAATGGAACTGCGATCTTCCGTTCGCGGTCGACCGCACCGGGATTTCCGATTCGCTTTTCAAAATACCGAGCGAAATGAGCATCGTTGTGATGGATCGGAATCGACGTGTCCAGGTATCCGAGTATGTGATCACACCTGCAACGGTTTCAGCGATCCCCAGCCTCGTCCAGAAATTGATCGCTGAGGAAGATCTTGCAAGCCGCCAGTTGCAACAGGACGCCGACAATCAAGCTCGATATATCGGAGCGCTTCATCGTGTAGCTATCGATAAAGAGCAAACCGCGAAACTACCAACGATTCGGGAGTTCCAGTTTTCGCTCCATGGAATGCGCCGGGATTGGAAGGCGGAGTTTACTGACCCAATTTTAAGCGCCGGAGGAATTTGGTATCCCGAGACCTCATCTGCATCGGGAAGCCTTGAGCGAAAGATTCCGTTCCAAGGTCAATCCAATCTTCCCGTCATGTCAGTCCTCGACGACACGGGCAAAATTCATGTCATCGACGAGTTCGGCAGACGGCATATGATCGCTTCGATTGAATCCGAACAAGCCGATGGTGCGAAGCGAATCCACACGAGCATCGACCCGTGGAGCCATTCCTGGGTAGCTGTCATTCCAGAAGGCTTGCCCCGATTTTGGATCACCCCTATTCCGTCACCCTTACCTTCAACAGTTCCCGCTTTAAGTACAACACCATCTGCCATTACTGCGACCACCTACAATACACAAACCGGTGAATCTCCAAATGCTTTTGTCTGGACGTCGCTCGCTAAGGAATCCAGTTTGGTATTGAGCACCGACCAATCTCGGTTACTAGTGATCAACCCCAAAAGCGAGCAGAGAAAAGATGGGATGTTGAATGACTCCTTAGTTTCGATCGCACCAGGACTAGATGCCAACGGCCAAGTCGCCGAATGGAATGCCGTCAACCTAAAAGGGCACTTAACCCGTATCGGCAGCTTAGCAAATGCTGCGAGCGGATCACTCAACGACCAACCGATCGAAGCTCGCCTAAACCAGCTTCCCACCCGCCCAGAACCCGGAGCGTGGTTTTGGGGGAAACATGGCAACCAACCGATCACGATTTCGCTAACCCGTTTGCTTACCGGTGAAACGGGTATCCAGATTTCCAACCCTGCCTACCAACCGATGATTCATCGTCCACTGACCGTTCGCCCTGAGCAATCAAGGTTGCTGGGAGTCGCAAGGTTAGCAGACGGGAATCTATACGGGATTGCAACCGGCCCGAATCGTATCTTGCATCTGTTCACGGGGGATTTGCGAATTGTCGATCAAGTCTCCTTCGACTCGAGAATTCTGGGCGCAACGATTGTCCCATTCCAGAAAGACTTAAGACTGATAGTCGCTTTAGAAAAGGAAGTGAGTTGCTGGACAATCGATGTACCAGACGCTCGTAGCCCATCCCCCCCGGTGTCCAACAAGGAAGCACCTAGCCCGTCGGATTCCAAACCCGCGGCGGCTAGCGGAATATGACATCGGGCAACTCCAACAATTCCATCGTTATCCTCGGGGCCAGTTGCCGTGCTGCAGCACAGCGAGCGGCAAAGGCCGGCTACCAACCTCATGCATTCGATCTTTTCGCCGATCGCGATTTGATCGAATGTGCGCAAACCGGCCAACTCGATACGTTGGGTGGTTCCGAGAATCAGTGGCGCGACCCGTGCTGGAACGAAACGCCGATGCTTCTCGCAGGCGGTATGGAACACCGCCCCGAACTTGTCGATCGGCTTAGGTCCCATGATCTTCAATGCGGGGTCACGGGTTGGATGCTGAGAGAACTTCGTAGCATTGCAAACTGGCAGTCGTGGGCCCTTAGCACGGGTATCGGATTTCCCGAAACACGATTTTCTCGACCATCGAGAATCCAACAGAAAGACCAGCGGAGAGAATCAAACGACGAGCAATGGCTCCGCAAACGAACGAATGGTGCTGGTGGTATCGGATTAAGGATTGAATCGCACTCGAGCCATACCGCCAACGACGATGAACCACAGCACTACTGGCAACGCCGACTGGACGGAATCCCCATCGGCGTTTCCTTCCTCAGCGATGCAGTGCGCAATCACACACTCGGTGCGGTTTTGAGCCTTTCTCAGGAGGATATCTGGGGACCTGAACCTTATAGTTATCGAGGAAGCATCGGTCCTGTCGCGTTGCCATCAGTCGTCCTGAACCAACTCGATCGATTTGGAAATGTCGTACGTTGCGAGGTAGGGCATCGCGGGCTTTGGCAGGCAGATTTCATCCTTTCCGACGGTCGATTGTCACTGCTGGAGATCAACCCACGTTGGTCTTCTAGCATGGAATTGCTCGATGCCATAGGGCAGATGTCGAACCCCAGCCTAGAAGTCATCGACGCGCTGAACAACTTCGTGGAATGGCATGTTCAATCTCTCGGCGAATCCCCGATTCCCATACACCGCAACAGGGAATTCGGCAGTTCAACCACAAGCTTCATGATCGGCAAATGCATTATCTATGCGCAGTGCGACCTGCGTCTCGACGAGGGCCTTCTCGATTCGTGGTGGAACCAACGATGGCAGGGCTCCGTTCAGGAGTTGGATTTTGGTGTTCGCTATGCGGACATCCCCCCGATAGGCTCCGCCATCGAACGCGGTTACCCGATTCTCTCGTGCTTCGCAACAGGTGAATCGAGGGGATCGATCGTGGAGCAACTCCGCAATGCAGCGGATAATATTTCCAAATCGCATTGAGACTCGCTGAAGTACACCCACTATCGGCTAAGTACACTATCTGCACATCGAGAATCTCGCACCTCGCATGTCTTTTGACTCCATGAAAAACCCGTCGGCTCGAGCCGACGGGTTTTATGAGTAATGGACCAGGTGTTTTAGAGGACTTGTCAACGATGGTTATTCCGGTTCGTCGATGTGTTCCCGTTCGGCAGCGAGTCTGAGTTTGTCCAGCGCCCGCATTTCTAGCTGCCGGATTCGTTCTTTCGTTACCCCCAATTCCTCCCCGACCTCTTTCAGCGTTCGAGCTTCTCGATCGCGATCGAGTCCAAATCGCCGAACGATAATTTGCCGTTCGCGTTCGTCGAGCACGTGCAGGATCTTGCCCAGTTGCTGCTCCCGCATTTCCTGATGGATTTCCTGCAACACGTTATCCGCACGCTGGTCTTGATGGGTCGTGAAGACCTCATCGGAGCTCGTTCGGAATCGCTCGCGATGTTTGAACTCATCGGGAATCGACCGGGCAAAGTTTTTCATGATGGCCCATGTCGCGTAAGTGCTGAACTTAAATCCACGCGAGTAGTCGAATTTTTCGACCGCGCGAATCAAGGACATATTTCCATCGCTGATCAAGCCAAAGAAATCGTCGGAAGGCCCAGAGTGTCGCTTGGCGATCGACACAACCAACCTCAGGTTGGATTGAACAATCTTATTCTTCACCAACTGGGCTTCTTCATGGAGCTTTTCGACTTGATCCATCAAACTAACCAATGGAGCGGAACGATCCAATTGATCTCGAAGCTTGCAAGCTTTGAACTTCAAGTAATTCATCTTTCGGAACAGATGGTACTCTTGTTCGCGGTTCAGCAACGGGACTTCGTACAAGGATGCCAAGTACGGCGGGAGTCCGCTTGGAGCACGAACCTTGCGAGTGGCTTCGGCCGGCTTTGGCATATCCGCCATGATCGTTTCTACGTTTGCATCGTTTTCGAAATCGGCATTCGGGATAAAGTCCAGGGCCAATTCGAAAACCTTGGATGCCCGTTGCTCATTGAGCAGACGGACAATACTACCTCGAGCACGCTTGTAACGCTTGGCGAGAACGACGGTGGACACGCCTCGCATGTGCTGCTGGTACATAGCCCGCTTGTCTTCTTCGGTGAGCACTTCTTTCTGCTCTGGAAAAACAGCCATGCTCGGATATTTGGCATCGAAGTTCTTGATCGTGTAACGGATTGTTTCAACGCTCCGTTGCACTTCCTCGGCAACCGTGCGGGCAACCTCTGAGAGATTCGCCCCAGTAGTTGCAATCCGGCGTGCGCGATCGATGATGTCATCCCGTTGGGAATCCGTCATTTGGCTAAACCGTTCACCTCTTTGAACACGGCTACGATTCAACTTGACAAACCGTTCCACGCTCGAGTGCAAGAACCCAACACGCTTTCGCCCTTCGGAAACAAATCGACGCGACACGAGACCTTGGTCTCGCCAACGCGATATCGTCTTCGTCGAAACATTGAACATCTTGCTCAAATCTTCTACGGTATGAACAGGTTCTTTCGCTTCCTCCAGACGTAGGTTCATCGAGTCGGTGATGTCTTCGACGAACAAGCGGAGGTCGTGAAGAGCGTCGTCCCCTTTGATCAAACGAGGACCGCTCGCGTCAGGCCTCACGGCGGTGACCCGGAAGAACAAAAAGTCGTATGGATACTCTTTCGAGGGTTCCAATTCCGACAATAGCTTCTCCGCCCGATCCGCTTGTTCACTACGTTTTGCTCGAGGAGCAAAACGCACCTGCTGATCACGTAGTTCCCGGATAAGTGCAATTCGATAGTCGCTATTCATTCTTTCCTCGCTTCCTGCCTAACATGCCAACCCAGCGATCCCTGCGGTTTTCACCGCCGCACATGGTATGACCTAAAGGAACATGCTCCAGTCGTTGAAGCCCTCCAACTTGGTTTGGCGTTGGATGCCACTCAGTTCCCGTTGGCTCATGAGCTTGCTTAACCAGCAAACAAGGTTATCCAACAGGACTGACTCGTTCGGTCAATCGATCTTCAATTTCGACGATGGGAACCTACGATTGGTTCACATCTTCTTCTCGAAGTCGACGAAATAGTGAAGAGCAACTTCCGGACCAGAACCCCGAACATTTTTGGCACCGGATTTTTTTGAAGAGAATTTGGCGATTCGTCGTGCTTTTGGGACTAGTCCTGATCTTTTTCGATCCACTTCAGTTCCCTCCCTGGAAGTCCTCGCTACAAACCGGGTAAATTCTTGTTACAAAATTGGGCCAGGGGTACTGCCCCTAGCCTATTTCGCTGTCAATTTGTCAAACGCGCAGCGTCTCGTATCGAGACACCCTGTAACCATTCTGATTTTTTCACGTTTCACCACAGAAGTCAAATTGAAATTCATGAAACCAATCGTTGGGATCATCGATTACCAAATGGGAAACCTACGCAGCGTTGAGAAAGCTATCGAACGCGTGGGGGGTGAGCCTGTGGTCAGTGGTGATCCAGAAGCGTTTTCTCGAGTGTCCCACTTGATCCTACCCGGCGTAGGTGCGTTTCGCGACGCAATCGCCGAGCTTGAAAGAAGGCACTTAGTCCCCCTGGTTCGAGACTGGACCGAAAGCGGCAAACCGTTTCTCGGAATTTGCTTGGGACTTCAAATGCTGTTCGATATCAGCTTTGAAGGTGGTGAGCATCGGGGGCTTGGGATTATTCCAGGCGAGGTCGTACGGTTTCCGTCGTCGGCGACGGATTCCCAAAATCACCTGAAGGTCCCGCACATGGGATGGAACCAAGTCCGTTCAACCCACGCGGACGGCCCACTTCTTTCCGAAATTCCAGCCGACCCTTATTTCTATTTTGTCCACAGCTATTATGCGGCACCCAAGAACGCTGAGGACGTTTGGCTGGAAAGTGATTATGGTCACCCCTTCTGCGCCGCCATCCGTCGCGACAATGTCTATGCGACCCAATTCCACCCCGAAAAAAGTCAAAGCAACGGTTTGCAGCTCCTAAGGAATTTCCTCGAACTATCCTAGAAATCTTACCCTCGTACCCCCAAAATCCCGAGCGCTCCCATCCTCGGGAAAACGCCCCCAAATCATCCCAAGATCCCCCAGTCAAACGTCAGATAACATCATGCACCGAAGAAAATTCCATCAATGGCTCGCTTCCTCCGCTGCTATCGTTTCGGTCCAGGGCGCAGCGACACTTTCCGAACCTGGCGCCTTGGCCCTCACTCCACAAACCGACGCAAAATCGGGCGCCCGAGTCTCGCCACCTATCGGGATCTCTACGTATTCCCTCTGGCGATTTAAGAACGATGAGTTTAAGGACGTAAGCAAGTGCATCGATTTTGCAAGCGAATCTGGATTCGATGGCGTTGAGATCCTGCTTTACCAAATCTCGCAAACCGAAATGCTCAGCAACGCTGCCTGCCAAGCCATCAAACGCCGCGCGTTGCTGGCTGGGCTACCTCTCTACGGCATGTCCACCCATCAGGGCTTCGTTTCGCCGGATCCCGAGGTTCGCCGGATGAACATCGAACTCACGATCGGGCAAATCGAAATTTGCTACAAGCTCGGTATACCGACGATGCGTGTCAACACAGGACGCTGGGGAACCAGCAAGAACTTCGATGAACTCATGGCCAATCGCGGAATCGAACCACCCCTCCCAGGTTACACCGAAGAAGATGGGTTTCCCTGGGTGATCGATGCCCTCGAACGTTGCCTGCCAACCGCCGAAAAATGTGGCGTTGTCCTCGGTCTTGAGAACCACTGGGGACTAGGACTGACCCCAGAAGGAGTGCTTCGAATCGTCGACGCGGTCGATTCACCGTGGCTCCAAGTCACCTTGGATACAGGAAACTTTTTGGAAAACCCCTACGAGAAGCTTGAGAAACTAGCGCCGAGGGCAGCGTTGGTCCAAGCCAAAACCTACTATGGCGGAGGCGAGTGGTACGAGCTCGATTTGGACTACCAGCGGATCGCAACCATGCTCCGAAAGCACAACTACCGAGGCTGGATCTCGCTGGAGTTCGAAGGCAAGGAAGATTATCGAACCGCCATTGCTAAGAGCTTGAAACTGCTACGTGATGCCTTTCGCTTTACCTAAAAAAACGGGACTGCCTAACGAGTACTGTTCCAACGACCGATGCAGCAATCGTGGAATTTCGGTCTCGCACGGTGCCCGGTGATCCACGCGCGTTAAGTGGTGATCAAGTCTGGGCTCAAGTGCTGGTGCGAGTTCCAAAAATCGAGTTTCCAGCCAGTTCCAGATCGCGAGAGACACGTAATCGATGTATTGACGACCTCCCCCAATCGCGATTCTAAATCTTCACGCTCGAGCATCGCCTCCAGCAATCTCATTTTGAAGTCGGCATGGATCACCATGGCGACGCGGTCCCGCCGGCACCAATCGGTCGATTCAAACCAACGAACCACTCCCTTCGCTCTCGAGCGGGCCTCCTCGCGTCCCTCGTAGCGATCGAGTTGATTCCAACCTGAGTCGGCGATGGAAGGATCGATCTGCCAACCGGGACAAAGCGATTGCAATTCTGATCGCCCCATTCCTTTTTCCGGAGTTCGCTCCCCTGGTGCGTATCCTCGATAGCACCCACCCTGCTCAAAAATGTCTCGTTGGATGTAAGGCACCAAACCGGTTCGCTGAGCCGCCCAGCGTGTCGTCTCGATGGAACGAAGGAAAGGACTCGTTACCAAAATCGTCAGTCGCAAGTTCGCGAGGGCGTCCGCCAACCGCTCGGATTGTGTGTGACCAAGTTTTGTGATCGTCGGGTCTGGGATTCGGTACCGTTCGTCTTGAGCGTTATTCGCCGATTGCGCATGCCTGACCAGAAACAAACATGGTTCCATCGTGGTTCCTCAAAAAGTAACCTTAAAAAGCAACCTAAAAAAAGTACCCCCTAAGAGTACTTCGGTGCCTGAGAAGTCATTCAACCTGCAAATTACTGACCTGAGTTGTGCGACCGCCATATGTCGGCCACAATGATCGTGACTCCAACAAACCCACTGTCAAAAGCACACTGCCTGAGACACCGAGCAAGTCTAGCCAATGAGCCAACGGTGGCACTGGCTTCGCCACCGAACGCACTCAAGGATTCTGACGAAGAATGGATAGAACAACAATGCCACACACCATGGTGATTTTCGGTGCGTCAGGGGATTTAACCAGTCGCAAACTGATTCCCGCACTATACCGCCAATTTCAACGCGGAAGGTTGCCGAAACCCACTCGTATCGTCGGGGTCTCACGCAGCCCGTTTTCATCCGAAGAATGGCGGAACCAGCTGACGGAATCCACGGCAAAATACGTCAAAGGGGAGTTCGACAGTGAATTCTGGAATACGTTCTCCAGCGAGATTTACTATCATCCTGGCGACGTCGGGAACGAGGAAGACTTTCACAAGTTAAGTGCGTTTTTGACGGAAATCGAAAAGTCGAAAACCACCGACCGAACCTATTACCTTTCCACCATGCCCCAGCTCTACGCGACAGCGGTCGAACAACTGGGCAAAGCCGGACTAAATATCGACACTCATGGCCATCGACGGGTGGTGATCGAAAAGCCATTCGGCACCGACCTCGCCAGTGCCCAAGCTCTCAATGCATCGATCCATCAAACGTTTCGCGAAGATCAGATATACCGCATCGATCATTACTTGGGAAAGGAAACTGTCCAAAACATTTTGGTCCTTCGTTTCGGCAATACTATTTTCGAGCCACTTTGGAATAGAAACTACGTCGACCACGTCCAAATCACTGTGGCCGAAGAGGTCACGGTTGGGCGTCGAGGCGACTACTACGACAAATCAGGCGTTTTACGGGATATGTTTCAAAACCACATCTTTCAACTGATGATGGTTACCGCGATGGAAGCCCCGGTTCGATACACGGGTGAGTTTGTACGCGATGAGAAAGTGAAAGTTCTCCAGGCAGTCAGACCTTACCGTGGGAGCGATTTCTCTGAGTTCGGTATCCGTGGGCAGTATTCAGGTTACGCCCGAGAGGAAGGGGTTCCCGAAGGCAGCCAAACCGAGACGTTTGCAGCACTCAAACTCTACATCGATAACTGGAGATGGCGCGGCGTCCCGTTCTACCTGCGCAGTGGAAAAGGGATGAGTTGCCGCTCCAGCCAAATCGTAATCCAGTTCCGTGAACCCCCACACATGCTTTTCGGCGATCAAAAATCGTATCGCCCCGAGGCAAATCGACTGGTAATTCAGATCCAACCTGCAGAAGGAGTCCAGCTCTTTTTCCAATCCAAAGTCCCTGACTCAGACATGCGGCTACGACTGAGCGAACTCGATTTTCGCTTTGATTCCAGTGGCAAAGAACTTCCAGATGCCTACCAACGGTTGCTGCTCGATGCGATGGCGGGGGATCCAGGGCTTTTCGCCCGAAGTGACGAAGTCGAACAGGCTTGGCGAATTATCGATCCGATTATTTCCGCATGGAAAAGCCCCGCAGCACCAACGCTGTATTCCTACGAGTCTGGAGTTTGGGGGCCCACGCAATGCAGCGAATGGATGGAGCAACAAGGCAGATCGTGGTTCGATGTTTGCCCGGTCCTGACGTGACCTTCATCTGAACGAGATCTAGAGACACCGTCCTTCCCAAGCTCGCCAGGTAATTCCTCATTCTAGGCAAACGCTTGGCACACGTTCTTTCGGCCTAGCGAGTCTGAACTCGCGTTGCCAAGCGATTGGAGATCGCCCAAGCGAACATCACGAACCCTGCACCGAACACCAAGTCGCTCGAGAGCGACGATCGCCAAAAGGGCAACCCCATCCAATAGCAGTTCATCAATCCGCTCAGCGTCGAGTCATAACCCATGCGAGGGTCAAGCCATGCACCAAAGTTGCTAATGATGAAGAACAAAGCTGAGCCAACGATGACGCTTGCAGGCAACGTCGCGAGTGCCAATTGACTAGAAACCTTCTGACGTTTCCAAAGCCAACTTGTGATGACGCCCACCATACCGAAAGCCGCCATACCCGCGTAGTTTAACACCATGGTTGGTAGGTGATAAAAGCCCATACCAGGGATATTGAGAAAGTGCCCGATGCAATCCGCAGCGAACAACGCTACGGCTGGGACAATCCAACGTGCCGGTCCCGTCAACATCATCCCGCAAAAGTAGGCCAGTGCTCCAAACGTCGCAAAGTTCTCCGGCAGGGGCGCGAATCGCAGCAAGAGCGAAACCGCTGCGTAAAGCAGCACGAACGACCACACCCGCGAACGGACTACTTGGACGATGCCGTTGCTACCGTGTTCGGTGTTGCTAGTTCCTGAGTTGCCGTTCGTTGGCCGATTCGGAATATTCGAGTTCGAAGGATATGAATTCGGAAGAGCGGTCGGCATGGATCGGGTGCCTTGGAGGTAGAACCGTGCGTGAAAAGCCACATGATTTCGGGTCGATCAAACTGTTTTCGATGGCCGTGGCCACTGTAGGCTAATGGCAATCGACCTCCCTTGCAAGCTCACCCGAAATTCTCCTCGATTTTTCCCTCGCGGCGATTTTTCCATACCCCGATTTTTTCTTCTGTTTGTCATCCTTGAATGTCGACGTTAAGATGGTCGAACAGTGGCGGGAAAAGACTCTTGTGCGACTGTGATTAGCGAAGGAATCCATGACAAAACACATTTTTGTCACCGGCGGC
>Ga0194130_10005534_pt1 | contig 15152 bp, 12 predicted proteins | sample TA2KigsurfametaG_FD_160084 | JGI IMG/M metagenome (GOLD analysis project Ga0194130, IMG submission 160084) | Freshwater microbial communities from Lake Tanganyika, Tanzania - TA2015050 Kigoma 12 surface | ecosystem: Environmental > Aquatic > Freshwater > Lake | place: Tanzania: Lake Tanganyika... | reverse complement strand
CGTGCCCACGCGCTTCGCTCCAGATTTGTTGGCCGCGCCGGGTGAAGTAGCGCAAGGTCGTCGGTTGCACCGACACATCAATCAGGCGCTCAAGGACGTCTAACTCGTCGAGTTCACGAGCGGCGATGGGTAACAAGTTAATGCCGACGCCGAGCCCTTTGATGTCGCTGACCGACTCGTAGATATCGCATGCGTAGCCGGCTGCATGCAGACTCAGTGCGCTCACGAGTCCGCCAATGCCGGCGCCGATGATGATAATTGGGGGTTGCGACATGCCATACTCCTAGACAATCCGACCAAACTGGCGGGCGAATTGATCGAGGCGCATGCTAATCACCGTTGGCCGACCATGTGGGCAAGTGCGCGGACCTTCGCATTGGGCAAGTTGTACAAGGAGCGCTTGTTGCTCGGCAACTGAGAGCGTTTGTCCGGCCCGGATTGAGGTATGACACGAGAGTGTGACCAACATCTTTTCTTGCCAATCGGCCGGGGTACTGCCGTCGCCGTCGCGTAGGTAGCCGGCGATTTGCAACAATGCACTTTCGACGCGACTTGGGTGTACGGTGGCCGGGATGGTGTGAACGACAATTGATTGTTCGTGCTCACTAATCACAAATCCCCAGGCTTTGAGATCGTCGATGTGGGCTGCGAGGATAATGATGTCGTTCTGACTAAAGTCACACTGTTGCGGGATGAGCATCGGTTGCGTCTCGATTTTGCCACGCTGGCGTTGATTCATCAGGCGTTCGTAGTTGATGCGCTCGTGAGCGGCGTGTTGATCAATGATGTAGAGGTCGTGTACGTCGTCTTCTGCCAGTATATAAAGCCCGGCGAGTTGACCGATGATGCGCAACGCTGGCAGCGGGCCGTGATGTTGGGCGCGCTGTTGTGTCAGCGCAGCTGCCACGGCAGCCCCGGCCACTTGTGCTGATTCGTTGTTCATGCTGGGTAAACGAGGCTGTGTAGGGGCAGGTGCCGCTGGTGCCGGAAAAAGATCGCGTTCGTGGGTGCGTTCACGCATCGGTTGCTGCGATTGTCCAGAACGACCAGCCGCCGACGGCGGCGTGTTCCCGCGACGATCGAGATTGCTCAGGTAGTCGAGACGGCGCTCGCTTGCGCTTCGTTCGGGAGTTGCTGGTGCTGATGGTGTCATCGTCGGCGATTGTGTCGGTTCAGGAAGGTTCCATTCGGGCACGACCGCGGTACCTTGAATGAGTGGACGCATGGCGTCGACCAGGTTGTGGCGCACATACTCCGGATCACGGAACTTGACTTCGCTTTTGGTCGGGTGTATGTTCACATCCACTGCCCCCGGATCAACCTGAATGCTGACAATTACATACGGGAATCGCCCTTTCATCAACAACGTGTGATAGGTGTCATCGAAGATTCCCGCAATCTGGTTGCGTGGTGAGACAGCGCGTCCATTCACACTGATATGCATCGCTTCACGGTTACCCCGACTTATAGTCGGATTCGAGATGTAGCCACTGATGCTGATGTGGTACAAACCATCGCCCTGCGACATCTTTACGGGAACGAGGTTTTTGACGACATCAATGCCGTATACCGAAAGGAGAACATCGTGCAGATCGCCACTCCCGCTTGTTTGTAGTCGCGGTTTGCCATCAATGCTCAGCACAAAACGAATTGCAGGGTAGGCCAGCGCATAGTGCGTGATGACGGCAGTTACTGCGGCACTTTCGACTCCGGGTGTGCGCAAAAACTCACGCCGTACCGGGAGATTGTAGAACAAGTTGCGAATAACAAACGTCGTGCCGACCGGCGCGCCAACCATCCGCTTGTCTTGGATTTCACTGCCGGCGATGCGTAATTCAACGGCGCTCTGTGCGTCACGCGTGCGACTGGTACAGCTGACTTGGGCGACGGCTGCAATTGACGGCAACGCTTCGCCGCGGAATCCTAGCGTGCGTATGGCAAATAAATCCTCAGCGGCGTTCAGCTTTGAGGTGGCATGTCGAGCAAATGCTGTTTCGATTTGGTCACCAGGAATGCCATGACCATCATCGCGGATGATCATCTCTTTGACGCCACCTCCGCTTATCTCAACCGAAATCGTCTGCGCTCCTGCATCAATTGAATTCTCAATGAGCTCTTTGATGACCGATGCTGGACGTTCAACGACCTCGCCGGCAGCGATTTGGGCGGCAATGGCCGGTGGCAAAATGCGAATCATGGCGGCCTCGTGCATGCGTGTACATGCCAATTATACCAAGGAGCGTACACATGTGAAACAGACAATCATCGTGTGGTACAATTGCGGCGAGTGAAATTTTGTCGCTATCACACAGGAGTGTCACATGGCACCATTGAAAGTTGCCGTTGTCGGCGTTGGTGGCATTGCGCATACGCATATGCCTGGTTGGCAAGCCTCGCCAGATGCAGAGGTCGTTGCCGGTGCAGATATTAGTGCAAAGGCACTTGAGGCATGGGGTCAAAAGTACGGTGTCAGCCATACGACCACCGACTACAAAGAGCTTTTGGCAAATCCTGACATTGATATTATTGATATCTGTACGCCAAACATGCATCATGCTCCAATTGCCATCGCCGCACTTGAGGCTGGCAAGCACGTCATCTGTGAAAAGCCCCTCGCACCCACGCCTGGTGAAATTCGCAAGATGATTGCCGCTCGCGACAAGTCTGGCAAGAAGTTGATGACTGCCCAGCACTTCCGCTTCGCCGGCGTCTCACAGGCCATGAAAAAAGAGATCGAAGCCGGTGCACTTGGCGAGGTCTACCATGCACGCAGTTGGATGTTGCGCCGCAATGCATTCATTCCCACGGCAGGCTTCATCAAGAAGGAACTGAGCGGCGGTGGTCCGTGTATCGACATTGGCGTGCATGTGCTCGACTTGACGCTCTGGTTGATGGGCCACCCCAAGCCAGTCTCCGTCACCGGCGTTGCGCGCAACGAACTCATGAAGAAGCCCGGCTCATTCTCTGTATGGCACCCCGGTACGGTGCCCGCAGAAATGGACGTCGAGGATTTTGCCTCCGGCTTTGTGCGTTTCGAAAATGGCGCAACACTCGTCATCGAAGTCAGCTGGGCCTTGCATCACGACACCATGGGTGAGGATATGCAGGTTTGGTTGTACGGTCAAGATGGTGGTGCAAACTGGCCAAAGGCAGAGTTTTTGTCGACAAACTACGATACGCGTCAACTCTACAATCGCCAGCTCAAAGTCACGCGTGATCAACTAGAGCCACACGCACAAGAGTGTGTTGAGTTTGCTAAGGCAGTTGCCAACGACCTGCCATCACCAGTGCCGGCCGAGCAGTCGCTTTACGTAATGTCAATTCTGGATGGTATTTATCGTAGCCAACGCGAAGGCCGTGAAGTCAAGGTTGATCTCTAGGCTAGGTACGTAATCATCGGCGCAGGAAGAACCCCTGCGCCGATGATGCATGTTTTAGTGATGTTCGTGCATTACCGCACATAGGCGTTCGACGCCTATCCCTGCACCGCAACCAATGACGGCCACTACCTTCCCCCGCAAAAATGCTCCCAACTTGGTCGTAGCTGCAAGTGCTACGCCAGCAGCTCCTTCGATGAGATGATGGTGTCGATTGATGTAGTCACGCATGGCGGTGACGATCTCGCGTTCACTCACCAGGACGGTCATATCAACATATTGTTGGTACTGGGCAAAAGTCACCGAATCGAGTTCTATCCCACCTACAGTGCCATCAGAAATGGTGTCGTCGCTGGGAATATCAACGATGTGTCCGGCACGGAGCGACTCAACCATGACGGCCGAATTAGTCGGTTGAGCGCCAATAATCAACATCTGCGGGTTGTGGGCTTTGAGTACTGCTGCCATGCCGCCAATCAGTCCGCCTCCACCGACGGCGATGATGACTGTGTTGAGCATGGGGATCTGTTTGAGTATTTCTAGGGCGAGTGTACTTTGGCCGGCCATGATGATTTCATCGTTGTACGGTGAAATGTATGGGAGCTGGTGCGTATGCGCATAGTCGCGGGCAGCTGCTTCGCTTATCACGCTGTCGTTGCCCACGAGACGGACCTCAGCGCCAAGGTCACGCATGGCCGCTATTTTGACTGGTGCTGCTTGTTCGGGCACAAAAATGGTCGCACGACAATTGGCGATTTGGCATGCATACGCTACCGCAGCGCCATGGTTGCCCGACGAGGCTGCTACAACTCCGCGAGCGCGTTGGTGGGCATCAAGTGACAACACGGCATTGAGTGCGCCGCGGAGTTTAAATGAACCAGTGTGCTGAAGATATTCTTGTTTCATCCACACATCAGCGTGGCACGCCTGACTGATGTGGCGCATGCGTTGTGCGGGCGTGGTGATAATGTACGGTGCAATACGCGTTGCAGCGAGCTGAGATGCTTCTATCTGCTGTGGCATCGCTGATCCTTTTGTGCATGATGAATATGATGTTCATTATCGCAGATGTTTTCGGAGATTGGGGTGCACGAGGAGGTTGTGTATGCGCATTCTTGTGGCTGGTGCAAGTGGCGGTGTCGGGCAGGCTGTCGTTGATGTGGCAGCGGTATACGGGTATGAGGTATATGCCGTGTCGCGTAGTCCGATTCGTCAACACGTATGGCGGAAGATTCAGGTTGATATTTTTAACACCGCGGCAGTAATGATGGCCATGGAGAGTGGCATTGATGCGGTCATCTCATGCATTGGCATGCAACGTCGTAATCCGGCTAATCCATGGTCTGCATCGTTGTCGCCCATCAATTTGACATCCCAAGCAGCTGCCGTGTTGTGTGGGAGTATGCAACGCTTCGGTGTGCCACGGATTATCGCCGTTAGTGCGGCTGGCGTGGCAGAGAGTGCGGTACGGTTGAACACGGTAATGAAAGTGATGCTCGCTACCACTATGATTGGCACTGCATATGCGGATCTGGCACGCATGGAGCAAGTGTTGGCCACCAGTGGACTTGATTGGTTGGCGCCGCGCCCGACACGACTCATATCGGGCGCACCGACATGTCGCGTGCGTGTCACTGATCAATTTGCCACAAACGATGCAATTCGTCGCCGTGATGTCGCATGGTGGATGGTCGATGCACTGAGTGTGCCTACATGGCCACTCGCGACGTGGGGGAGTCGTACTCCGCAGATTACCGCAGATGCAATGCCAACATAATCAGGGTGGCCAGTGACATAGTGGCATGGATAGTGCGGATGCGACGGGTTGCCGATAAACGCTGACCTAAGAAGAACCCCTGCTGGTTATCGCCGTGTGGCCAGCAGGGGGTTGGGGTATATGAGGATGAAGAGGATTCAGAGGTTCGGCGCTGAGGGATGAGTAAACTCATCTGTATGCCTCTAGTATGCCGGTGATTCATGAACGATAGATGAGTAGAGGCTTATGAATCGTGTAGAATGCACAACGCCCTCCAGAGCCATTACGCTCTGGAGGGCGTCGTTGTACGACGATTAGTGGTTCGCGGGAGCAGGCTTGGCATGCCCATGACCATGCTTGCCCTTGAGTTGTGCCTCAAGTTCAGGAATGCGGTGGTCGTGCTTGGGCAGGATGGGCAACTGGCGCAAGTGCCGTAGGAACATGAAGATCCATGCACCGCCAACGCCGGCGAATGCCGTCAAGTGTGTCCAATGAATGCTGAAGCCATCGTGATTGAAGGCCGGATTAATCAGCCAGAAGACATAGACCAACTCAATGGCAACCAGATACATCGAGATGCGCGCCACGACGCCAAAGTTGCGCTTGGTGTGTCGTGAGAGCAACAAGAAGAACGGCAAGAAGAAGTGACCGAAGACCAGGGCAATCGCGAGGTACTGCCACCCACCTAATGTGCGATAGTGGAACCATGGTGTGAATTCGGCCACGTTACCTGACCAGATAATCAGGTATTGTGAGAAGTTCAAGTAGGTCCACAGTACGGTGAAGGCGAAGGCGAATTTGCCGAGGTCGTGCAAGCGATCTACAGGTACGTCGTATCCGAGCAAATTGTTCTTGCTCAGCAACCAGAGTACGATAATCCACAGTGCGAAGTTGGTCAAAATCTGACCGGCCATCCAGGCGACTGGATACATCGACGACGCCCAGAGTGGTTCGAGTGACATACCCCAGTCAGTGGCGGCAAACGTCCACAACATGACATGTGCGAGCACACTTGGTCCACCAGTTTGGGCCATCTTGTCACGCCATGTCATTGTTTCACTCATCGGGGCATTTTCTTGGGCAATCGAAAACTTGCGCATGCGATAGACCAACCAACCCCATACGGCGAAGTAGAACACAGTACGTGCCAAGAAGAATGGTACGTTGAGATAGGGTGCTTTGCGTTCAAGGATGTAGTCAGCTGCAACCACTGCAGGATTCGACCATGGGTACAAATCTGCGAGTTGAAGTACGATGCCAATTGCAACTGGGATGAACAAAAGTCCCATCCACGGGATAATCATCGCACTTGCCTCAACAAAGCGACGGATGATTAAACCCCAAACGCCACTCGTTACTGCCTGCAAGTTCAACAAGAACATGCTACCGGCAGAGAGTCCGAAGAAGAAAAGGAACGCAAACAGGTACGATTGCAGTACCTGACTCGTTGAGCTTAGTGCGATACCCGCAAACGTGATTACGAGGGCTCCACCGCCAACGATACCTGCCAACCGCTGAAGATTACTCAGGGTGGAGTTAAGTTTTTCAGTCTGTTCTGCCACGGTTATTTCCTTACCGTTGGCGTAGCAGAGTCCGTACTCTGCTACGCGCTCACACTTACTTCTCTGGTGGATTCTTCTGCATCTCGCGGATATACGCGATGATTGCCCAGCGATCGTTCACATCTTGGATGCGATGATTATATGGACCCATCGTATATCGTGGATTGTCCGGTGTGGGCGGTTTGTTGGGGTCATAGTTGGGATTTGCTACACCCTGACTAATCACCTTGAACCAATAACCATCCGGTGCACTGGCCAAGTCAAACGATTCACCGCGAACTGGTTTGCCCTTAATCTCGTCTACGTAGAACAAGCTGGGCACAACTAATCCGAGTGGACCCTTGCCGATTGGGCCGGCTGCAATACCCTTACCGTTGCCCTTTTCACCGTGACATGACGCACAGTAAATTTTGTAGCGAGCCTGTCCGCGTGCAACCAATGCCTCGCCAAGCTCGACACCGGTTTGCTCGATACTGACGTATTCGCCAGCTGGGTCACCACCAACGCGACCGGTCGTGCGCTCGTCGATCTTGAGACCGTTGCGCGATACCGTGCCGTCGACGAGGCGACGGGCCGATGCACCATCAGCAAAGAAGTCGCTTGCCTGGAGTGGCTTGTAATTGGGCTGATCGTACATGTCGAGGTGACAAGCCGAAAAGACCAAGGCCAAGATGCCGAGCAGAATGACGCGTATGCTGGTGCGTCGGAGTGAAGTTACCTTCAGTTGCATCTGTCCCTCACTCACTGAACTCGTGCACTGCTTTGGCACCGAGTCCCTGCAATAGGCTCTTTGCGTTGGCAGCGTTGTACTGCGGATCTTTGGCCTCAATGCACAAGAAGAATCCATCAACGGATGCACGCTCAAATCCTGGTGCATTGAAGACTGGATGATATGGCATTGGTAGACCACAAATGAAGATGAGACCAAAGACAGCTGCAAAGGCTGAGAACAGCACCATGCCTTCAAATGTAATTGGAATGAAGGCAGGCCAACTGAACAATGGGCGACCACCGATATTCATTGGGTAGTCGACAACGTTGACCCAGGTCATGAAGGCGAAGAGCCCCGATGAACCGGTCAAACCACCAGCAAGAACGAGCCACGGCAAGCGTGAAGGCTTGTGACCGAGTGCCTCGTCAAGACCGTGTACCGGGATTGGCGTGTATGCCTCTACCTTGGTATATCCAGCCTCGCGAATCTTCTCAGCAGCGTGAATAATCTCGTCTGTGTCACTAAACTCCGCCATGATGCCGTACGTGGCTGGTGCGGCGGGTGCGGCTGTGGCCGCTTCTGACTTGCGTTTGAACATGCAAACCTCTCATTGACCGTTGGATGAGTGCCTCATCCAACCGCTACGCACCTGCGTGCTAGTGCCCCTTTTGGTCGTGTGCCTTGTGTGCCGTCTTGTGCACCAAATCGCGTACTTCGAAGATCGTAATCATCGGCAGCAAACGAATGAACAAGAAGAAGAGCACGAAGAACAGACCGAACGAACCGATGAACGTGGCCCAGTCGTAGAACGATGGGTTGTACACATCCCACGATGATGGCAAAAAGTCACGGTGCAAGCTGAGTACGATGATGACCCAACGCTCAAACCACATGCCGATGTTGATGGCTACCGAAATGACCAGCAAAATTGGCAAATTGGTGCGGAAGCGCTTGAACCACAATAGCTGTGGAATCAACACGTTGAAAATAATCAACGCCCAGTATGACCATGCGTATGGACCAACCGTGCGGTTGACAATCAAGAAGTACTCGTAAATGCTCGCAGAATACCAGGCGTAGAAAATCTCGCCGAAGTAGCCGTACGTTACGATTAATCCTGACGCCAACATCACTTTGCTCATGACGTCAAAGTGCTTCAAGGTGATGAGACCTTCTAAGCCGAAGAGCTTGCGAATCGGAATCATCAACAAAATAACCATGGCGAAACCACAGTACACCGCACCAGCCACAAAGTATGGTGGGAAGACGGTGACATGCCAGCCTGGTAACTGTGAAACAGCGAAGTCGAACGAGATGATTGAGTGCACTGACAATACCAATGGCGTTGACAAGCCGGCCAAAATCAACGATGCAACCTCGTACCGCTGCCAGTGCTTGGCAGCACCGCGCCAGCCAAGTGATAACGCACCGTAGAAGAACTTGGCAACGGGGTGTTGCGCACGATCGCGCAAGGTGGCCAAGTCGGGAATCAAGCCGACGAACCAGAACAACACGGAGACCGTGGCGTAGGTTGAAATGGCGAATACGTCCCATTCAAGTGGGCTACGGAACTGAGGCCACATGCCGAGCGTGCTCGGATACGGCAAGAACCAGTAGTCCAACCATGGTCGCCCCGTGTGTACCAGCGGATAAATGCCGGCACATGCCACAGCGAAGATGGTCATTGCCTCGGCCGCGCGGTTAATCGAGGTACGCCAGTCTTGACGGAACAACAACAAGATGGCTGAAATCAACGTGCCGGCGTGACCGATACCGATCCACCACACAAAGTTGATGATGTCAAAGCCCCATGCCACTGGTACGTTGATACCCCAAATACCGATACCCACCGTGAAGAGTGTGGCAAGTGAGTAGAGATACAACATCAGCAAGAGTCCGGCTATCGCGATGCCACCAATCCACCCCCAAGGGGTCTTGAGCACCGGGTATAGCACGATATCGCCGATTTTGGCGCTGACTGAGGCATACGTCTGCCCTGGTGCCAGCAGTTCGTCGAGTTTTTCAACGACGGGTTGGTTGATCTTTTGCGATGTTTGCATCATGCGTCTCCGTGTGTGCCGCCGAGCTCGGGATTTGGATTGGTCAGCTTGGCCAAGTAACTGGTGCGTGGCTTGGTGTTAAGTGGGTCAAGCATCGTGTAGCTGGTCTTCTCGAGCGCTTTGAGCTGGACAACCTTCGATGACGGATCATTGATGTTGCCGAATACAATTGCCTGGGTCGGACATGCCTGCTGACATGCGGTCACAACCTCGCCGTCCTTGATCTCGCGACCCTGGGTGCGAGCATCAATGCGGGCTTCGTTGATACGCTGCTGACAGTAGTTGCACTTCTCCATCACACCACGGGTACGTACCGTCACGTCTGGGTTGCGTTGCAACTTGAGTGATGGCGTCTCCATGTCGCTGTATTGGAAGAAATTGAAGCGGCGAACCTTGTATGGACAGTTGTTTGAGCAGTACTTGGTACCCACACAACGGTTGTACACCATGTTGTTGATACCCTCTGCATCGTGCACGGTGGCCGCGACTGGGCAGACAATCTCACATGGGGCATGCTCACACTGCATACAGGCAACCGGCTGCTGATAAATCTCGGGATGCTCAGCATCACCGGAGAAGTACGTGTCAATGCGGATCCAGTGCATCTCACGACCCATCCACACCTGCTCCTTGCCGACGACTGGAATGTTGTTTTCAGCCTGACAGGCAACCACACATGCGTTACAGCCGTTACAGACGTTCAGGTCGATTGACATGCCCCACTGGTAACCCTTTGAGTAGTCCCACTCTGGGAAGAGCGAAATAATCTCGTGGTGTGCATGCTTTTCTTCGTGTGGGTTGATGAGCTCATCGAGTGTCTTGGCGCGATAGATGTCATAATCACGACCTTCGAGATCGGTGTGCATCTGCGTGCTGGCCAGCTTGTAATCTTCGCCGACCTTGGTAATCTCAACCCCGGCGCCGTGCCATAGACTCGTGCTTGGACGAATTGCGTATGCGTTGAAGCCGACGCTACTACCCACACGACCTGCTTTGGTGCGACCGTAGCCGAGATGCACTACAACGGTGTCATCTGACTGCCCAGGTACTACGAATACGGGAGCGTCCACGGAACGACCTTCAAGCGTCAACTTGACGATGTCGCCGCGCTTGAGACCAAGCTTCTCGGCAGTCTTGGGGCTGAGTTGTGCCGTGTTGTCCCACGTCATCTTGGTGACAGGCTTGGGCACTTCTTGCAACCAGCCGTTGTTGGCCGCAGACCCGTCGCGTATGGATGGATCAGCACGGAAGACGATTTCGAGGCCGTCGGTTGTGGCGGCAGGGGCCTTGAAGCTGGTAGCCAGCGTTGGTGTGGTGGCTGCAGCAGCCGTATTTGGCACGATACCGTCATGGAGTGCGATTTGCCAGTTCTTGTCAAACGCATAGCCATCGGTACCAGTCACGCCTTGCCAGAAGTTCTTGACCAAATCGTGGGTCGACGATGCATTGCCTGCCATTGCTGCTACCACGTCAATCAGGGTTTTGCCGTCGTACAACGGGGCAATCAGCGGTTGCTGAACTGAGACGGTACCATCAAATGCACGCAAATCACCCCAGCTCTCGAGGTAGTGCGCGGCGTTGATATGCCACTGCGCCAACTCGGATGTTTCGTCCTGGTAGAGACCGAAGTGGACAACCGTGGGGACCTTCTTGATGATTTCGGCGATGTTGAAATTAGCCGGTGCGTTATAGACCAAATTGGTATCGGCAATCACCAACATGCTGACTGCGCCGGCGTTGATTTCGCTGACGAGCGCGGCCAATGAGTTGATGCCGGTGTTCATGGTGCCAACCGGATCGATGTAACGAACCGTGCTGCCCACGTTGTTGAGCGCTGCGTTGATAGCATGCACCAAGGCATGCACTTCAGCTGGTTGTGTTTCACCGGCAATAACCGCTGAAGCACCCGTGTGCGCTTGCAAATCCTTGACGGCTGATGCAACCCACTTGCTCTCGCTCTCGCTCAAGCTTGGGGCGCTCACGCCAGCAACACCGACAGCGGCAGCAATGGCTTGCGTCAAACTGCCAACGGCACTCGCTTTGACAGCCAAACGATGGTCGGCCAATGTCCCCGTTGAAGTCGGGGTTGGCTCAGCCATGTACAGCCGATTCATCTTGGGTTTGGCACTGTGTGCACGGCGCTTGCTCGCAAAATCACGCGCATACCGCAACGCTGTTGGACCGGTTGTGGTGAAGTCGCTGTCGAGTGCAACCACAACATCCGCCTTGTCAAATGCGTATATGGTGTTGGTGCTGCCAACTGCGTTCATGGTGCCGGTGCTGGTGTTATCGGCACTGAGTGGGTCGTATTGGTACCAGGTGCTCCCCGCAGGCAACGATGCGACTAACGCAGCTAATGTCGGCGATGTGTTTGGCTCACTGATGACACGAATTCCACTGCCCGCGGCAGCCGCAGCAGTTGCCAATGCGGCACTTGCCTCGGCCCAGGTTGATGGTTGCCCATCCTTGATAATCTGCTGTGAACGATCAGGGTCGTACATGGTCAAGATTGATGCCTGTATCCATGCATCACTTGATCCGTTGCTCGCTGGGTGGTCAGGATTGCCCTCAACCTTGGTTGGGCGACCTTCGTGACTCTCGGCTAACAGACCGATGCCGTACCCGTGTACTGCCATGGTCGTGGCGAAGTACAAGGCGCGACCGGGAATGACCTGCTCCGGCTGGCGCACATACGGGACAATCTTCTCTTGGGGTTGCTTGATGGCAAACTGACATCCAGCCAAACTGGAGAGTGCCATCGAGGCCCCCATCAATTTGAGGAATGAACGTCGGCTCACGGGATCGCGCAACTCAGCTGCTTCCTGCGGGAATTCTCGTGCAAGACGCTCTTGGAACTCAGACGACTGTACCAAATCGTCGAGACTGCGCCAGTAGCTACGCCCACTGTTCTGCTGAATGTCGTGTGTTTCTTTGCTCATGGTCTACTTTGTCTCGCTCTATCGGTGACAGATCGAACAGTTGGTTAGCTGCAACGAGTCACGAATGCCGTACTCTTCTTTCAACTTGAGACCCTGCTCAATTTGATCTGCTGGTGGGGTCCAGGTCGTGTTGAAAATCTCGGACTGTGGTCGGAGGAACTGCTCAGGTGCACGGTGACAATCCAAACACCAGCTCATGTAGAGCGCCTGTGTCTTATAAACGACAGGCATGCTGGCGATGTTGCCATGACATGACGAACATCCAACACCCTTGGCAACGTGGATGCTGTGATTGAAGTACACAAACTTCGGCAAATCGTGTACCTTGTTCCACTGAATGGGCTCTTCGTTGACGTAGCTGTTACGTACGAATTCGAGCTTCGGACTTTCATGCAACACTTGTGAGTGACAACCCATACACGTCTCGGTTGATGGAATGTTTGCACTCGACGAAACTTCGACCGAGTTGTGACAGTATCGACAATCCATCTTGAGACCACCGACGTGAAGTTGGTGACTAAACCCGCCACCGGGTTGTACCACCGCATGTGCCGGCCCTACGTCGCGTACCCAGTCGGAGCGCGTGTAGTACCACCATACTGAAATCAGTATTAAAAGCACTACCGGCACACCAACGAAGATACTCAACCTGGCGATTGTGTTCGCTCGCCGATTAAATACCTGAGCCATTTGGTACCTTTCTACAGTCTGAATCTGACACTACACGCCTACACACACCAAATACCTGCGCGTTTGATGTGTGCCTGCGTCGTAATGCCCTATGCCTCTCATACGCATCCGGCACATGAGTTAGATGTATTCCGCATCAAACATCCGCATTTTTGCCGAGAAATGCGAAAAAAGACGCACAATCACATCATGCTCAATACGTCTTTGTTTATTTTATCACAACTAACTTGCCTGCAACAAGAGAATTTTGTGGTGATTTGTGATGCAAATCAGCGCTAGCGCACTCTATTGCGGAGTGCGCTAGCGCCGTATATGTTAGAACGATGTGTGAAGGTGCTGGGTTTGTCCGCTCTCTGCCGCGCGCAAACCTGCTTCGATGATTTCGATGACATGTCGTGCATGCTCGGCTGTTCCCACAGCAGGGGTTCCATCACGCACCCAGTCTACGAGTTGCATGATGTCGGCGAAGACATGATGCTCATCGATCTCGCGATGGTGCTCACTCACGTGCGGCAAAATCCACTGGTTACCTGCCCAACGGCCATGTGGATGTCGATCGGCCTCGTCGCTGCGTGGGTAATCAAATGGTTGCCCGTTCAGTTTGAGACCAACAATCTGACCTTTGGTGCCGAAGTAGCTCCCGCTAAATCCCTCGCTGACACTGCCCGCAGGGGTACCATATGCCATGGCAAAGACATTGTTCCCAAAATCAATCAAGATGAGTGTGTTGTCGTCCGCATCACACGGCACCATCTCCCCTTTGAATTCGCGGAACGGCAAGCGGACACCGGACATGGCGGTGACACGTTTGGCTGGTCCCAAGATGCCGGTCAGTCCATGTAGTGCATACACCGTCATGTCGTATAACGGTCCGCCACCCGGTTTGCGGTAATACCACGATGGATCAACGTTGGTGAGTGGGTCATTCCCGGTGCGGTAAATTTCGTTTTCGTGGTAGCGACCAAACGATGCACCGCAGACCGCCCAACACAAATCGCCAATGACACCATCAGCCAACATCTGCTTAATTGCCTGATTGTGCGGTCGATTCATCTCACCCGGTGATGCAACAAGCTTAAGTCCACGTGCGGCGGCTAAATCAATTAACTCACTCGCCTCGGCGGCAGTGGTGGTCATACTTTTGTTGAAATGTACATGTTTGCCCGCAAGAATGGCTGCTTTACCTTGCTGATAGTGCATGCCAATTGGCGTGGCAAGTGTGATCATGTCAACATCTGACTCAGCCAAAAAGGTCGCATAATCAGTATAAAACGTCGGTACGTTGTATTTTGCAGCAGCGGCTTCGGCACGACCTGGCGCCGGGTCACATACCGCATGTATCACGACTTTGTCTGATACATCGGGGAGGCTCAAGTGCGGCAAAATCCCGCGTTGTGACACACTCCCAGCCCCAACAATGCCTATTTTGAGTGGCGGCATGACAAACTCCTTCACTGCCTGTACCTCTCGAATGAGTGCATGATATCCCATCGAGAAAGAGGAATGACCGATGATGCTCGATGGAACCATATACCGGATATCGTGATTATAAGGTACAATTTATGTATCATGCGCTTGATTCTAACCGTGGGAGTGTATGTCTCATGAGTGCAATTCGGCGAAATCGTACGCGCATCCGCACATTGTCACAACAAATACCCCGGATTCAAACTGAATCCATCGCAAGGCCGTATTTGCTCGGTTGGATAACCGTGACAGGGTTCGCCTGGATAGGGCTCCTTGTTGCCGTATTCGGGTTATCGTGGCCTGCTGATGACACCGGCCAACAACTGCTGTTAATGGTTGGCGTGACCGCAGTCGCTGCGGTCACGTACATCCCGGTCGAGTACTATCTAGCGGCACGTGGGGTTGCGGTACGTGGTATTTGTGGGAGTGTCCTCTTTTTTGTGGTTCTCCTGTATGTGCCAGTACCGACTCGCTCACTTTTGGCGTTGTTTGATGTGCCTGTCTACCTGTTGATTTCGTTGGCGTTGTATTGGTCAATTTCGAGCTTTATGTTGCCAATCATGTACGGTATCGGGCAACTCGTGTTTAG
>Ga0194130_10005532_pt1 | contig 15159 bp, 10 predicted proteins | sample TA2KigsurfametaG_FD_160084 | JGI IMG/M metagenome (GOLD analysis project Ga0194130, IMG submission 160084) | Freshwater microbial communities from Lake Tanganyika, Tanzania - TA2015050 Kigoma 12 surface | ecosystem: Environmental > Aquatic > Freshwater > Lake | place: Tanzania: Lake Tanganyika... | reverse complement strand
AACTGTAATCTCAAGTTTGTGGCGTGGAAGATACTTTGCAACAAACCATTCCACAGCATCAGCACAACGACGCTTGCTGTAAGAGTATCCACTGGTGTATAATGTCAGCATTAGAAGAGTGCGTTGAGTGCAACTTCAGATACTTTAACACCCCAGTGCGTCGCCCAGACGAAGGATGTGACAAAAATCAATCTGTCCAGTGTGGAGTGCCTCATCGGTCCCTTGCGTGTCTCCACCTATTATAAACCCCCACAGGGATGCTGTGGGGGTATGGTGTGCCAGTTTAAGGAGTGTCTACAAAGTTAAATTATAGCATTAAATTGTTTGTTTATTAACTATCAAAGAGCACGAAACGCTGCCAGTGCTCCTGCATATTTAACATCTGCTTCTGCTCTCTTGGTTGCGGCAGTATCAGTATCACCTTCTTTTTCTGCTTCCATTGCCTCACCATTAAGTGTTTGTGATTCAAAGTAAGGAGTTGCAACAGAAGTGTATTCTGCTTCTGTTAGAACTTGAATTGCTTTCTTACCACAATCATGAGTTACATCAGCAACAGTGGTTGAGTCTGGAAGTTGAGACAACATTGAATCAACACCTTCAGAATCAGTCAACCAAACTTTTACGTCAAGACCAGCATACTCTTTCCATGGATGTCTTTTGTATCTTGGTTCTGCTAATTCACAACAGAATGATCCACCCTCATCATCAACATAATAGTGTTTAATATACTTTGCCATTGTTATAATTGTTTTTAGTTATTTATATCAATCCCATACTTTTGAGAGAGTTCTTTATTGACATCCTCCATTGTTGCCCATCCTTTGACTTCTGCCCAACAGACCATTGAGTATCTGATTCCTTTAGTCACAGGTTCTACACCATGCTTGTAGTGATGATTAGATGGGAAAGCAACTAACATTCCAGGTTCTGGTCTCACTCTGACACCTAAATCAGGGAACACAAAATCACCACCTTCATAACCATCATTGATAAAAAGAACCATTGAGATATCTCTATCTACTGACTTCTTCCAAATCATTTCACCTTCTGGTGTTCTCCACATTGATTCACCATCAATGTGTGGTTGATAGTGTCCACCAGGACCATATGATAAAAGTTGCGGAACTTCACTCTGATGGATTTGTATTTCATAAAAGGGATTGATGACTTGTGACACAATGTTTTTCATCAACTCTTCAATTTTAGGGAAGAGTGGTCCCATATCTACAATCTGTGTGTCTCTGACTTTCTTATCTACTCTCCAATGAGTTCCACCAGTTTCATTAGACTTATCAGGATCAAAAACAGACAGATCATTCTTTGCAGAAGCATCCATATGTTCTTGAATATCTCTCAACCCAAGTTCACTGATTACATTTCTTCTGATGAGAATGTGTGATAAAGGATTTTCAATAGTCATTATGTTTTTTGATTATTATAGCACTAATTATAAGGTATTGGAAGTGTATGATGCTCCACCTTCTCTTGCAGAAAGTGATGCAGAAACAGCATTACCCAGAGAAAGGAAACTAACCCCCATAAGTCCAAATGTTTCTGTAGTATAATTTAACTTGTAAATAGAAGAAATATAGTTGGGAGACGGATTATTTCCATTGCTGAAATATCCCGCAGTTGCATTTCCACATGCAGAATGTTCGTATATTGTTATTGGATAATTTGTTGACTGTTGCGTAGTTTCAGTTGCAAATGTAAGTTTGCTTGTTATACTAACTGGACCAGGATTTCCACCAGTAAAGTAAGCGTGTGTTGTGTTGTGACCTGCCGTTTGAGAGTATTTTGATGCAATCAATGCAGCACTTGGGACTTCAGTTCGAGTATCATTAGAGAATGTAATTCTTGCTACTGAGCTAAGTGGAGTTCCAGGTATATCAATAGATCCTCCCAGATATGCAGCGGAAGAGCTTGCAGATCCTCCATCACCAAAAAATAAACCTTGATTAAGTTGTGCAGAAGGCACTGTTGCTGTTGTATCTGATGAGAAAGTCAACTTATCAGTTGCTGAACGATATGGACCACCGGGAACTCCCCCAGCAAAGTATCCAAAAGTAGTGCTTGATGCTGTTGCAGCACCATAAGTCGCTTCTCTCAGTGCTGCACCAGGAACTGCCACGCAACTATCTGTTGAGAAGGTAAGTTTATCCATTGTAGATATTCTAGGTCCACCACTAACTCTACCTCCTCCAAAATACCCAGCACTGGAACTTGCACTCCCAGTATGTCTATATCTAGCTCCAGATAATGTTGTGCTTGGTAGATATTGAACTGTGTCTGTTGCAAAATTGAGTTTATTGAAATCACTTCTAAGGGGACCAGGAACCTCAATTCCGCCAGCAATATATCCAGTATTAGGAACACTTCCAGGAATTGATGAGTTCAGTGTTGGAGTTGCTATTTGTGTCTGTGTCATATTACGGTCTCTGCCACTAACTCCAGTCATATATCTGTTACCAGTTGCCAGGTTGGCAGAAGGCAGAGCAAATGCAGTATCAGATGCATAGTTGATTTTGTCAGTTGTTGTTCTATAAGATCCATCATAACCACCGGTAAAGTATCCATTGGTAAAGTTTCCTGTTTGAGCTCCTGCACTAATACTATGAGTTGTTTTTGCATTACTCAAAATAGAATTAACTTCAGTAGCATAATTTAGTTTATTGATAGTTGAAACAGTGGGATTTTCTCCAGTTGCAACATATCCATTATTAGAATCACCAGACCCTGCCATATAACCACGCGCAGGAGTAATATTAGCAGTGGTTGGTTGATTAATTGTTTCAGTTGAAAAGTTTAATTTGTCAGTAGTTGATACTCCAGAATCTCCACCAACAAAATATCCATTGGTTCCATTTCCAACTCCAGCAGCAAATATATTAGTCCTACTCAAAGAATTAGTAAGAACCGTAGAAGTTTCTGTAGTGAATGTCATCTTTTGGACCCAACTTCTGTATGGAGCGCCAGGTCCTTGTCCTGTTCCAAGATAGGCAGCATTTTTGCTTTGCACTGACCCAACATAACCTTGTGCATAAACAAAATTTGCTCCAGGAACCAATACTGCAGTTTCTGTGGAATAAGATATTTTGTCTACTGCTGTAACTGATGCTCCAGCAAGATAATATGCAGCAGATTGTGAACTTCCACTACCTTGAGCTGATCTGCCAACTTGCAATTGTGCAGTTTTAACTGTTGCTGCAGTATCAGTTGTAAAGTTAATCCTTTCAGTCCCTGATGGGTTGAATGGTCCACCAACAAAGTATCCAAAGTCAGGAGGATTTGGTTTTCCTTTTAGGTTTTGTGATGTGGTTGTAGTAGGAAGTGCATTGGCCCTGGAACTTGCTCCAGCAAGAGAAACGCGAGCAACACTTAATGCTGCACCAGGAATTGCTGTTGTAGTATCAGTTGAATAAGTGACCTTATCCATTGTTGATACTGGACCAGGATTACCACCTCCAAAGTATCCAGAACTTTGACTTGCTGTTGCACCTTGAGCTCGGCGAGCACTGCTTAAATTAGCACTAGGAATTCTTGCTAATGTCTCATTGTTGTAAGCTAACTTATCTACTGCTGATGTAGTAGGAGCACCACCACCAATATATCCGACAAATCCACTCCCTGTTCCAGTAGGTTGATATCTAGCAGCACTCATTGTTGCTGGAATTGTGGAAGTAGTTTCAGATGAAAAATTAAGTTTGTTTATTGCTGATAAAACAGGAACACCTGTTGTGCCACCACAAAAATATCCTGAATTAAATCCTAAAGCAGTTCCTATTGCAGCAAAATTATAACGAGCACTAGTCAATGCTGCACTAGGAGCAGCTGCTGTTGTGTCAGTTGAATATGTTAATTTATCAACAGTCGAATAAGTTGGTGGATAAGTTAGACCTCCCGCAAAATATCCAAATTTTTCATTTCCTGTTGCAGCAAGACCAAAACGAGCAATACTTAATGCAGCAGCTGGAATTGCTGCTGTGGTTTCAGTTGAATAAGTGACCTTATCCATTGTTGATACTGTAGTACCGCCACCAAAATAACCTGCAGATTGACTACCTGTTGCAGCAAGACCATAGCGAGCAACACTTAATGCAGCACCTGGAACTACTGTAGTAGTGTCTGTAGAATAAGTGGTCCTATCCATTGTTGACAAAGGACCAGGATTACCACCACCAAAGTATCCAGTATCAAATCCTTGAAGAGTTGAAAAAAATGCCTCATCAGGAGTTACATATTCATCATTGAGAATATTATTTCTAACTGTCTTAAGTGTAAATACGCCTCTGGTCTCTTCTGCCATCTTTAGAAATACCTATGGTGAGAATACTTCCAGTATTCAAGATTCTTATACCTATTTAGAATCTCCTCACTTAAAACATCTTCAGGTCTTTTTGATTTTTTGCTTAATTTACTTCTCACAGAGTGCATATCTTTAAGTTTCCATTGATACTCTGTTTCTCTATGAGTATTATCTATGTGATTAAAGTCATGTTGATATGAATCCATTTCCAAGAACTCATAGATTCTATTCATAGTTTCTTGTGGCGAGTTCATCAGATCATCATATTCAACCATTAGTAAGTGTTTCTGGTCACCACGAATGAATGCCTGTGATTGTGCCCACAATGCTTGTTCAACAATCCCTTCCTTACTCATCAAGTAATGACACCTGTTATCATCAGTGACTGGATATCCTCTTTCAATTAAATGCTCATCAATGAATGAAACCTGTTCGGAGTTTCTATGAATCATTGTAATAAAAGATGTGAGAATGTCTGCCACATCTCTCACAGGACAAATAATCTTTGGGTTAGGTGTGATATAAGTCTTAATTCTTTCTATATTATTACTCCAGGCTCTGCAATGGTCAATCACTACAGGTTTTTCTACATCAAAGTAAAAGTTATCAATAACACTGGAGACTAACTTATAAGCAGACTTTGGTTTTGGGTAGGCAAGATATTGCTCACTACTGGAAAAATACTCATCAGTATAAAACATCAGTTCCAGAATAGGACTGACTGGTTCTGAATGAATGTTCGGATTTTGGTTTAGAATACTCCTCAATAAGGTGCTTCCTGATCGTGGAAGACCTGCCATAAAATGATATGTTTTACTCATTACCACCAATCAGTTGGATTGAAGAAGAACAATTGAACCAATCTTCCATTCTCAAAACAATCACCAAAGTTATAACTGTGTGAATGCCACAGGTCAGATCTGAATACTACCATTCTATTATACTTCATTGGTGATAGCAAGTATCTTGTCCATTTTGACCTATCCAATCCTTCACCATAAACTGTAGTCCACCATGCTTCTTTTTCATGAGGATATCCCCACAGTTTTGCCATCTCTGGCGTTCTGGGACAATACTCCATTCCAGTTTTATTGTGCTTCCAGAATGAAGTGCCACCTTCTTCAATACATTGTTCTGGAGTATTCAGATAGCAAACAGCACCAAACTCCCAGTTAGGGTCAACATGAACATCCTGTTTGAAACTATCCTTCTCCAATGAAATTCTAAAGTATCCATTGCTAGGAGCAGGAGTAAGTTTCCTATTTAAGAGAGTTTCAAATGCCTGATGAAGTTCTGGTGGATAATAGTTTTGATGTGAGTTTCTACCAGGATAGGTATAACTATCTTCTGGTTGTGGGTAGTCTGCTGTGAGTGCTGTATGGCGAACTTCATCAGGATTGGGATGAAAATCATCCACAATAATAATACTTCTCTTCATATTTTTTGATTATTATAGCACTAATTATAAGATGTTGGAAGTTCCTCCACCAGAAGCACCAAAGTTTCTAGCACTCATATTAGAACCACTACTTCTATGTTCTGGCATGGATGCACTTGGAACAAGTTGAGATACCTCTGTTGCATATGTAATTTTATCTACAGTTGTTACTGCTTCATAAGGAGATGGAACAATTCCTCCACAGAAGTATCCTTGTAATTCATGCCCAAAAGCTCCTGCAACTGATTGTCTTGGTCTAGCAACAAATCCATTTATTATTATTGAAGTATCTGTAGAATAATTGATCTTATAACCATAATTTGGCACTGGCGCTGGTGATCCTGGATTCTGTCCTGTGGCAAGATAAGCATCTCGTGAATTTCCTACTATAGCTCCAGCTCCTCTTGTTGTTGAATCGCTTGCTCCAAACAAATTAGTTGATGGAGATGCGGTCATTGTATCTGTGGAATAGATAAGTTTATCCATTTTTGTTGTGGTTGGATATCCACCACCAAAATAACCTTTATCAGGTCCACCGCCACCACAGAAATAATATCTGGCAGAAGATAGATTTGCAGATGAAGGAAGTGTTGAGTGAGTTTCACTTGAGAATGGCATCTTTAATGTAGTGCTGAGAGCACCAGTATTAAAACCAGCAACATAATAACCTGCAGATGGACTACTTCCTGATGTTCCACCATAGCGACCAGGACTTGGAAGATATGCACCTGGAACAGTCACAGAAGTATCAGTTGAATAAGTTACTCTATCTACCCATGATTCAGCAACAAAAAATGGTGAACCAAAATAACCACCTGCAGTATAACCTTTTGTGGTGTCACTGTAACCACCAAGATAATTGGATCTATCTGAAGTTAGGTTAGTGGATGGAAGGAAACTTCCAGTTTCCGTTGCATAAAGAAGTTTATAGTAATTAGAAGTCCTACCACCAGCAGGTCCCCCTCCACCTGCAGTATAACCTGTGAATGGTGTGGTTATTTGAGTATAAGAGACATCCAGTGTTGGTGTTGGTGCTGGTCTTTTGTTGCGTCCAAAATCTCTTGCACCAATTCCACTGAGAATCCATCTTTCTACTGTTAGATTGGCTGCAGGGAGTGCAAATCCTGTATCAGTAGCATAATCAACTCTATCTACTGCTGAATAATTAGGATAACCACCACCAAAATATCCATTTGAATTATTGCCCGTTGCACCACACAAATATCTACTACCACGAAGAGTTGCTGTTGATCTTGAGATTGTGTTTGTTGAATAATTTAATTTATCAATATAAGAGAAGTATGTTGGTCCTTGTGTTCCTCCAGCAATGTATCCATTATTCTCATCACCAGATGCCTGTAAATAATATGCGTATTGAGCAAGATTAGCAGATGGAGCTTGAGATAAAGTTTCACTGGAATAAGTAATCCTGAAAGTATTTGAATATGGATTTCCTCCAGTAAAGTAACCTGCAGAATCATTTCCTGTTCCAGCTGCATTTGATCTATTTGGTGTTATATTAAGAGCAGGTGCTGCTGCAGTGGTCTCAGATGAATAGACCACTTTGTCAGTTGTACTGTTATATGATGGATAATATGCAGTAGCAACATATGCAAAGTCGTTGGTTCCTGATGCCGAAGTAGCATATCTTGCTGAACTCAATGCTGCACCAGGAACAGCAGTATAAGTTTCTGTTGAGTATGTAATTCTCTCAGTTGTTGAGTAAACTGTTGGACCAGGAATAAGACCTCCAAAAGTGTATCCCCTTGAAGGACTTCCTGCTCCAATAGTTGATCTTGTGTTTTTGGTTAAATTGGTGGCAGGAACTCTTCCTGTAGTATTACTTTCAAAGAATATTTTATCTACAAGAGAATATTGAGTACTGACTGGACCATTTGTTCCACCCACAAAATACCCATTGTTAGGTCCTTGTGGTTGTCCTTTCAGGTTTTGTGTGGATGCAACATAACCCGTTGTTGGTCTCGCAGCACCTCTTGGAGTAACAGCAGAATAATTGTATCTTGTGGCAGTCAGGTTAGCACCAGGAACATTTGTCATGGTGTCATTTGATGTATTAATCTTGCACATCGTGCTGATGGCAGGACCAGAACCTCTACCCCCTCCAAAATAACCAAAAGATGAAATTGCTGCTCCACCGTTATTTTGCACTAAAGCAGGTAATGCTCCAGTTGAAGTTACATCAGATTGTGTTTCTGTTGAATAAGTAAACTTATTCATTGTAGAGTAAAATATTGGTCCTGATGAAACACCACCGCTAATATAACCAATCGTATCGGTTGAAGCTCCAGTTACACCACCTCTTGTAGCAGGGAAAGTAGCAGGAATTCTTGATGTTGTATCCGATGCAAAAACTATCCTATCACAAGAACTGATATAAGCACTACCATTATATCCATTGGTAAGATATCCATTATCTTGATTACCAATAGACCCATGCACATTTCTCTGAGTAATAAGAGAAGAACCTGGAAACCTATATGCTGTTTCTACAGCAAAAATAAATTTATCTACAACACTGGTATAAGCAGAACCATTATATCCACCAGTAGCGTAACCATGAGATTGATTAGCAAAACCTCTTGTATCTTGTCTTGCTTCACTGAGTGCAGATGCAGGAGATTTTGAAACAGTTTCATTTTGATAAGAGATTTTAACTACAGATGAATCATATGATGGTGTTCTTCCACCAAGAAAATATCCATTATTAATATTACTAAAAGAACCATGTGTTTCATTTGTAGAAGGTAGATTTATACCAGGTAATAATGCAGTTGTATCGCTTGAAAAATTACATTTATCAATACTACTCACCGCTGATGGTGTTGTTCCTCCAGCGTAATATCCAACATTAGGCGATGATGTGATATCACTTGAAAATACCTCATCAGGAGTTACCCAGGCTTCATCCTCTATTGAATATCTTACTTCCTGCAGAGTGAAAACACCACGAGTATTAGCCATCTTTTACTACAATCTTCTGGTATAGCATACTGTTATTTAGATTGTTCCCATATCCTTTACCATAAGAGTGTAGTAGATTTCCTCTAAACAACACCATTCTATTATATTTTGCTGGAATATTACCATACTCTTTACCTTCTGGGGTGAAGAACTTAAGTCCATGTTCACCCCAACCTGCCATTGGCATTGTCAAATAAATTACAGCAATCCACTGGTGGTCTGGAAATGATACAATCTCATCAATTCCATTAACTTCATTAGATGCTGAAACAATCTGAATAGGATGTCGCAGCAACTGTGAAATCTTACCACCAGTTTCTTCTGTAATCACACACTCATTATCATGAAATCCTTTATGATAAGGATAACCAAGATCATAAAAGTCATCAACTACAATGATTTGTTCACTCATTCTTCCTTGAAACCTTGGCCAGCATTGAAGTAACTTTGACCCAGTTGCTTCTGCTCTTCTGCTGCCTTGAGAGTTCCTTGACCCATATCCTTACCAGAGATTTTTTCATATCCCTTGAGAACTTTGGATTGCAGGTCTTGAATAAACTCAAGTCTACCTTCTTGAGTAAGAAGTTTATCCATAGGCAGATAACCTTCCTTCAGTTCATTCTGACCATCAACAATAGAAGGACCAGATGCACGACGCATTGCTTGCAGGTTACCGCCACTGATACCAGTTTGTGCTGCCATCAGGTCATCAAGTGCCTGTTCAGCAAGACGAGTATCCCAGTAGTTCTCATTCTCTTCCAGGAACTGTTGTCTATCAGGAACCTTACCACCATTACGCTCAATCAATGCATCAAGCATCTTGTCTAGGTGCTCCATCTGGTGCAGACGGTCACGAATCTCAAGTTCAGAAGACTTCAGATAGTGAGTCATTGACAGTTCATCAAGATCATACCAACAGAGTTTCTTTCCACCACCACCTGGACCTGGTTGTTCCCACATAATTGGTTGCGTCTTGTCCTTATCATTCCACTTATAATCAAACTCACGAACCTTTTCTTTCATTTCAATGAGTTTATACATGTATCCTGTTGCCATCCCACGACGCTCTTTCAGGATGTGCTCAAATGAAACAGAGATGTTGTGAGTATTCAGACCAATAAACTTCTCAAGTTGGAAGTTGGTTCGACCCTGAGCCATCTCCCTATCACTCTCATCCCAACGCAGAACATTATCAAATGCTTTGCGAAGATATTCTTCATCATTAACTGCTTGCTGTGCATTGATAGGAGTGTATGTCAATGCAGTATTTTCAGTAGTCATAGGTTGTTCAACAAAAGAGTTAATTAGGTTTTCCCACTGTGTGGCGATTGTTTTCCAATTATATTTTTCAGAAACATAATCAGAGATTGTTTTTGAGACTTGTTCATAATAAGGTTTTTCCTTGTCAAAATAGTCAAGTGCCTTACAACAAGTCTCTGTGAAATTATTTAGAAAGGTTTCTGTAACCTCCCATCCCTTTGAGGTGTTTTTACCATCAATAGGAACAACACTTGCATTTCTTTCACCAGCGACTTCTGGCAGTGCTCCAATGTTAGTGACAATCGGATATGCACCAGACTTCATTGCCTCACACATTGCAACACAGAATGTCTCTTCCCAGATGCAAGGGTGAATAAAGAATGCCGATTCTTGATAATGCTTTACCAGGTCCAGTTGATCCACTGCTGACGAATACTCAACATAAGGAAAAAGTTTCAGTGCCTCATAAGTTTCAATGTATGGATCATTTAGATTACCATACAATGACATAGAAGAAAAGATTTTAAATCTTACATCAGGATGTTTTTGATGAATAAGAGGAATCACTTGAGATAAAATACCCAACCCTTTATAAGGAATGGATGTAAAAATCATAGTCTTTGTCTTCTTATCAGAGTAAGAAAAGATGTCAGACACTCCATTAGGAATCACTGTAATCTTATCCTCTGGAACATTATGAAACTTGACAAACTGTTCTTTGTTCCATTGTGATGGTGAAACAATATGATTCACCAGATTGTGATCAAAGTCCAAGAACAATGATTGGTCGAAGGCATGATGTGCCCAAAGAATCTTATAAGGATGATTAGACTTCTTTAGTTCTTCTGGTAGATGAGAAACAAAAACATTCTGTGGAAATGTATAATGTTCCTGCAAATACATGTAGGAAGTTTCAGTTGCGCCAGATTTCATATCAGTAAATGTGATAACCAGTGTGATTAAGTTTAATGTTTGGATCTAACCAAGTGTCATATCCTACTTGTGTTGCTCTATGAAAGAATGCCTTGTCTTCTGACATAAATCCATTCCCTTGCTTTAGTTCTGCAAAGTAATGATATGAGTTATTCATTTCACCTTCAGAGTGCGGTTCTTCTGAATGGTGGTCTGAAGGTGTGTATTTGAGACCAGGATATTGTCTTGCCATGTCCATGAACACTCTGCGGTGAATAAGAACAAATCCCATTCCATTACCATCAATTTTAATTAGGTCTCCTTTTCTTTTTTCTGGGTAGGATACATTCACACAATATCTTGGTGGCAATACCTTCATGGGGTATGCGGCAGATACAATGTGAACCTGATGCTGCAGTAATTTTAGCACATCATTAGCATCAAATCCAATATCACTATCCAAAAAGAACAAATATTCAAACTCTGTATTGTTGAGAAAGAAGTTTGCTACTCTTGACCTTGCATGTCCAATCAGAGAAGAATTAGAGAGCGTGAGAAGTCCATGTGGAATATTGTTTCTAACAAAAACCTTTGCAAGATTAAACAAACCAACAGTAGTCTTTTCACTAATACTGCCTCCCCCACAAGGGAGACCAATCATAACACCCATAATATCTGTTTTTGATTATTATAGCACTAATTATAAGATGTTGGGAACACCACCCGAAGAAGCCGATGTTGGTGTTGCTGCTGGTTTGAAAAATGTTACTCCCTCTGACCTTGCACCTGCTGCAGCCATTCTATTTCTTCCAGTGACAAGATTAGCACCGGGAACAGCAACAGTAGTGTCAGTTGAATAAGTAACTCTATTGACTGTTGTAATTGTAGGACTCCCACCTCCCCAATAACCAGAAGATGGATTACCAATTCCGCCTTTTCCATCAGCATTAGAATATGTTGAAAATGCACCAGGAACTGTTACTCTAGTATCAGATGAATAAATGAGTTTGTCAGTAGTAGAAACAGAACTGATTGATGGACTATATCCTTGAGTAAAATATCCAGCAGTTGTTCCGCCAGTTGCTAACACTCCAAATTTTGATTGAGAAAGAGCTGCAGATGGAGTTAGCTGAGCAGTATCAACTGAATATGTGCATTTATCAGTTTGTGATGTATGGGTATTAGGAGCAGGATATTCACCACCAGCCCAATAACCTGCTAATGGACTGCCTGCAGCAGCAAAAGTTGCTCTTGCCACAGAAAGATTTCCAGCAGGAAGATTTTGACTGGTATCTGTAGTATAAGAAAATTTGGACATCAGTGAATAATATGTTGGAGCAGCTCCACCACCAGCAAAATATCCTGCATCAGATTTCCCTGTTGCTGCTGGTCCTAATCTTCCTTGAGAAATTGTTCCAGTTGCATATGCATAGGTTTCTGTTGAGTAAGTTAATTTACTGACGGTTGTTTTTGCACCACCAGGCATCTGACCACCATAACTATAAAGTGCTGCAGGACTTGATGATGCAGCATTTCCATAAGTAGAATCAGGTAAGTTAGCAGAGGGGACTGCTGTTGTAGTTTCTGTTGTGAGGTCAATTTTATTTGTAGAGGATAGATATGGTCCAGGTCCAGGTTCTCCACCAGTCCAATATCCAGTGTTAGGTGCTGCTGATTGTCCTTTCAGATTGATGATTGGAAATGTTGTTTCTGTTGGAAGTGCATTGGCTCTGGCACTTGATGCGGCAAGACGAACACGAGCACCACTTAATGGTGCACCAGGAACTAATGCTGTTGTATCAGATGAATAAGTAGTCTTATCCATTTTAGATACACCACCAGAAGGCTCTGAACCACCTCCAAAATAACCTGCTGTTGAAGATCCTGTTGCAGCAAGATAACCACGAGCAGCACTTAATGCTGCTCCTGGAACCGCTGCTGTTGTATCTGATGAATAAGTAACCTTATCCATTGTTTCTACTCGCCCAACACCTTGAATAATACCACCACCAAAATATCCTGCTGTTGAATTTCCTGTTGCTCCTTTACCCCACATTGCAGTAGTTAAAAATGCACCAGGAACTGCTGCTGTTGTATCAGATGAATAAGTTGTCTTATCCATTGTTGATATACCAAATCCTGATGAACTAACACCACCACCAAAGTATCCTGCTGTTGTGTTTCCTGTTGCACTTAAACTATGACGACCACCACTTAAATTAGCAGCAGGTGTATATGCAGTAGTGTCTGATGAATAAGTTAACTTATCCATTGTTGAGGTTATATTAGGAGGATTAGAACCACCGCCAAAATATCCTGCGGTTGAAGTTCCTGTTGCTCCGAGCATATATCGAGTGCTACTTAGTGCTGCTGCAGGAACTTGTGCTGTAGTATCAGTGGAATATGTAACCTTCTCCATTGTTGTTAATACAGGGTCTGCACCACCACCAAAGTATCCTGCTGTTGAGTTTCCTGTTGCAGCAAGACTATAACGAGCAACACTTAATGCTGCACCAGGAACAGCGGCAGTGGTGTCTGATGAATAAGTAACCTTATCCATTGTTGACAAAGGACCAGGATTACCACCACCAAAGTATCCAGTATTAGGTGTTGGTGCTGGTGGTAGTTGAGTAAAGGATTCCTCAGGAGTTATCCAAGTTCTTTGTTTTGCTCTTGCAAAAACTCTACTTAAACTAAAAACACCTCTTGTATCTGCCATATCACTATTAGACTATTTGTTTGCCAGAGACCTGAACATCAATTGTTGATGCTTGATCTACTGTTACTTTAATGACATCGTTGGTAAGTAATCTCTTTGGTTGTGTTAATAACTCCACACTTCCATACTTTGGAATAATCAAGTTATCTACAAGTTTTGTTGTTACTACTCCACTAGTGATATCAACCGTAATTGGGTATGGTCCATCATCAGTTCTGTTTACTAATCTAATTGATTGAACAATACTTGGATTTGTTGATGAAGTGTAAATTCCAACAGGAGTTGTTACTGCTAATCCAACTGTATTAATTCCTATGCCAAAATAATCTGTGCTTGCCTTTTCTTCATATGTAATAAACATTTTTATAATATCGTCAGCACCATTTCTATTGACATCTGTTGATCTTACTGTAATTCTATCAGATGGATTTAAAATTTGAGGTTGTTCTAATAGTTCAATAGAAGTTCCTGTTGGAATTGGAATATTATAAGCAAAGAAACTTCTTTGTCCACCAGCATAACCACTGGTAAAGTCAAATGCTCCGATTATATTAACTTCTGTATTTCCTGTTGCTACATTAGAAGCAAAAATTGAGTAAACAAGATACCTCTTACCTGCCGTGCTTGGAAATGTTAATACTGTAGTTCCTATTCCAATGGGGGATGTAACTACTGTCGAAGTAATCCCAGTATTAAATTGACTACCATCACCGCCACTAGAACTACCAGATCCACCAGAAATACTAATATCTATTGTTGTCCCACTAACCGCAAATGTATTACCAGTTCCTACAAAGTTTAAAGTCGTAATTGGTCCTGATGTAATTGTAGTTCCAGCAGAACTAATTCCTAAATTAAATCCACCAGTAGCAGTGACGATACCAGAAACATTTAATGTAGACGCAGTAGCATTTCCGAGAGTTGATACACCTGCATTAGATAGCCCAGTGATATTCGCTTGACCAAGTGTGGTAATACCCGTAACTCTTAACCGTGCTAAATCTGCACCTTGAGACGCATTAACACCACCAGAAAGTGTAGAAACACCAGAGACAACTAATGTGGAAGCAGTAGCATTTCCGAGAGTTGATACACCTGCATTAGAAAGACCTGTAATATTTGCTTGACCAAGAGTTGTAATACCCGTAACTCTTAACCGTGCTAAATCTACGCCTTCAGATGCATTAACACCACCAGAAAGTGTAGAAACACCAGAGACAACCAATGTGGACGATGTTACATTACCTAATGTCGATAGACCCGCATTTGATAAACCTGTAATATTAGTTTGCCCTAAGGTGCTGATGCCTGTGACTCTTAATCGTGCTAAATCTGCACCTTGAGACGCATTAACACCACCAGAGAGTGTTGAGACACCAGTAACACTAAGTGTTGAAACGTCACCAAAACTTATGCCAGTTAATGTTACGCCTAAAGTAGTTCCATCGGATTTAAAAAATCCAATCGTATTTGACTGTGCAGTAATACTATTGATACCAGCAATAGAATTTGGTCTTATTACAGTCATTTCGGGTTCACTCT
>Ga0194130_10005527_pt1 | contig 15164 bp, 16 predicted proteins | sample TA2KigsurfametaG_FD_160084 | JGI IMG/M metagenome (GOLD analysis project Ga0194130, IMG submission 160084) | Freshwater microbial communities from Lake Tanganyika, Tanzania - TA2015050 Kigoma 12 surface | ecosystem: Environmental > Aquatic > Freshwater > Lake | place: Tanzania: Lake Tanganyika... | reverse complement strand
TGAGTCATTGGTATTCATCCTCATCAAAAGTAAAATATTCGTAGATTGAAGACATCACTGCCTCTTCAATGTGCTCTATTATAGCACCTTCAGTAGGATTCTCTACATGTTTGTGTGCTCGTGCATACCCACGACGCACACCCTCTTCAATCGCTTGCTCTAAGATAACACGGATTTTAGGTTTCATGATGCCTCAATTTCATCAGCGATTTGTAGCATTTCCTGTTTCCAGGCAGTGAATGTGTCACTTGGACTATATGAGAGAACTTGATTGGATGCCTCACGCAAGGCAGCAGCAACACCAGCACGATGCCAGTATAATCTCTCTTGTTGATGAGAGTCCCAGAATGCTAGTATTACTTTTTCTGCTTTAGTCATAGCACCTCCCATTCAGTTTCCCAGTGGCAATCTTCACTTACATTGACCCAGAAGAAGTATTTCTGATTCTCACTAGCAAGAAACAGCATACCATCTCCTTTGTCTTGCTCAACAATACAGATAGGATTACCATCCATAGAGTTAGCAAGACGATTCTTTGCCTTGCTAGATTTAGGTTTTACAGTAACTCTTCGCATGATTCAAATTGTCAGCATGTTGGACGTTTTTTCTATCACATCACGCCGATCACAACGACTGGTATTCTCCCAAGCGGTGAGCAAATTATCCTCAAAATCAAAGATCTCTCCAGGCATATCTTGAATTTCATCCCAAAGGCAGGTGTCGAAGTCCATCGGTTGGTTTGTTTGATTACCTATGTAATATAGCACCCCTCAACGCTGGCGTCAAGGGGTGACTGATAAGTATTATGGATATGTGCCTGTGATCTCAACAGTATATTTAATCTGCCCACCAAATCCATTAAATGATGAATCTATTTCAGCAGAGATAGATGTAACCTTTGCCTTGCCATTTTCCATATCTTCCATCACTCTACAAAACTGTTGTTCTTGAAGTGTAGTGTGTGGAATAGAAAATTGTTTTTTAAGTGGCAATGCCGTAGTAATAGTGTCAATGCCACCCAAACTAAAAATATCAGGAGAGTTTGCACTGGGGAAAGGAGGGCTGAAATGTATAGTATCTTGCCCACCACTTCCCATTATCAATGTATCTTCTTTTTTGTCACCGTAAATCTCTTCGTATTTTTCAATCAATGGATTCATGTCTATCTCCTGTGCGATACCATTCAAAATTTCTTGGTGCTCCATCAATTATATCACAACTTATCTCAAATGCTTTCCACCTAAATGTAAATCCAAACAGATGATGAGGACCAATACTCACAACTAAAAACGGAAAGAAATCAGTTGAAGGAAGTTCATCCCACTGTAATGTGAGGTCAAGTAGAGCAAATTTTCTGAATTTGAGGATTTGAAGAAACCATTCCTTCCCATAATCCTCGTAGGTTTCGTAATCAAAGAGTTTCATTTTGGGCAATGCAGAAAGTATTTGTATTCAGAAAGCATATTATAATGCCATTGTACAACATCGCAACCTTTATACTGGTCAATGACCTTGAAGTTGGTCTTTGGGGTTTCTTTTTCTCCTGTGACACCAATAGCAACTATTATTAGTAGGAATAGTGCCACGATACCACCAACAACTGCTGCACCACGCAGAAACTCGTAGAGTGCTTGTTTATCCTCAAAGCTCATTTGTCTTTACCATTGAGAATCTTGTCAGCATCAGTGTGATAGAAATCCATTGGTTTATTCTTACCAAGCAACATCAGCACATATCCTTCAAAATCAGTAGAATCTGATTCGTAGATGACATGACCGTGATTGTTGTCACTCTCGGTATAGTTACCAAGATAATCAGCAAAGGTTAGAAATACTGCCATAGCACGAGCTTTGTCATGCTGAGTGATTGCTGTGTGTGGATGTGCCACAATGCGAGTGATACAATCAAACAACTCTTCTTTAGTATAGGAGAATGCTTTGGCGTTTTCGTCAAGTTTGTAGGTCATTCTGGTGCCTCTTGATTCAGTTTCAGAAAGTTTTTTCATACCTTCATCATTCTCCTTATAAAGTTTGTCAAGTGCTTCCAATGCTTTGTTTTCTGCTTCTCGTTGTGCGGCAACTTCAAGCATTTCTTCGTGTGTCATGTGTCACAGGATTCATTACTAAAGTATACTTTGAGATTGTCGCCACCAATATTCATGTGGTAGATTGACCCATCATTTTGATAGATGCCAATCCATACGTGACGACCTTCTTCCATTGTTTCATAGTGAAACATCTTAACATCTTCCAGCACAATTTCGTCTGGATTCTTTTCAAATCGACTCATTTTGTGTACCTTCCATGATCCACCGACACCACCATCCATGTTAACAGTAATATTTTCATTAGTCATACTGCTTCATTCTTTATTTTTACTAATGTCGTTTTGCATTTTATCTAATGTATCTAAAATACCATCAAATGATTTAAGATGGTCAATACGACACATAATCTCAGAAATGCTATTGCAAACCACTGGTCGTTCTTGTCGTGCTGCAAATGCTAGTGCGTTACGCAGTGCTGATGTTGCTTCATCTAATGAATCTGTTACTTGTTGTGCTAATGCCATCAGTCAGATGCCCTCCATTGTGTATATACAGATGTGTCTGTAGTTAATAAGACACGGTTTTGTTGAAATGCTTCTACAGTTGTTAGAATCTCATGTGCTTTTCTTTTTGCTAGCTGCTCATCCCAATATTTGTGCTCCCATGCATCATAGAGATGCATGATGAGCGTGTCAATTAATTTATCGTAATGCGTCATTTAATAACCTCTAAGTGGCGCTTAAGTGATTGCAGACGTGCTTTTGCTTGACGCACTGCCTGAGGTTTCAGGGTGCGTTTTGCTTCTTTCTTAGAATGGTGCTGCCAGTTTGGCGTGGTCATCGGTCGGTTGCGTTTCTAAGATTATATAGCATTTACCCAGCGTTGTCAAGTTTTTTTAGATAAGGAATGCTTATTATACCATTTAACTGTATAACTATCTAAATTATCCCATCTAAATTTTACAACATATGTTGTAACTAATTCAGACTTTGTTTTTTTATTATTAATAATGTATTCTTTCTCATCTACAGATAATAAGCGTAATTCTACTAACTCATTTAAAAACTTATCAATTTTTGTTATATCAGGAAATACTTCTAAAGCAATATAATTTGCATTATTCGCATCAAATTGAATATTTATTTCATCCATTTCAGATTCTAAAATAGTATCCAATATTGTGTAAAAATTACTATATTTTAAAAAAATACGTTTAATTTCATTATTGTAAAATAAATCTGTATTAACACAATATTGCATTTTACCCAGATGTTTTGAAGGTGAATATGCTACACAATACAACAGAAATTTGGTTGAAATTTCTCGCATTTTTTTGTGAATTGGCATTTCAACAAATCCCAAGTTGTAATAAAGTATTTCGACTTGTTTATCAGTAATTTTTTTTACATCGAATACACAACAAAAATAATACCCCAAAAAAATATTATTTAAATCATAACATAATCCAAAATCATCATTTAACTGCCTAATCCCGCTACAATTAGCAGGGTCGTTGGCCATGCCTTCTGTCACTCCATCTAATATAAGAGCTTCTGTAAGTGCTTTAACGAAATTTATTAAATTTTGATCAAAAAAACATAGATCAAAATAAGTATAGACTTTTATATAATTTGTAAGTTGTTTACTTTGAATATCATGCTCAAAAAATATAGAGTGATAATTTTTTTTTCTGTAATTCCGAAAATATGCCTCTATAGTTATTGGCATTACTTTATCAAAACAATCATATAAATTATCAAAATTTTGAAATTCTAATTTTACTTCATTGTCATCAAAAATTTTCATTATCCGAGTTAACTCGGATGCAGAATAACTAGATTTGTTCATATGTCAATTATGTAATACTGCTTGATTATTTGGTCCCATTCCATATGCATAAATGTAATACTCTTCATTTAATGGATATTCTTGATTTTCTAACCACCAACTTCTAGGAAACCAATCTTCAACACAATTTATTGCATATTCAACGGTTTCAAAGTAACAATAAACTTCACCATATTGCATGAGAGCATGTCTTAAATTATCATCCATTTTCCCATCATAAAACTCCCACACTTCTGCTGCTTTGTCTGGATGATTTTTAGGACCATCTGCTCGTAAATGAACAACGATTTTTCCAGAAAGATTTGCATGTTGCTCAATCAAATCTAACTCTGTCATTATATCACCAAGTCTTAAATCTTTCATTCCTGACCTCCCATGGTAATATCATTAAGTAAATCGTCTACCTCTTCTTGCACAATCATAGATTGTTTTACCATTTCCATTATATCATTAACTGTTAATGTAGTATCAATTTTTTGCAATTCTTCATCAACTTGCTGCTCAATTTTAGCAAATTCAGTAAACCACTCCATGTAAATGTCAAAATTATCACTAATATTAATTTCTAAAATATCCTTCGGTTCTTGTGTAATATTAAATTCTGCTAATTCTGGGTTAATGATTTGATTTAAAGTTGGATATCCTAATTTTGCAAGTCCATTAATAATAGACATTTGAGTAATAAATTTTGGAAAATTCTTAATAAAAACTTCGATGTTTGCTACACCACAAGCGGCAAAATTTATATCATAAGAGGTCAACACACTTTGTATTAAACCTAATTGATGTTTAGTTTCTGGCGCTACAGGCAATATAACATTCATGTAATCTTGATCAACCCATGCTTGTTGAGTTGGTAAATCTCTCAACTCTTGTCTATATGTAACCCAAGCATTTTTTTTCTCCTCTTGTATTGGATAATCAGATAAAAATAAATAATCGGTTTGCCTTAAAAAATTATCTCTAGCAGTTAACAAATACGACTTAAGAAAAGATAAATCATGTACATCTCGTTTAATTTCTTCCTTAATATCTTGATATTTTTTGATTTTTAATTCAGAAAAAGTATTTAAAATAATTTGAGATACTTCTTTAGCACTATCTAAAGTGGCGCCATCAAAAAAATATGCTTTTTTTTCTGTTTCTCCTGTGGCAAAATTAAAAATTTCTTTTTCTCTTTCTACAAAATAAGTGCCATCTTCATTAATAACAAAATGAATTAGTCTATCTTTATCAGTATGCCAAAACTCTGGCATTTTACTTAGCAATTCTTTTGTATCATCTTTGCTCAGATCAATTTTTTCTGATCTATATATGATATATTGCTGTTTAAATTGAGAATTTCCAAAATCAGGAGAATCATAAAATGATAGCAATCGCTTTTGAGATGTTTGAGTATTCATCGTTTTTTATAGTCTTATAAGAATATTTATCACCAAGCTTTTATCATGTATTTTAATCTAAAGTGTTTTTGATTGATAGGAATTAAATCACTATTTTGTAATGTAAATTTAAGATTACTATTCCATATAGCATTAGATTGTGTTGTTAATTTTGCTTCTCCTGAAGAAACTGTAGAAGAACTGTCAAGTTGATTAAAACTACTAGAAAGAGACTCATTTCCAGCGCCACCAGTGCCGTCCCCGTGCCCAGCGCCTTCAGCACCTACAGTGTCAGAGTTTGGATCAGAAATACCATGCCTATGCGAAAAATTAGTATTTGATACATCATAACCAGCATTACCTCCAGAATTCAGTGCTGGTCCTGGCAAAAATTCACCATCTTCTCCTGCAACTGTTTTACAAGATGAAGTGCCTCCAAGGCTGCCTACGGTAGTGAACCAAGCTTCATTGGTAGTACTCACGTAACTAAAAGATGTCATAGAGTGACTATGTAATGTAGCACTAGATAAAACGGCATTTGCTAACGTTCCCATAGTATAGTTTACGGTTTCTGTATATGTTGTAGGAACTTCGGTAATAGTATCATCTCCCCAACCCGTTGTGGTAAATGTCCCTAAAGTAAAAGTAGCAGGAGTAAGTGAATTAATACCAGCTAAACCGCCTGATGGTCCCCCTTGAGTTGGAGGAGGTAATTGATCTAATTTTTCATAATTATATTGTCCGCCCGTCGATCCAACAATATTAATAGCGCCGCCAGCAGAGCCCAGAGGATCATACCTAGGCACTACACTAGCTGAAGATGAATTATTATTAACACTCCCAGTGCCCATCAATTTTTTACCAGCATTATTTGGTATACCAAAATTACCAGAAACAGGATTAGGTAAAGTATTAGTAATTGGCGGTAAATATCCACTAGTAATATAAGTTGCTACAATATTGCCTCCAAAAACATTTCCCATTATTCTTGCTAAATCTGGGCAATGTGAAGCATTTAATAACTGAGCACCAGTAGCGGGGCGAGTTGATGTTGCAGAATGATACCCCAAAGGAACGAATCCAGGAAATCTAGTATCATACATTCCTTGCGAAGTTCCTGTTGCTTGCTTTAACCACGAAGTTGTATCATCACCAGTTTTCCCTTCAGTATACCCATCTGGTTTTGGTATACAAACTACTGTCCCTATTGCTGCCCCAGTTCTTGATGCTAACTCCGAATATTGTGCTTTTTTTAAATCAGCAGATTGGATTGAAAATGCAATTTCTGCAGTTGGAGTAGGATTCCCAGCTGGCGAAATAACAATTTTTTGTAAACCACTTCTAAAATACTCATGTGAATCTTGATTACTTAATGTAATAATGCATCTAAATTTATGACCATTAATAGATGTAGTGACTGCAGCTGGAGTAATGACTAATTCGTTACTTGTTTCTCCACTATATCCTGATAAAGAAACTATATCAGACCATGAACTGCCAGTATTTCTTTGCCACTGAAATGAAGGAGCACCACCAGTTTGATAGTTATTTAAATTTAAACGTATTTCATTACCAGCTTTTTCCACTAAAGTTGCTGGACCAGCATTATAATAAAATCTTCTGTCAACAGTAACTATGCATACAGCACTATAAAAAATGCCAGGGATACTACCATCCGTTGAAATTACTTTACATCTAATTTGAATTCCACTCTGCGATCTATTAAATGGTTGGGGAATGAAAGACGCCTCATCTGGATCTGAGGATAGATAACCAGAAGATGGTCCATAATTAATCCAGTTAGCACCAGAATCAACGCTATATTGCCATTGATATGTAGTTGGTGTTGATATTGTTGGATTAGCAACAATGCTAAAATTATATGGGAAAGAAATAGAATCTCCAGCTATACCTGAAGCTGGTTGCTGCCCTTCTAATATTTTCAGTGTTGGGGGAAAGTTAGTAATGATACTATAATTTAAAGAAGTTACATACAATCTAGCAACGTTAGTATATCTTATTGTGCCGCCTGCACTTGTTAATTTACAACGATAGTGTCCAGCATCAGATGCAGATATAGATCCTTTTGTATAAGTAGCACTAGTAGCACCAGCGATATTATTCCATGTAGCAGCACTTGGATTACTGGCATTGTAATTGTTACTTTTTTCCCATTGATAAGTTATAGCACCTAAACTTGCAGATTGAGCAATTACTGTCCATGTTAAACTTTGAAACTCAAGCAAATATTGATCATTTAAACTGCTAATAGATGTAAAAGAATCTATTGATACCTTCAGAATAGCAGATGAACTAGTAACAGAAGATAAAGTATCCGTTGTATTCACAACACATCGAAATTCAAAATTATTCATTGATAATGTTACATTACTAATAATTAATAAATTAGTTGTTGCGCCATTTATTTGTGCATTATTTGTTAAATTAATCCATGTCGCTGAGGAAGGAGTTTTATATTGCCATTGATAAGAAATGGTTAAAGTAGATGTACTTGCAATGGCAGCTACTGCAAAAGAAGCAACTTGGTTTACGAAAACCACGGATTGTGCTGGTTGAGAAGAAATATACAACCAATTAAAAACATTTAATATTGCGCCAGTTGAATTTGGAGAATAGTATGGAAGATTATTTGCGTTTGCAGCACTAATTTCTGCTCTGTAGTAAGCACCATTATCAATAGTTCTTTTAAGCGGTGGAGTAACATAAGTTGAAGTGGATTGACCAATTACTAAATTACCAACATTATTCCAAACACTACTATTATCTGTAGATTCGACTACAGTTTTAATAGCTTGTTTAAAAGTATTATTAGTGACAAATGCTGCGTGATTATCCGCTGCCGATCCATTATTATTTAAACTTATATAAGTATATGGTTGAGCATTTGCAGTCATAGCAGCAGTAAGTTGTGTCATATAATAAGGTTGCCCAGAATTTGGATTGCCAGGAATAACACCAGTAGGATCATCTAATGCTTGCAAATATGTTATTGGAGCTAGATGCCCAGTAACATAAGGTTGCATAGATCTCTGATAATATTGATTGGACGTAAGGGGTGTTGCATTTGCGGTGCCATAAGCAGTAAACAATTTATTACAAGATATATTTACACTATAAACTGCTTCTACCGCAGAGCAAGTAAGATCTAGACGAATAGGACCAGGAGCATTTGCTACCGCACCATTAGTTTGTTCTAAAGTATTCAATTTGTGAACTAAAGATCCACCTTGAGAATGCCCAAACATAAAAACTTTATTAATAGTTTTTGTTATACCATTGGACGACATAAAACCGTTTAAATTATTTTTTGCCCACAAAAGTGCTGCTCTAGCATATGGGAGATTATCACCAAATTTAAAATTAGATAATTCTGCTGCTGTTAATAAATTAATGTTTTGAGCTACCGTTACAGCATCTTGCGGATATGCTACACAGAAAATAATTTTATCTTTAATACCAACATTATTTTTCATAATACTCATCATATTATTAGCGGATTGTAAAATTGTAGTTGCGCTATCACTAATAGTGGGATGATAGCAAACAACAACATCAATACTAGATGCAGATAATCCAGTAGGCACCCATAAAACACCCCTTACTGGATAACTAGTGCCACTAATTGTATATGACTGCGTGGAGCTAATAGTAATATCTTGTCCTGATATATTAGCTGATATATCAGGATTTTTTCTTTGCCACTGAATAGTAATTGGGAATCCGTTTGTTTGAGCAGTGCCTTCCAGGGGCGTTTCAGCAGGAGATTCTAATAAAGAAACAAGAAATGTAGCATTTTGCACTGCTTCTATATAAGCATCTCTGTCGGGAATATCTCCATATATGTCTTCGACAACAGAAAGACTGGAAACAACATGTTGATCAACAACAACAGATTGCTCAATAATTACAGTAGCGATGTCAGTATAAACTGAAGTTTCTCCAGAAGTGCCTTCTATCTGACAATAAAATTTTAATCCATGACCATTAACATCAGACCCCACCCAATTTACCTCGGTCAAATTTAAAGTCTTTTGTTGTGCTCCTATTGCAGTAAATTTTTGATCAACTCGACCATCATTGAATGGAGAAAAACTTATAGGACCTATGATATTTGGGTCTGTAATTGCATAATACCATTGATAACTCAAATTACTAAAAGATCCTGCAGAACTAGTCGCATCTACAGATAATCTTAATTTACCAGTAGTAGTTGGTTGCGATGGTAAATATTTAAAACAAGTTGTTATGTCAGATCCAGTTCCTGGTTGTTTTGTTATTGTTATTGAAGATGATATTAAAACAACCGCTGATGAAGAAGTGCTAGGTGAAGTTGCTAAACTACTAGTAGCAATTACTCTATACCTTCTTTGATTATATTCAGTTGTAACACTACTTTTTATAAATGTCGATGCTTTTACAAACGCTCCAGTTGTACCTGCTGGTATCACGGATTCCGTTAGACTACTATATTGACTAGCAGGAACGTTAGACCAAGTTATACCACCATTATCGCTAAATTGCCATTGTAATGATATTGTGCTGACGTTAGTTTGAGTTGCTGAGTTTGATGGAGTTAAAGAACACTCTACCACCATAGAAAGATTACTCCCCGCGTTAACACTATAAGAAGGTTCTAATGGAGTAACAAAAACTAATGATACAGCGGTAGTTACTGTTACAACCGCGCCATTGGCATCTGGACCATATTCAGTATAACTACTTAAACCGCCAGTGCCAATAGTGTAAACTTTTACTCTGTAATAATCTCCATTATATGCTAACGTTAAAGCTGGAGTCGTATAATTAGTATAAATTTCTCCAGGAAGATCTTGCCAGATTATACCATCATCAGATTTTTGCCATTGATAATTTAAACTTTGTCCTAAACTAGAAGATGCATTTACAAAAAAAGTTATTACTCCATTTTCGGGAGAGACAGCAGAGGTAGGCGTAAAACTATTGATTGAAATAGACATTTTTTAATATTTAATTAGATATTCACATAATATAAACATAGGAGATATCGCGTCTATTTTTGTTGTGCTGCCAGTATTTAATTTAACTGTAGTTGAAAGAGAAGCAGACGGGATATTTATTGCTGCCATACTACCAGATTTACTTTGACTACTAATTTTTATTCCAGCATTTCCATGCCTATGTGTGGTGCCTGCGAGGACGCCGATTTCTTCTGCTGAATTGCCAACAGGGATTAATGTAACTGGTCCACATTGAGATCCAAAACTGGCACTCCTGTAACAAGCTCCCCAATAACGAGAATTATATTTCCACCCGCCAGTGTTACAGTCACCTTGTGCTGCATTGCTTAATTGTGCCATAGTAGCAAAGTGACCGTGTGGTAATATTTGACCTTCATCAACAGTTACTGAGTTAGTTGTTGAAGGTCCTGTAGCGGTCCACTGACCAGACATAGTTAAATTATGAGATGGAAGATTAAAGTTTCCACTATATGTGAAAAGTATCTCGTCATCAGTTGCACTTAAAACAACGGTTATCCCTGCTTTAGTAACTATAGCGGAAGTTGAAGTAGCTTGAGGGACTGTTAAATTACTATATGTTCCTGAGTTAGTACCCGCACTGATATACTTAGATCCCAAATCTGGTAATTGAAAAGTGCCGCCTGTTCCGTCATCATCAGCATCTTGTAATATAGTGCCTTCCTTTCTATAGAGGCATTGTTGACCAACACCAACAATTGCTGCTAATTGTGGAAATTGATCTGCAGATAAAATTTGTCCCCTACATCTTAAAAATCCAGCTGGAATATTTTCACTATATTGAGGATCTGAAGCACTATTTGTTGATAAATCCCTAAAAAAAGGAAAAATTGACCCCGTAGGTCCTCCATATTTTCCTTTCTGAAAAGAATAAGTGGTTGCCATGTTAATATGCTCTGATGATGAAAATCATACTTAAATTAGCAGTTGCCGTACTGATATTTATAGTTGCCACATCAGGAGGTGCGGCGTTAATTGTAATTGAATTTGAATTGACATCATAAAAAGTATAATCAGAAACAACTGTTACGTTACATTTAAATTTTGTGTCTGGAGAATTATGCGTATGTGCAGACAAATCAGACCAACTTCTACCGTCGGCAGATAAACTAGAAGCAAGATTGTAAACCCCGCCGCCTTGCACAGCATACATATCCCCACCAGTATAACCATTGCCATTATCAGTCATTCCACTAGCGTTAGATTTGGGGTCAGACCCGCCTTTACAAATAGTTTTATCTGCCTTAGAAGGAACATTTCTATTTCCTAAAGTATTTGATGCCACACCGCCTTTACTATTAAAAGTACAGGTGCTGTTTCTCCCGCCTGAATTGGCTGAGCATTCTCTGCCGCCAGATCGAAAGGAATTACCATCTGTATCTCCCTCAAAACTTGTTGTGTGATTATGATATTTTTGATGTCTATCACTCAATTTTCTACCATTGATAGAATAACTAGTAGCAAATGTTCCAGCAGTAAATTCAATTTCTTTAACACTGGCAACTAATTTTGGTTTATTAGTAGGATTAATAAATGATGCAATAACATCTATAGTAGAACTTCCATCAGTAGAATTTGACACATTTATATTTTCACCAATATTAGTCCAATATGGATCACTACTTTTTGTCGTAGTTGATGGTTTTGATGGTATATAAGCAGATAAAGAAGAGTAATGTCCTGGATATATATCCATTACTCCCCTATCCTCAGTTATTTCTGGCATTTTAAATGTAGATCCAGCTGTGCCGCCATAAACGTTACCTATTATCTTATACAATAACGGATATTTTGTAATTTGTATTACTGCACCATTACAAAAATCCCACCCCAAAGGAATAGTATCTGGCGCTCCAGACCAAGGAACTATCGTTCCTATTGGGAGACCTTGCATATGTCGTAATTTATTATATGTAATTGACACATTAAACCTCCGTTAACCACCAACCTCTATTGTCAGAAGGAATTGCTGTAACTCCATCCGAATCATATTCTCCAACAAATAATAGACCAAAGGCAGCATTTGGTGTATTTACTAATAATTGACCAAATCCACCATCTTGATTTCCTTGTATTGCAACTCCAGCTGGAGCATTAACAATAAGAGTAACATTAAATCTCAAAGCTCCACCAAAATCAATAAATCTAATTAAATCTCCAGTCTCAGCATTATTTGGTAAGGTTAAAGTTAGATTAGAAGATGGTTTTACTAGATAATTTATGTTGGAAATAAGAGGTGTTGTTACTATGCCACTATTATTAGTAATGTAAATAGTTTTTCTACCACCATTTTTATTATAGAAATTAGTTTTACCAAATGCATCAATAGAAGCATCTTGTTTAATTTTATATGGTTTTGCGCCATTAATACCTAAGTTTGTTACTTCAAGACTTATTACAGAGGCAGCAGGAGTTAAAGTAGATGCACCTTTTACTTGTAAATGTCTTCCTACAACAGTATCACCTGTTTGTGCATCAACAGTAAATGTATCCGTGCCGCCTAGGGTATTCTCAACAGTAAAATCATCACCAACATGTAGAGTACCAGCAATTTTAGTATTACCAGAAGCACCGAGAACTTCAAAAGCAATATTAGAAGCAGCATCTGTTCGTCCTTTATCAAAATTACCAGAAGTATAGAAAGAGTCTTTAAATATTTTTAAATTAGCGCCATCATACAATTTAGTATTACCACTTGCCGATTCAACATAGAATTTAGGAATACTTCCATTGGTAATAACAAAATATTGTTTTCCTGGAGTAGTTATATCAGTGTTTCCACTTAATTCAATAGAGTTATATACTTTAAGATTTCCACCACCAGTAGTCGTTAGACTGCTTCCAGTAGCAGTGCTAGAATTAACACCATCATCATAACCAATAGTAACATCGCCAAGAGCAAAAGTATCGCCAGTAGTAGATATTACAGAGAATGTGGTTTTTGGTGTTAATGGGACTGAAGCAGTGCCAAAATTACCGTTTGTAATAACTAGTGACTGTGCATCTGCGGTATTGATAGCAGTAATTTTAACATATTCTTCTGATAAAGTGCCTTTATTTAATCTAAGTAAATCATCATTAGCAAAGGTGCCAGTAAAATCAGACAAATTAACGCTTGTTGAAGTTGCTGTTACAGGATTCGGGAAAATAAAGGCAGCATTTTCTTGTTTTACTAATTTAACAATTTGTGTGTTATCGGCATGTGTTACAGGTTGAGTGCCTTCTTGCCCTCTTGCCACATTAACAAGATATGGTTTAGTTGGAGAAGGAATACTTGTTGTTTTTACAATTTCCGTGCCAATTAATAAGAAATCTGCAATATTAATTCCTTGTGGATTATTAACTTCTAATACTGTTGCAGTAGCAGATGTAAGTGCAGCACCTTGATTATCAAGACTGGTAAATGCCAGAATTAACACTGCATTTCCTGCATCAGTAGCAGTTCCAACTAAACCAATTGTATGAGTAGTAGAAAGATCACCTAATGTCGATAAAGTAAATCCTTGCTCATCTTTATCTTTAATAAAATATGTAGTCGTTGTATTTACGTTGCTTAAATTACCAACACTCTGGAATTTAACAGCATTACCTTCCGTGAAATAATGCTTATATCCAGTGAAGAAAGTAATATTGATTGCCGAAGCTAATAATTTATTACTAACTACAGTAGCTAACGAGACGCCAGGAGCTATTTGAGAATTATATTGGTAATAGTCAACATTTAGATTTGCTAGACTTCCAGATACTTGATTTAAACCAATACCATTTAAAACAACTCCAGTAGCATTTGTTGTTGTTAAATTTGCAGCTGTATTTGAATATGTAAAGGTTTTATTTCCAGTAACAGTTATAACTACATCAGTAACTGTTTCAAAAGATTCTACACTACATTTAACAGAAACAGAATTGCCAGTAGTTAAATTATGATCATCAATCGTTGTGATTGTAGCAATATTACTACTTCTAGAGACCGTTGAAATTTCAATAGTTCCTAAGACGTTTCTACTTACACCAACTGAAGAATTTCTATTTCCTCCATGCTGCACAACATCAGCTTCAAGAGTTGTTTTTCCAAAAACACGCAATCCATTTTTAATAACAGATTCTCCAGCAACACCACCTAATTCAACACTACCAGCACTAGCACCAATTTTTACAGTTGTTGCAACATTAGGGAATAAATTAACTGTCGTAGCTTGAGTAGTTACTGTCAGAGTATTTGTATTATTATCACCACGTAATTCCATATTACCATCAAATATGGATTGATAGTTTCTAACGCGGAAAATACTATCAGATGGTCTAGCATATGCTCCACCAATTGTAACAAATGACTTATAAGTGTTATTTGTATTTCCTACCGTAGCAATATTGACGGTCGAATCAGTAGAAGAAGTATGAAGATTTAACGTTGTTTGTCCAGTAGCGCCAGTGCCAATATTTAATGTTTGCCCAGAAGCAACATTTCCAATATTAAGTGTTTGTGCAGTTGTTGCGAGATTACCAACATTTATAGTCGTAGAATAACCACCTAAAGATAATGTAGTTGTTGTTGGTTGGTTTGCTACCGTAAATGCTGCAGAAGTAGATCTAATGTCACCACCATTTACATCAATATCTGTTTGGAAAGTAAAGTCACCAGTGATTCTTGCATCGCCAGAAACAACAAAGTTTTTATCTAATGCGCCATCACCCACATTAATACCAACTCTGCCTTCTGCTGGGTTTGCAGTTGGTCCTGGTGTAGGTAGTGGTAGCGTAGAAATTCTAAATGTAGCAGTAGTATCAGGATTATTACTATCTCCACCGACAATAAATGCTTTATTCGTATTCGAGAAAGTTGCTAGATCA
>Ga0194130_10005525_pt1 | contig 15171 bp, 20 predicted proteins | sample TA2KigsurfametaG_FD_160084 | JGI IMG/M metagenome (GOLD analysis project Ga0194130, IMG submission 160084) | Freshwater microbial communities from Lake Tanganyika, Tanzania - TA2015050 Kigoma 12 surface | ecosystem: Environmental > Aquatic > Freshwater > Lake | place: Tanzania: Lake Tanganyika... | reverse complement strand
GAAATCCCGAACCCGCTAAAGCTTTAATGACTGATTCGGTATATGGCCAATCCCCCGAACTGTCTTTCATTCCAATGATAGTGTTGGGATAGGCCTTCACTAAGCGCTCTAATAATGGGAGGTTCAGACCAATTTTAGTTACCGGAGGAATGTTGTAGACATAAATTTTTAACATCGCATCGGCAACTTTCTCGATGACCTCTGCATAAAACGCGAATAAGCCATCGTCAGAGACGTCTTTGTAATAAAAGGGAGGCAGCATCAAAACTCCAGCGCATCCTGCGTTCACAGCGGCACGAGTCATCGTGACCGCATCGTCGACTGAGCAGGCGCCAGTGCCGGGCATCACATTCTTGGGGTTTAGTCCACCGTCAATTAATTCTTCCAGTACCGTCATCTTTTGCCGAGCCGACATTGAATTTGCTTCTGAGTTAGTCCCAAATACTGCCTGACCTACTCCGTGACTTTGCAACCATTGGCACTGGCGAAGAAGTTTCTTGGCATTGGGACTTCCATCCGCGTTGAATGGTGTTAGTACCGGGGATAAAACGGCAGAAAAACTTGAGGGGTGTACGGGCATCACAATCTCCAATTACATGGCAATAGGGGTTGGTAGAGGGCGTTGATTAAAAAAAGCATCGAGATTATCAATCGCAAGATTCGTCATTGCTTGACGCGTCTCTTGGGTGGCGCTGCCAATATGCGGCGTCAGTAAAACATTGGCAAGCTCCAAAAATCGCGGATCAGGGTTTGGCTCGTTCTCAAATACGTCCAAGGCGGCTCCAGCAATGATTTGGTTTTGCAAGGCGAATAGCAGATCCGATTCATTTACGACGCTACCGCGAGCAACATTGATCAAGTACGACGAGGGACCTAAAGCGTCGAGCACCTCTTTATGAATCATGCGTTCAGTTTCTTTGCCACCAGGACAGCACAGGATCAAGACATCACTCCATTTTGCCAGCTCGACTAAGGAGGAAATGTACGGGTAGGGCAGATGCTTGTCGCGCGGACCATGGTAAGCAATCTTTACCTTAAAAGCCTTAAGGCGATCTGCCAGCTCTTGACCAATTCTGCCCATGCCCACAATCCCGATTGTTTTACCTGCCAAGGAAGTTGTAAACGGAAACGCTCCCTTACTCCATTGTTTTTTGATGACAAACTCATGGGCCTTCGGAATTTGACGCAGTAGGGCAAACAACATGCCGATCGTGAGTTCGCACACTGCATCGTTGAGCACCCCTGGGGTGTTCGATGCCATGATTCCCTTTTGTTTTAAATAATCAAGCGGGAGATTGTCGTATCCAACTCCACAGCAGGCAATCATTTTGACCTGCGGCAATTGATCTAAAAGAGCGGGGGTAATGGGATAGCTGGGCCTCGTCAAAATCGCCTGAACATCCTTTTGTGGAATGGGACCTTGGGGGTCGGGCATCATGACTGGCGTTAGGCGCCGCAAGACCTCATCTCGCATGATTTCAGGGAAAAATCCCACTTGTAATACGCTATTGACTGGAATCATGTCTCGATTCTATTTTTATTGGAATAATGTGACATTGTAAGTCGATATTTTTAACATTTTGGATACCACCCATTGAGCACCAATAACGATCCTAAAGCTGCATCGAAGAGCCCACCCCAAACCGGAATTCGTAAGGGCTTAACGCGGTACGGAGATACCGAATTTTCTCTATTTATGCGTAAAGCCTTTATCAAGGCAATGGGATTTAGTGACAGCGCTCTTGATCGACCAATCATTGGGATCACTAATACCTATAGCGACTTTAACCCTTGCCATGGCAATGTCCCGCAAATGATTGAGGCCATTAAGCGCGGTGTAATGCAAGCGGGTGGCATGCCAATGGTGTTTCCAACCATCTCCATTCACGAGTCGTTTGCGTTTCCAACGAGCATGTATTTACGCAATTTGATGGCGCTCGATACTGAGGAGATGATGCGCTCGCAGCCGGTCGATGCTGTGGTGCTTGTCGGTGGTTGCGATAAAACCATTCCGGCTCAATTAATGGCTGCGGCCAGTCTTGATGTGCCAGTGTTATCAATTCCGACGGGCCCAATGTTGACCACCTTACATCAAGGTGATCGTTTGGGGGCTTGCACCGATTGCCGTCGCTACTGGGGGAAATTTCGGGCGGGCGAAATTGATCAAGCGGAAATTGATGAAATCAATGGCAAATTAGCGCCAACCACTGGGACTTGCATGGTGATGGGAACCGCTAGCACGATAGCCTGCATGGTTGAGACCGCTGGTTTGAGTTTGCCTGGTACAGCCGCTGCCCCAGCAGTCACTGCCGAACGCTTTCGTTTATCGGAGCTGACTGGACGCAGAGCCGTTGAGCTAGGTAAAACAGCCGGCGAAGGTCGCTTCTCACCGCGCACCATCTTAAGTCCCGAAGCAATGACCAATGCACTGGTTGTGTTGCATGCGATCGGCGGTTCAACAAATGCGCTGATTCATTTCACAGCCATTGCCGCGCGCTTGGGAATCAAACTTGATTTGGAGCACTTTGATCGCTTGGGTCGAGATATTCCGGTATTGGTTGATCTAAAGCCCAGCGGCTCCCATTACATGGAACACCTTTACGAAGATGGTGGCCTAATGGGGGTCTTACGGGAGCTAAAACCCCATTTGTACCTGGATTGCCTCACGGTGTCTGGCAGAACGCTTGGTGAGGAGATTGATGCAGCAAAGGTTACGAAAGCACGTAAAGTGATTCGGATTGCCAGTGATCCAATTTACCCCGTGGGTGGTTTGGCTGTTTTGAAAGGTAATTTAGCGCCACGCGGGGCGGTAATTAAACATTCAGCAGCGAGCCCTAATCTGCTTAAACATCGGGGTCGGGCGGTCGTGTTTAAGTCCCTCGAGGATTTGGCTTTGCGCGTGGATAGTCCAGATCTTGACGTCACGGCAGACGACATCTTGGTTTTACAAAACACTGGTCCCAAAGGAGCACCAGGAATGCCTGAAGCGGGATACCTGCCAATTCCTAAAAAACTCGCTCAAGCAGGCGTTAAGGATATGGTTCGGATCTCGGATGCGCGCATGAGCGGCACTGCCTTTGGCACGATTGTGTTGCACGTCACCCCAGAATCAGCCGAGAGCGGACCACTTGCCATCGTTCAAGACGGCGACATGATTACGCTCGATGTTGAAAAACGGCTATTGCAATTAGAGCTTGATGATGCAGAAATTCACCGCCGAATTGCTGCTCTTGAAACACCAGCAAAGCGTTTAAATATTCCAAAAACTGGTTATCGGCATCTCTATCAAACAACGGTTACACAGGCGGATGTGGGATGTGATTTTGATTTTATGGTTCCTTCCGCACACGGCGTAGTACCTCTACTGAAGGGAAATTGAGATGCTATTTAATCCTGCTGAGACCAAAGTATTAATTGTGGGCGGTGGAACGATGGGGGCAGATGTTGCCCTCGTCTGCGCGCGCGGGGGATGTGCCACCCAAGTTTTTGAGGCAAGCCCTGAGCGCCGTGCCATATTACCGAATTATTTTGAAACCAAATTACAAGAAATTGGTTATCCACACCTATTGCATTTAATTTCGGTAGTTGCGTCACTTAATCATTTTGATTGGTCCGAAATTGACTTAGTCATTGAGTGCGTTCCAGAAAAACTCGAAGTCAAGCAGGATCTATTTGCCCAACTTGAGCAGGTAGTTAATCCTGAAACCGTACTTGCTAGCAATAGTTCTAGTTTTCCAATTAGTGACATTGCCAATGGTTTAAAAAGCCCTGCGCGCATGATTGGCCTACATTTTTTTATGCCCGCACATTTGGTTCCCTGTGTGGAGGTGATCTATGGTGAAAAAACCTCGCGTTTGGTGGCTGAAAGCTTAACTCGCTTGATGACCGCATGTGGCATGGTTCCGGTAACAGTTAAAAAGGACTTACCAGGCTTTTTGGCCAATCGGCTGCAACATGCGCTCTCCCGTGAAGCTTTTGATCTCATTGATGCAGGGATTGTGACTCCGGAGGATGTTGATAAAGCGGTGCGCTTTGGTTTCGGGTTTCGTTATTTAGCGGCAGGCCCTGTATTACAGCGCGATCATGCGGGTGTCGAGATTCATGCTGCTGCAGGGGCCAGCATCTATCCCTCACTGAATAATAAGGGTGAGATTGCGCAGTGCCTCAAAGAAAAGGTCGACTCTGGGAAACTCGGAATGAAAACGGGCCAAGGGTTTTATTCCTGGGATGCAAATGCGATTAAAGCAGAGCGTCAACGTTACGATGATTTGCTTCGTGCTGGGCTAAAGCTCTTGCAAAAAGAACTTCCTGAAATTAAATAAAGTGAGTACACCAGTTCGCGTTTGGGATTTGCCGACTCGCCTGTTTCATTGGGCTTTAGCAATCTGTATTGTGCTCGGTATTGTGTTTGTCAAAATCGGTGGCAATGCCATGCAGTGGCATGCCTATTGCGGATATGCCGCACTCGCACTCATCCTGTTTCGGGTAATTTGGGGATTTATAGGATCTTGGTATGCGCGCTTTACTAATTTCATTCCCAGTCCAGCGAAGCTAATAACCTTTCTTCGAGGCCAAGTCGATGGTGGTCTTGGCCATAACCCGCTTGGCGCGCTCTCGGTGATTGCCTTACTAAGCGTGATTTTGATTCAGGCTTTGACAGGCCTGTTTGCAGATGACGATATTTTTTTCCAGGGACCGTTGGCAAAATACGTATCCAATGACACAGTTGCGCTTCTCACTAGCATTCATCGATTTAATCAATACATAATTTTTGTATTGGTTGGGTTACATATTGCTGCAATTTCGTACTATCACTTGGTTAAACGAGAAAACTTAATCCGACCAATGATCACAGGGGATAAATCGCTTGAAACTAAACCACCTTTAGAGGTGGAGATTGATTCGTTTCGCCAGCGCATGCTCGCGCTGGCAGTGTTCTTGCTAATTAGCCTCGGCTTGTATTTTTTGATCGCCTGATCGGATTATCCAAGCCGAGTTATCAAGACGTTATTTCTTACGGAAGTCGTCGTGGCAGGCTTTGCAGGTTTGACTTGTTGCCCCCAGAGCCTTTTTCAAGTTCTCCGGATTACCTGATTGAGCGGCGGTATTCAACTCCGCTACAGCAGCTTGCATTTTATCGGCAGCAGACTTGAATTTGGCATTTTCAGTCCAAATAACTGGAAGAGCATCATTTTTCCCTGGTGTTTTTCCACTCTCTGTGCCGGCGGGAAATGCTTGCCAAGGCATGCTAGAGAGCGTGCTGATAATGGCTGCATTCCGCACCACATCCTCTTTGTTATAAGGAACCTCACCTTTAACCACAGCAGCAAGCCTGCCCATATGGGCGCCCATCAATGTCAATGCACTTTGACGGTACTTAACAGCATCTTCTGGCTTGGCAAATTGAGCCATGGCCGGTGTGGCAAGGCTAAGAGCAAGGGCCGGGATGAGAGCTTTGATGGATATGCGAAGTGATTGAGTATTCATAAATCCTCCATGAGACTAGGATTGATTCAAATAAGGATACTCCAATTTTAGGATGCAAATATTTCACGGGGTTTGAAGGAGCTAAGCCCCAAAAAGCATCCTTAGGGGGTAGGTTAATCTTCGAACGATTGCGATGAAAAACTCACTCAAAGGAATCATCCACCATTGAGAAATAATTCCGGTGAATACTAAGCCCAAGACAATAAAGAAGCCCCATGGCTCTAATTTGCCTAATAAAAGGGCTTGGCGGTAAGGAAGTAATCCGGCCAAAATTCGACCACCATCCAATGGCGGCAGAGGAAATAAGTTAAAAACCAAGAGGCCAATATTCCAAAAGACACCTGCTTTGGCCATAGAGATCAGAAATGGCTCATTAACCCCAAATCCCTGAAGTGCAATCCAAGCCATGGCCCAAGCGATCGCCTGGAAAAAATTAGAGCCGGGCCCAGCCAGTGCCACCCAGATCATGTCGATCCGAGGGTTGCGTAATTGATCAAAACGAACTGGAACGGGCTTGGCGTAGCCAACTAAAAAAGGAGAGTTTGCCAAAATCAGTGCGATCGGGACTAAAACGGTGCCAATAGGGTCAATATGTTTGATAGGATTTAGTGTGACGCGACCAAGAAGAAAAGCCGTGTTATCGCCAAAGCGTTTAGCAGCGTAGCCATGAGCAGCCTCATGGATCGTAATGGCAAAAACTAAAGGAATCGCATTAATTGCGATAGCTTGGATAGAATAGTCAGAAATCATATTAAGATCATATCGAGAGGAGACCATTGTGACCGATGAGAAGAAACCCCTAGCTAAATCTGCCGTGAAGGCTCCCAAGCTTCCGGCCCGCCCGCCCGTAGGCAAGGGCCCTCAAAGCATGGGGGGTAAGCCACAACAAGGGTTTGGAGGCGGTAAGGGCATGATGCGTAAAGCCGGCCGAGGCCGATAGGCCCCCAAAATATGGATAATGTGACCTATATTCATTAGATAAAGGGGTACACCATGAACGAATGGCAAAACGAAAGCAAAGACGTTATCAATAAAAAGATGATTACCTTGGTTTTGATGTTGGCGGCTGCAACGAGCTTAGCGATTTTGTTTGCCTTAGTTGCTGCGCACATGGGTTACGTATTTGGCTAGACATCCGTGCGATTAGCATGATGAGGTAAATCGGTAACGCTTGCCATGGCGTCCAGTAAATCCGCAAGTTATTCACCTCCGGGCGATATCAAAACCCCGGTTGTACTCGAACAAATCCTCCAGCAAGCTGGTATCACGGTTAACGGCACTCAGCCTTGGGATATGCAGATGCATGATCCCATAGTTTTTGACCGAATTTTGCACACCTGGTCACTGGGTCTCGGCGAATCCTACATGGATGGGCAGTGGGATTGCCAGCGTCTTGATGAGTTCTTTTGCCGTTTAATGCGCCACGATTTGGATGAGAGCGTTCAAGGTTTGGCAAAATCCGACTTCTTTATGAAATCGCTCGCTCCAAACTCTTCAATTTGCAATCCAAGGATCGGGCGTTTCAAGTAGGCGAGCAGCACTATAACGTTGGTAATGATCTTTTTTTGGCGATGCTCGATCCGCGTATGATTTACTCCTGTGCTTTCTGGGCTCATGCCAGGGATTTAAATGAGGCACAGGAACATAAACTTGATCTCATTTGTAAAAAACTCCAGCTTCAACCTGGTGAATCGCTCTTAGAAATTGGTTGCGGCTGGGGTGGATTAGCCAAATTTGCAGCAGAGCGCTATGGGGTCAGGGTTTTAGGCATCACGGTATCTAGCGAGCAACAGGCCTTGGCGATTGAGCGTTGCCATGGTCTGCCGGTCGAGATTCGCTTAATTGATTATCGCGATCTTGAGGGGTCATTCGATAAGATCGTTTCGGTGGGGATGTTTGAGCACGTTGGCCAAAAAAATTATGCGGAGTACTTTGATATCGCCCATCGTTTGCTAAGCGATCAAGGAATTTTTCTCTTACATACTATCGGTAGCTATGTAACGGTTAAAAAAACGGATGCCTGGATTGATCGCTATATATTTCCCAATGGGCATTTACCGTCTTTGGTGGAGCTATCCCAAACATTAGAGCGCCGGTTCTTGGTCGAGGATTTGCATAACTTTGGACATGATTACGATAAAACGCTGATGGCGTGGTTAAGTAATTTTGAGCGCGTATGGCCGCAGTTACAAACCCAGTATTCCAAGCGCTTTTATCGGATGTGGCGCTATTACTTATGCTGTTGTGCTGGATTTTTCCGCTCTGGCCAAGGACAACTTTGGCAACTGGTGTTGACCAAGCGTTCTCGTGAGCAAACCTATCTGGGCTATCGGCCCAGTTTGTAATCATTCATAATCCCACTTATGGGAATGTCTACCGCTTCTGTATCGATCATCGCCATCTTTTTTGGAGCAGGTCTTGGGGCGCTATTACGAGCCTGGTTTAATAGTTTTGCAGCATCATTTTCCTCGACCATTCCGATGGGAACGCTAATGGCGAATCTCCTAGGAGCTTATCTAGTAGGTATTGCTCTGGCGTATTTCATTGATCAACCCACGATTTCTCCACAATGGCGACTTTTTATCATCACTGGGTTCTTAGGTGGGCTCACCACGTTTTCAAGTTTTTCAGCAGAGGTGGTGCAACTGATGCAGCGCGATCAGTTGCTGCTCGCTTTGGGCCTTGCCCTAATGCATGTGTGCGGATCCCTATTACTAACTTTTTTTGGTATTTGGACAGTTCAGGCACTCAAATAAAGCCAAAAAATCCTAGGATTGCTCCGAGGACAATTAGATAAAGAGGATGGCGCTTACTGAGTAAGACAAACAGAATGCTAAAAATAGTTAGTGCATAGGCTGCCCAGTTACCATTAATTCGGATGGCAATCTGCCAAGCAGATGCCAGCACTAAGCCAACTGCAAGGGCGCTTGCTGAGTACTCAATCGTTTTCTTCCACTGCAAATGCCGAAGTTTGGCGATGACTCGCTGTAGATAAAAAATCAAAATACACGATGGCCAACAAACAGCTAGAGTCGCTAACAGTGCGCCCGCTAAGCCAAAGGCATTCCAGCCAATTAAGGTGACGGTTAGTAGGTTGGGGCCAGGGGCTGCCTGGGCAATTGCAAAATAATGAATAAACGTTTGAGGATCAATCCAACCCTCTTGATTAACCGAGATGTCGTACAAGGTTGGAAGTAGGGCATTGACCCCACCAAATGCAATTAATGAGAATAAGGACAGTTTGATAAACAGTCCAACTAGGCCGATCATCATCGCGCTTTTCTCCACGCAACCGCTAGAGCGAGGGGCAAGGTGATGGCGACAACCCAGCCAAGCGCTAACTGATAGATGGTTGCAATTACGATACTGATGGCAATTACCGCCAGCATTGGTGGGTAATCCAGTTCGTCTTTAAGCATCTTAAATCCCGTAGCTGCGATTAAGCCAACACCCACGGAAGATATGCCTCGCAAAATACCTTGTACGCGCTCAAACTCGCCGTAGTGATCGTAGAGTAAAGCAAGCAAAATCACGATGGTCATTGGAGCGAGCATTAATCCCCCAACGGCGGCAAATGCTCCTCGCACCCCTCCAAACCGTTCGCCTACACACACTGCTAAATTCACAATGTTGGGCCCCGGAACTAATTGGCAAACACCTAATAGCGCATTGAACTCTTGCGAGGTGAGCCACTGCTTTTGCTCAACTAAGGTTCTTCGGGCCCATGGTAGTACGCCCCCAAAGCCCGATAAACCAATTAGTGTGAACGTAATGAATAAATGGGCCGGGCTTCGCTGCATGACTTCTAATTTGCCGGGTAGGGCATCGGTACGGGCTTACCATGAAGCCAGGCATCCAGTGTATCGACAAGGCCCGAAGCAAAGGTCTTAAAAATAGGCTCAGCCACAAAGCCGAGATGGGGGGTCATGAGTAAATTTGGAATGCGATGCAGTTCCGAGTCTTTTGGTAGCGGTTCTTGATCGAAGACATCCAGGGCAGCCTGTCCTGGCCTACCGCATTTGAGTGCTGCAATTAGATCATTGGTCACAATCAGGCTTGAGCGAGAGGTGTTCACCAATACAGAGTCCGTTCGCATCATCGCTAAGCGATCCCGATGAATTAGGCCCTTGGTACGCTCACTGGCAACCAAATGCAAACTCACAATTTTTGAGGTTTGAAGAAGGGTTTCTAGTGGTAAGAACTCACATCCCACTGCATTCGCACGCTCCTTGGTCATATTTGGGCTCCAACAAACCAATTCCATTCCAAATGCAGCACCTATTTTGGCGACTAAGTTACCGATGCCGCCTAGTCCAATAATCCCAAGACGTTGTCCATGGAGCATGGGCAACACCGAATGGGTATTACGCCATTGGCCGTCACCGATCATCTGAGACTGATTAACTACCTGCTTACTGGCAGCAAGAATAAGAGCCCAAGTGAGTTCGGCAGTGGTTTCTTTAGAGGGCCCGCCGCGTGTACAAGCGACTGTCACCCCTTGATTAAGTAGGGCGGTGTGATCTAGTAAAGCATTACGTATCCCAGTAAAAACAAATAACTTGAGGTTTGGTAGGCGTTTGATGAGAGATGCATCAAATGGGGACCGATCACGGATTAATGCAATCGCATTCGCATCGTGAACAGCGCGATAGAGTGATTCGCCAACTAGGGGCTCATGGAAAAATCGCACATCGGCACGCGCTTGAATCTGTGACCAATTCGCATAGTCTTGCAAGCAACGCTCGTAGTCTCCTAAGACAGCAATAATTGGTTTGGTAAGCATACAAATTCGCAGAATCAATTAATAAATCGATGATAATTGATATTTAAACGTGATCCTGAGGAAACAAAATGATTCTAGAAGTGGTTGATATACGTATCGATGAAAGTAAGCAAGCTGAATTTAATGAGGCAATTTTACGAGGGGTTCGTACCACCATCGCCCCCGCAAAAGGGTTTCGGGGCTTTAAAGTCAATCACAGCATTGAGTCGCCTAATCGCTACCTACTCATGATTTATTGGGACACCCTTGAGAACCATATGGTGGATTTTCGGGGATCCCCAGCGTTTATTGAATGGCGAAGCATTGTGGGCCCATTTTTCACTCAACCACCTGCCGTTGAGCATTTCAACTTAGTTGGTAAGTCTGACTAAGCTTGACTAAGCCGGATTTTTCTTAGGCTTGAGTCGACCCTGGGGCTTCGCAGAAAGGCTAAGCTCTAGGGTTTCGCGCTCATCAAAGACGAAGCAATCGCCCACATAGTGATCGCCACCAATATCTTCAAAATATTGTAAGATCCCGCCGTCTAATTGATAGCTGTGTTCAAGACCGCGCTCGCGCAAATATAGGCCTGATTTTTCACAGCGAATTCCACCGGTACAAAAGCTCACAAGGGTTTTATCGCTTAATTCGGGTAGACGTTCTTCAATTGCTTGAGGAAACTCACTAAATTTAGTGATATTAAAGTGCAACGCATTCTTAAAGGTTCCGTACTCTACTTCAAATCCATTTCGAGTGTCAATCATCACAACAGGGCGCCCAAGATCATCTTGGCCGCGATCGAGCCATTCTTTTAATTTCTTAGGAGAAATAAATTTTGCCCTCCCTTTTTCTGGGGCGATGGTCGGATGATTCATGCGAATAATTTCTTTTTTAATCTTGATCAACAGCTTACGAAATGGTTGCGTTGCCGACCAGCTATCCTTCGTTTGAAACGATGCCAGTCGAGGATCATTTCGCAAAAAGGAAAGAAAACTCTGAACATTAGTTTCTAGCCCAGCTAAAAATAGATTGATGCCTTCCTCCGATAACAAGATGGTCCCTTTAAGGCGCAGCTCTGAAGCAGCTTGATAAAAAGATTCTCTGAGCTGATCGAGCTCATCAAGCCGGACAAACTGATAGCCGGCAATATTGAGGATGGGAAGGGCATTGGGACCCAAATGTTCTTGATTCATGGCACTATTATCGATCAAGTTTATGGGTACACTACTATCACTAAAACACATCTCTGATTCCAATGACAAACGATCGTTTAATTCCATATCAGCCCCTAGATCTTGCAGAACCGGCCGATCTGGTCGCTGAGATTCGTAAGCGGCGAGGTGGCCAACTCATTAATTTGGATCGAATGCTATTGCATAGCGAGCCAGTAGCGCGTGGTTGGAATCATTTTATTGGTAATGTACGTCAACAACTGTCACTTGATCCTAAGTTACGCGAACTCGGAATGTGTGGTGTGGCAGTTCTCAATGGCGCTGAGTATGAGTTTTTCCATCATGCGCCACCTTTTTTAAAAGCAGGAGGCACCCAAGCGCAGGTCGATGCAATGCGGCATTTGGGGGAAGATGATTTTGATCCAACACCGTTTAGCCCATTGGAGCGGGATGCTCTCGAGTTAACCTTGCAAATGACCCGAACGATTCAGGTCGATTCTGAATTAATGAAACGACTTCAGGCGGCTTTGGGTAATAATGTTTTAGTTGAGCTGGTAACCGTGATTGCAGCGTACAACATGGTGTCTCGATTCCTCATTGCCTTAGACATTCATCCTGAAGATCAAGCTCCAAAGGCGTAAGTCATGAATCGGCAAATGATCCAGGTGATACCCGGTATTGCAACTTCTGACGGGGCGGGAGTGCGCTTGCGTCGCAGTTTGGGTGGTCATGATCGGCAACGTTTAGACCCATTTTTGATGCTCGATGAGTTTTCATCTAATGATCCGAATGATTATGTTGCTGGATTTCCGCCTCATCCGCATCGTGGTTTTGAAACCGTGACCTATATGCTCGAGGGCCACATGTTGCATGAAGATCATTTGGGCAATCGTGGTCACTTAAAAAGTGGGGATGTCCAGTGGATGACCGCTGGTCGCGGAATCATTCATTCCGAGATGCCTCAGCAGGAAAGTGGTGCGATGCGTGGGTTTCAGTTATGGATTAACTTACCCGCGCGCGAGAAAATGAAGCCTGCGGGGTATCAAGATATTCAAGATGCATCCATTCCGAGAGTTCATTTGCCGCATGGTGGATTAATAAAGGTGATTGCTGGGAGGTGCCAGTCATCGAATGGTATGGTCATTCAAGGCCCAATTCACGGCTTAAGTACTGAACCCCTGTTCTTTGATATTCATTTATCCAGTAATGAGGTCTTTAGCCATCCGGTACCAAGCTCGCATCATAGCTTTATCTATGTCTATGAAGGCGATTTATCAATTGGCGATCAAGCGCAGCGAGCCCCACGTCAGGCAGCTCTTGTTTTGGGTGAGGGCGATCAAGTTACTGTGCAATCTGGTGCGAATGGGGCTAAAGCCATTTGGCTTGCAGCAAAACCGCTTCATGAGCCAATTGTGCAACATGGCCCTTTTGTTATGAATACCCAAGAAGAGATCATGCAAGCGATCACAGACTATCAACAAAATCGATTAACCACGCCCTAAGAGCAAGTTATGAGTCTTTATCAACAACTACTTCAGCGTGCCGCTGAGCAAAAACCAATTCGGATTGGATTAATTGGCGCTGGTAAATTTGGTTCGATGTATTTAGCTCAGATCCCAAAGACCCCTGGGGTGCAGTTAGTAGCAGTAGCAGATTTGATGCCCGCTGTTGCTAAACAGAATTTATGCACCGTTGGCTGGAATGCCACTCAATTGGAGGCTTCATCGATTGATTTGGCGCTTCGTGATCGTACATGCTATGTGACGGATGATTGGCAAGCGATTGTGCAGCATCCAGCAGTTGACGTTGTTGTGGAATGCACAGGCAATCCTATTGCAGCGGTCGAGCATTGTTTGCACGCATTTTCAGAGGGTAAGCATGTTGTGAACGTCACTGTGGAGGCGGATGCTTTTTGTGGACCCCTGTTGGCCAAAAAAGCGAGAGATGCGAACGTCATTTACTCCCTTGCCTTTGGAGATCAGCCCGCACTGATTTGTGATTTGGTGGATTGGGCCCGAACATGCGGCTTCCCGGTCGTGGCAGCCGGAAGAGGACACCAATGGTTGCCGCATTATGCCGACTCAACCCCAGAAACAGTTTGGAATTACTACGGTTTAACTCCTGAGCAGGCAAAACAGGGCGGTCTTAATCCCAAAATGTTTAATAGTTTTTTGGATGGCTCAAAGCCTGCTATTGAATCAACGGCAGTAGCCAATGCCACTGGACTAGCTGTTCCTAGTAATGGTCTCTTATATCCTCCAGCCAGTATCGAAGATATTCCTGTCGTCACACGGCCTATTTCAGAGGGTGGTCATTTGGAACAAAAGGGAATGGTTGAAGTGATCTCTTCATTGGAAAAAGATGGTCGAAAAATACCATACGACATTCGCATGGGGGTTTGGGTCACGGTTGAGGCTGAAACCAACTATATTAAGAATTGCTTTGAGGAATACAAAGCCCATACGGATCCGAGTGGACGGTATTTCACGCTTTATAAGCGTTGGCATTTAATTGGGCTTGAGGTTGGTCTGTCTGTTGCAAGTGTAGCCCTTCGTAAGGAGGCTACCGGAGTGCCATATTGTTGGAATGCCGATGTCATTGCCACTGCGAAGCGCGATCTTAATCCAGGCGATGTCCTCGATGGTGAGGGTGGCTATACCGTATGGGGGAAGTTATTACCCGCGAATAAATCTAGCGCAATGGGTGGATTACCTCTGGGCTTAGCGCACCAGATTAAAGTCATCAGACCGGTAAAAAAAGGACAAAGTCTCTGTTGGGATGATGTACTCATCGATAAATCAACCGATGCTTACAAAATTCGGATGGAGATGGAGCGATTGTTTAAAAAAGCGATTCGCGCTTAATCAATTTTTTATAAAGATCAATCCCAAATTTACAGAGGGAGATAAACAACAAAGCTCCTAAAACATCGCCAACCAGCATTGCAATCGCATTGGAGAGGCTGCCACTCGGTATACCGATTAGCACAAACCATAGCTGATGTAGACCGGTACTCAAAAGAGCAAAGACCAGCACGCTAATGGTGATCATCTGGATGTTAAGGTTACTCAAATCAGCATTAATTTTGAGATTGCGAACAACCACTAGACGAGCAATGTAAGGGCCAAACCCTGAGATCAGTCCAATCCCAATCATGCTAATGATGTCATCGTCCAGATCGCGTTCAAAGGTGATCAATGTAGAGGCAATAGAAATGCCAATTGCTCCGGACAACCCAAAAATTAGTACTAAAAATAGTCGAAGTCCAGCTGGCAGATAAATCCAATTCACGCCGGGGGCGGCTTCTAAGAACGCGATCAGCCAATCATTTAGATAAAACAAGAGGGTATAAGTGAGGGCGCAAGCAATAATCGTTTTTACAGAAATCACTGATTCTGTTGAAGAATTTGCCGTACCCATGAAAAGTTGACGATGATTATTGTTAATAAATTTTTCTTAGTATAGTGTGCATATTATTCTTTTTTAACTAATAAGGTTTATGCCACAACGCTCTTTGTCTTATTTACGTTTTCTGAATTGCTTGGATGCTCTTGATCGCATTAATCTAGGTAAGAAATTGGATTTTACAGAGGAGCAGTTATTAAATCGGGTGATGTTGGCCTTGGATCGTCAACAAACAATTTTGGTTGGCGATTTGTTAACCGCCCATGAGCTTGGATCTCAAGCAACCCTTCACGGACGTATTAAAAATTTACAAGTAATGGGCTATATCAAATTATCAATTGATAA
>Ga0194130_10005524_pt1 | contig 15171 bp, 26 predicted proteins | sample TA2KigsurfametaG_FD_160084 | JGI IMG/M metagenome (GOLD analysis project Ga0194130, IMG submission 160084) | Freshwater microbial communities from Lake Tanganyika, Tanzania - TA2015050 Kigoma 12 surface | ecosystem: Environmental > Aquatic > Freshwater > Lake | place: Tanzania: Lake Tanganyika... | reverse complement strand
TCACGGCCTGTTGTAAAAAAGAAAAAATAATTTGGATATATAAAAGATATGCATATCTTTGTTTCATCTGAAACTTCTCTGTTAATTGAGTTTTCTGATTTTAAACAATTGATTTGACGATCATGAATAAGCTCCCGGGAAACTTGGAGCTTATTTTTTTTATACTATCTTTGCCTTAAACCAACAAATTATATAATGGAAGAACCAGTAATAGTATTGCAGGTAACACTGCATGACAATGAGGGAATTGAAATCCGCATTGGAGGAGGAGATAACATAAATCCTCTTATGCTAGTAGGAATACTAGAACAAGTTAAAGCAGGAATCATTAATGATCTACCACTGTCAAGAGTTGGAAAATCCAATCAGCAATATGATGCTTAAATTATAATACCATGAGTTTTATTAAAGGAATGAGCTATGTGCCGCTAGAAGAGAAGCAAGCCGCACAGCCAAAGTTTGGAGATCTATTAGTAGGAAGAACGTTTAACCCTTCTGATGATACTAGAGTAGATAGAGTAAAGGAGATTTGTTCTGAGCTAGCAGAAATTCTAAAGGAGTCTTACACAACAAGTGACAAGAATCCGGTGACTAGTATTTTGTTTGATCAAGCAGTAGGAGCTATTGTAACTGCTGAAATGCTAGTAGTAAAAGTTGTAACATTTAAAATACCAGAAGATGAAGTTAATGGGACGGAGAGTGCTAGTTAATGTACCGCAAAAGAAAGAGTCTGCTATTGAACTAACAGCAAAAGATGAAGAGCAATTGATGCAAGAAGCTATGAAGCTCTGGACAAAACTAGAAGTATATGCAGTAGGAGATACTGTAGAGAAAGTAGCAGCAGGTGATAAGGTATATGTAACTACCGGATCTTTACAGAACGCAGAAAAGGTAGAGCTTGAAGATGGTATGAAGCTCATGTTGAGTGAAGGTGATATAGCAATAGTATGGTAGCATTCTATAGAAAAAAACCAATGGTTATTCAGGCCGCACAATGGACTGGTAATAATGATACTGAGATACTACAGTTTTGTAGCAAGTGTTTTCTAATAGAAGGTGAGAATCTTAAGATAGGTACCCTAGAAGGAACTATGTCTGCATCTCCGGGAGATTATATTGTCAAAGGAATTGAAGGTGAGTTTTACGCTTGTAAACCAGAAATATTTAAAAAGACTTATGAGTCTGTTGCATTTAACCAAGATTGATTTATCTTTGTACTATTACTAGTATCATAAGTAATAGTTAAAAAGTTATGTTAGGTACCAGAATCCCTGAGATATTATTTCTCAGGGATTTTGTTTTATAAGATATTTTTTGTATATTATAGTGTATCTTCACACTAAAGATCATATTGTATTTGTAATTAAATTCTTTAATCATGGAAAAAATTGATATCCAAAATTTTAATAAGTACTATCTTAATGTAGATGGTAATGCCACCGTGGCCCGTGTAGGTCATGTAAACTACGTAATTGAAAATGTAAATCAACATTTAAAGCTTATAGAGATAGATCCTAGTATTACTGGATATTCTGAGTCAGAGGTTGCTACAGATTTTAGAAAAAATGAACTATTAACTTCAGAGATATCAACATTACAAACATCCGCACAAAAAACTGACTTCTATACTTTAAATGTATTTATGAGTCTTAATGAAACTAGTACGCCACAAGATATCTATATTGTATATTTAGGAAGTTTTACTGCATCTGGTCCTGGAAGTAATGCTAGCATATATAGATTTTCCGGAAATGTTATAGGTGTTAATAGTCCATTCGGTTCTGTTTCATTAAATTATAGTTATTCTGCCGGGGCTTATGTAAATGATGATAGCTTTGTTCAAGCTTATCAACTAACAGAAGCTAGTGTATTTATTGATTATACTAGTGCTACTGAAGGAGATTTATATGCACTAATATATACACCTGGTGTAGGTGATAACTTTACAGGAACCTTTACTTTAAATATTGAAGCAGGTGTAAAAAAAGGCTTCACCTTAAATTATTCTAGATCATAAACTTTTAATACTATATATTATGTCTAAAATTTCTAAAAAAGATCAGGCTGCTAAAAATGATGTTAAACCAATTAGTAAAGAGCAGCAAATTGCAGAATTTAAAAAGCGTGTTAAGCTATTCGTAAATAGTAGGCGTGGTAAATTATAAACTACACTTAATACTATAACTTAAATAATCATGGCAACTAAGAAAACAGAAACAAAACCTAAAGCGCCTAAAAAAGGTAAAGGGGTAAAAGAAGAGCCTAAGTCTTGGGTTGAAAACTTAAAAAATATATTTAGTAAATCAAAATAATTTAAACTTATAAAATTTAGAAATCATGCCAAGTGTTTATACACCAATGAACAAACAAAATTCTACAGAAAGAATTTATAAAGCAACTTTAATTAACAATAGTGATGTTCAACAATCTCAAGCATTAAGTGAAATAATTGTTGCTGTATGGGAAAACGGATTTTTTAATACACCTATAGCCGTTCAAAATGCTGTCAATTCAGGAGGAATTACTCTTAATCAATATGTTATACTTGATGGAGGAGGAGTACGTAAAGTTGATACAGCAGAAAACATCATAAAAGATTATTTATAAACATTTAAAAAATAGAAATCATGTCATTTTACCCACCGGTAACAAAACAAAACCTAATTTCTGTACTAGCAGAAACAGGTCGCATTGATGACGCTGATAAATTTGCAGCAGAAGGCCTTGGGTATATTGTAGCAGCTATTGCATCTAGACAATATGGAACTTTTGTTTCTATACTTGATGATGTACATAATGGTAATCTGACTAAAGATACTTATGTGCTATACTTTAATGGTGGAGATCCTGATATTGATACAGCAGAAAATCTGCTTACAAAAAACGGGTACCTAATCTAATAACATTTAAAAAATAGAAAGTCATGTTAAATAACTTAACTAACTTTTTTAACCTAATAACAAACCGTAAGATTAAGACCTCTACTACTATAGCGGGGTCTGATCTTATTCCATTAGGTACAAAAGACACTAACTTTGTTGGGGGATATCAGCCAACAGCAATTGAATTTAGTGAACTAGCTGCGGCTATTGGTACAGGAGGAGTACAAAGTGTTACTGATAATGGCCTTGGTAGTGTTGTTCAAGTAGACAATACTGATCCTTTGAATCCAGTTGTTGAATTTACTGGAGTATATGTTGATGGTACTACAATTACAGGAGATGGTACTATAGGAAATCCCCTAGTAGCTGTTGGCGGTGGAGGTGGAGCAGTTAACTATGCTAATGTAATCTTTGTAGATTCTACTAATGGAAATAATGCTACAGCAGCGCAAAATGATTTTACAAAACCATATTCTGATACAAATCCTGCAATGAATGCTGCAGCTTTATTATCCCCAACTGCAACTGATAGAACTTTAATTTATGTAAGAAGGGGTAACTATTCTAGTTATATTGACTTACAAGATAATACTGATTGGTATTGTGAACCTGGTGTAGTGTTTACAAATGTTGCTGTACATGATAATGGTGTTGCTGTAAATTGCAGATTTATGGGTAAAGCCATATTTACTGGATATGGTTTTCAAACAGGAGGTCTTATTTTTAGAGCAAATTCCACAGGATCTAAAGTTTATTTTGAATTTGATGAAATAACCACAGTTGGAGGAGCCTTGGAAGTTACTAATGGATCATCAGCTACAATTTCTGGTAGAAAGATTTATTCTGAAACTCTTAATAAAGCTTTTGGTGCCACCTTTAGAGGATCTGGTACAATTGATCTCACACTTACAGAAGAGTTTTCTGCATGGCATGAAGTAATATTTTTTAGAGCTTTTTCTGGCAAATGTTATATAAAAGTCCCAAGACTTTATTTAGATGCAGGAAATACTTATGGAGGAAACTTCAAACAAGTAATTCAATGTGCTGACAACTTAGGTGGTGAAGCAACTGTTAATGCTGATTTAGTTGTAAATAATGTTGCAGGGTATTATGGCGGTATTTCGGCTGCTGTTGGAAGATGGACTGATTCATTTATGACATTAAGAATCAATGGAAACATTTATGCTGAAAATCAGTTTGGTGTTTACGGATTAGGCTCATCAGCTGCTTCAAGAACTATCATTAACGGTGATGTAAGAACAAATAATCTAGTAACATATACAGCAAGTAATTCTAGTGTAGTGTTTAGAAACGGGACATTAATGAATTGGAATACCACAACTGGATCTGAAGGATATCCTGTTATAAGTGTTGGAGGTAATGGTAATATATGGGTAGAAAACTGTCATTTACATAGTTTAGGTTTGGGTGCTACATATCCTAATATTGCTGCATTTTGGAAAGATACAACTACTGCAACATTAAATGTATACAATAGTGTTCATTCAGGTGCGGATACTCCTGGATTCTTTATCAGAAACTCTGCTCCTGGTCAGCCTGTAAACAATGTAAGAATCTTGAACTGCAGAGCAACAAAACCGTTAGATACAAATATCACGGATTTACTTAGTCCTACAGGATTTACACAAGATGCAAATATTCAATCACTAAACTTTATATAAGATGAGCTTTTTAGTAATGATGGGAAATACAGGTGATCTAAATAATGAGATTGTATTTGGCTCTACTCAAGATTACAAATCATTTAATCTTAACTTAGATCAGGCAACACCTGAACAACAACAAATTTGTGCAAATTTCTTTGCACTAGTAGGAGGTCACGCAACTGTTAATATATTAAACTCTGCACATGATTTTCAAGATTGTAACTATGTAGTTGCATCAGGAGTAGAAACTGATATAGTAGATGTAGATTACTCAGCTTTATCAAATATTAATAAAGGAAAGATAAATGCTTTTGCTAACTTGCTAATATCATTAGCACAATAATTTAAACTATGTCAATAGGAAACTTAAAAGATAGCGGTAACCAAGGTAATAACTTTCCTTGGCAACTTAAAATGCTCCAGGGATTACAAGGAATAATCAATGAATTACAAGGATCTCTAGATGTAAATATTGTATCTCCATTAGGTCAGCAAGTAATGGATGATAGTGTATCTGTTGTAATTGCTTCTGATCAAGCTGGTGTTGTTAGAACACCCGGTATCATAAGAGCAACAGGTGCTGGTACAATTACACCATTGGTATATGACTTTTCAGTATCTAATGTAGGAACTGCAAATGGGACAATACTTGGACAAACAATAAAACCGGGAGAAACACTTAACTTTGGAGCAGGTGCAGTAAATAACTATTATGCTGCAGCAACTATTGCTTACAATGGTACAGGAACTGAACTAGTTATCATCTATAACTCATAATGAGTACTTTATTTACTCTGAAATATTTACTTTAACAAAAACATACTGATGGGAACTGGCATCAATATAAAGAAAAAAATAGCGGTTCAAGACGAATCTGTTACTCTTACATCTGATGTAAATAGTATAAATATTACAGGGGCAGGTGCTACGGCTACAACTGTAGGTAATGACGTTACTATTAATATACCAGGTGGTTCAGGAGGTGGTGTTACTTCTGTAGGTCTAACTGCAGGTACAGGAATATCTCTTTCAGGAACAAACCCTATTACAAGTAGCGGTTCTATTACAGTTACTAACGCAGCTCCTGATCAAGTTGTTTCTTTAACAGCTGGGACAGGTATAGGCGTTACTGGTACTTATCCTAATTTTACTATAGATAATACAGGAGCACTTACTGACGAAAATATCTACAATACAGATGGAACTTTAACAGGACCAAGGTTTGTTACACTAGATGGAAATCAAGTTGCTTTTCAAGATGTAGCAGCATCTCCAGGAGCATTTTCTGTTAACCTAAGTAATGGTACGGGCGCTTTAACTGATTTTACCTTGAATATAGCTCTTTTTGATATTCAAAGAATCAATAGTTTAGGCTATGGAGCAGCTGTTACAGGCACAGATACTTCATTATTGCTTAAGTTTATTGGAGCAGGTGGGAACAAACAATTAGAGTTAACCAACAATGGTATAACTGTTAATGCGGCTTATACTTTACCAAATACTGATGGTACAGCAAATCAAGTTTTAACTACAAATGGTGCAGGTGTTGCTTCTTGGTCTGCTCAACCTGAAGTAATACAAGCTGCTTGTTCTGATGAAACGACTAACTTAACTACAGGAACTGCAAAAGTTACTTTCAGAATGCCTTATGCAATGACACTTACAGAAGTTAGGGCTTCTTTATCTACAGCGCAAACAGCAGGTGCCTTACTTACAGTTGATATAAACCTTAATGGTACATCAGTATTAGGAACTAAACTGACATTTGATAATAATGAGAAGACTACTGTAACTGCTGCTACACCAGCAACTATTGTTACTTCTGCTTTGACAGATGATGGCGAAATTACAGTTGATATTGATGCTGTAGGTACAGCAGGAGCAAGAGGATTAAAAATTACATTAATTGGTACTAGAGTATGATAATCAACCCATACGTATTTAATACCTCGACTTGTGCGACACCAATTACAAACGGCGGACTATTAATTGCTAATGGAACATTTAATTTATTTGAAGCACCAGCATATGGTTTGAATGATTTCTCTTGGAGTTCCTTTATTTACACGGCTGGTTTAATAGGTGCGCCGCGTCAAATAAGAGGGATTGAAGTTGAATTAGACGGTTATACTACCCCTTACACGTATAACAACCAAACAATTAAACTTGCACATTTAGCACCAGGAACAAATACATTTGACGCAAATCCTGCTGTTGACTGGTCTGATATGCCTGTTTCTGACGTTACTGTAGTTAAAGTTTTTAATTGGGTAATTTCCGCAAATGGAATTATACAAATTTTGTTTGACACAAATTTTTGCTACAATGGTACGTCTAACCTAATTTTAGGTTGGGAGAACAGGGATGGAAGTTGGGCATCTGGGTTCGGTTGGGGTGAGGCTATTGGTTCTTCAAATTCGGGAGCATATAAGGCTCAAGACACTACATATCCAACAGGAAACGGAACAAGAATTAATAGGAGATTGAATTTACGTATTTTATATTAATAAAAATGGTGGATAGACAAGCGTTAATACAAGCACTTGAACCTTATGGAGATATTGTTTTTTGTGATGATCATCAAGGTCATTACTATCTTATAGTAATGGAGAATTGGGATTCAGATATACCAACATTTAACTCAATTGCAGATCCTTTTGTATTACCTGATTATCCTAATCAAGAAATTATTACTTTAGTAGATGGTGTAATTAAAACACTATATACCCCAGCAACAATTTAATTATGGAAATCAAGAAAAGATGGAGTGCTAAAACTCCCACATTTTGGAAAAAGGTACAGCGTATTGGATTAGTAGCTGGAGCATTAGGTGCCGCATTAGTTGCAGCTCCTGTAGCTTTACCTGCTGCTATTGTAACAGCAAGTGGATACCTTATTGCTGTAGGAGGAGTAACAGCAGCATTGTCACAGCTTACCGTAGACGATAAAAAAGACCTAGACTAGTAGGTTTATTAAGTATTTTTACGTATATTATAATTATATATTTGTAAAAAATGGACACAACAATCATACTTTTTGTAGCAGCTTCTATCTTAGGGATAATTGGTTTCTTTACAAGAACAGCCTATACTACTATTCTTAAGGATATTAAAGAGCTCAAAGATGAAAGTCATCAACATGTTGAAGAGCAAGGTAAACTAAAAGGAAAACTTGAACTATTAGAACAAGAAAGTAGATTAAAGTTATCTCATATAGAAGAAAATACTCAACATGAGATTAAGAATATGGCGGCTAAAGTAGGTGAACTATCAGATATGGTAGGTGAACTTGTTAGAATCCAGTTAAACAGATAATATGTTAACATCAGCACAAGCAACAGCAAAGTATGGTAAACCTAATGAAACAGGTGCAGGTTACCTTACAACAATTATTTGTCCTTATCCATTGCGTATAGCATGGGATACTGATACTACAACAAGTAGAGTGAGATGTCATAAAGATATTGCAGATAATCTTCTAGCAGTATTTAATGATCTTCTTTCATACTATGGATCAGCAAGACTAAAAGAACTGGGTATTGATCTTTTTGGTGGGTGCTTTAATTACCGTAAGATGCGTGGCGGTACATCTTGGAGTAAGCATGCATGGGGAATAGCAATAGACTTAGATCCTGCAAGAAATACTCTTAAAGAGACAAAACGTACAGCAAGATTTGCTAGACCAGAATATAAACCTATGATTGATATCTTCTACAAACATGGCTTTATATCTCTTGGTATAGAGAAAGATTACGACTGGATGCACTTTGAAATAAAAGAATAGTATGAAGTTTAGAAATAGCTGGGCAGTAAAAAACAAACTATGGGATAAGTTTGCTGTTAGACTTAGAGTAGGAGCAGTTGATTTCTTTACAGTAGAGCTAGATATTTCTAGAGATTTCTATATGGTGACTCTCCTAAACTTTACTCTCAAGAACCGCTAAAACTTAAAGTAAAGCTTTAACCCAGCAGGATTATCTTGTTGGGTTTTTTGTTTTTAAATAAATCAAGTTTAAACTTTTATTGTATATTTGCTAAAACCAATACAGTAATTATGGAGAATACAGTACATGAGCAAGAGCTCACGCAAGAAGAACTTCAAGCTAGAAAAGATGAGATGCTGCAGTTCTACACAGAATCACTTCCTTATTTGGAAGCACAGTGGAAACATGAAGACTTGCTGATGAAAATTGATGAGGCTAGATTTAAAAGAGCTCAGTATCAGATTCAGTATGCAATGATGATGAATCCACCACAGGAATCAGAGTCACCGGAAGAACTGCGTGAAGAACTTCAAAAAGAGCGAAAGCTTAAAAAATCTTAATCATGGCCTTAGTAAACCAAGTACAGAAGCGTGTTAAAATGCCTAAGTGGGAGGTTGTAAAGTTTCAGATACTAACTCACTGTTATATTAACCGTATAACAGTGAGTGAATCTGACTTAAACTGTCTTACATTACTTAGCTTTAATCAGCCAATTGAGTTGACACACTTCTGTTATGATGCATCAGCTGAGGAAGATTGGATATTTAAAACACCTCAGACTGTCCGTAACTGTATTAACAAGGCTGAGAAGAATAACTTAGTAGTAAAAGATTCAAGCAATAAGAAAGTTATAATGCTTAATCCAGTACTACAGATACAGACAGAAGGAACTGTGCTACTTGATTATAAATTTCTAGGCAATGATACCCAAGAAACCGCAAGTAATAATTAAGCAGGTAGCAGAAGAGTTAGATCTTCCAGAATCTCTAGTAGATGACATAATAAGTTTTTACTATAAAGAAGTAAGAAGAAATTTATCAAGTTTAGAACATATCAAATTAAACTTACCAGGTTTAGGAAACTTTATAATGAAACAAAGAGCTGTTGGTGTTCAGATAAAAAAACATGAAGGAGCAAAAAAGTTTTACAATAAAGACACATTCAAGAATCACCATAACCTTAAATTAGTAGAACAAAGACTTGAGAAACTAATAAATACAAAACAGAAGATCAATACCTTTTTAGAAGAAAAGAAAAACTTTAAAGATGGCAGGAAGACTGAAGGACCTATGGAAGAATAGAAAACAGATTATGGAGGGAGTTAAGAACTCTATAATCCGTGATGAGTTTGTAGAAGAAGTAGCATCAGATAGAATGAATATCTGTACTGCTTGTATCTACAAAGATGTAGATGGTGTGGATTGTCTTGTACTGGGTACAGAACCCTGTTGTAAATTATGCGGATGTTCTCTTGAATTTAAGACAAGAGCGTTATCTGCTAACTGCCCTGATGATAGATGGGAAGCATTAGTATCAGAAGAAGATGAAGATGAACTAGATAAGTTATGAGTATAGTATTTAATGCTGCTGATCATAGCTACAAAAGCATTGAGGCAGATGAGATAAACTGGATAAGTGCTACATCACTTGTTTCCAACTTTAAAAAACCATTTGATGCTAAAACTGTTGCTGAAAAAGTAACTAAAAGTAAAAGATCAAAATGGTACGGTATTCCGCCAGCAAAGATTCTAGAGATATGGGATAGAGAATCTAACCGTGCTACATCACTAGGTACTTACTATCATAACCAAAGAGAAGCAGATATATGCTCTCTTGCATCTTTGGAAAAAGATGGTTTTACTATACCTGTTATAACTCCGGTACCTGAGTTAGATGGATTAAAACAAGCACCGTCACAAAGACTTGATCCAGGAGTATATCCTGAACACATGGTGTTTTTAAAATCAGCTGGTATATGCGGTCAATCAGATTTAGTAGAAGTAGTCAATGATCAAGTATATATAATAGACTACAAGACAAACAAGGAGATAAGAACAGAGTCTTATGTAAACTGGGAAGGTATATCAGAGAAACTACTCTTTCCTGTAAATAACTTAGATGACTGTCATTTTAATCACTATGCATTACAATTGAGTATTTATATGTATATTATACTCAAGCATAACCCAAAGTTAAAACCAGGTAAGATGTTTATACATCATGTACAGTTTGAAACAGAGGGTGAAGATGAGTATGGGTATCCAATTATTAAGTATACATCAGAAGGTGATCCTGTTGTAAAAGAAGTTACACCAATGGAAATACCTTACTTAAAAGATGAAGTAATATCAATTATAAACTGGTTACATGAGAACCGGGACCAAATAAAAAAGAAATGATAGCTAAACTATTTGATGTACAAAACGGTGTGGTAATTCCATCAGAGCATTGTTATACTCTGAAGGCACTAAAAGATATAATGGATAACTATCCTGATGATCACCTTAAGATCTATTTATATCTGTTCTACATGACCTGCCCTAACCCAGATTTAAACCCATTCTTTAATGTACCACACATGGACAAAGAAGACATTATACTAAATGAAATAGAAGCTACATTCTCTACAGAAGATGATGATGTAGTTACAGCACTTAGATTCTGTCAAAGAATGTATGAAACACCAACCTCCCGCGCGTATGAGGGTATGCAGAAAGCATTAGATAGAATATCTAGATACTTAGCTAATGCACAAATCACAGATGGTAAAGACGGTAACATAGCTCAAATTAGAGCTCTTGCTAAAGACTTTGATGGTATTAGACAATCCTTTAAAGGAGTATACAAAGATCTGCAAGAAGAACAGCAAAGCAAAGTAAGAGGTGGTCAGGGTCTAGCATATGATATGTAATGGAGGCATTCTGGGAAAACATACCAACTTGGGATAATGGTAAATGGACTACAACGTCTTTTGCCACAAGAGATGAGTTCCGTATATTTTTACTTACTATATTCAAAGAGCCCGGTCAGTATAACTTTAATGAAGATTCTAGTAAAATCTTTAATGAACAAGCTCAGATCTTTAAATCAACTAAAGTATATTGTGTAGCTCCATTTAAGTCTAAGGACTTTATGAAGTACTGGGATGACCAGAAGCTTAAATGCCGGAATGGGGTATTAGTAAAGTCAGGTAAAGAAACATGGTATCTAGCCCGGGAGTATTACATGTGGCTAAACTTCTTGCCTATCTTTAACAAAGAGATACAAGCATTTGGATTTGCTGATATACGGGATGCTCAGTATCACATGGCTCTATATGAGCAATTAGCAGAATTACACTATAAGCATTCTGCTATTCTTAAGAAACGTCAGATTGCTTCTTCATACTATCATGCCGGTAAGCTTATTAACCAGCAGTGGTTTGAGGCAGGTGTTACTCTTAAGATGGGTGCTTCACTCAAGGATTACATAAATGAGAAGGGTACATGGAAGTTCTTAAATGAATATGCAGCATTCTTAAATGAGCATACAGCATGGTACCGTCCTATGTCACCAGATAAAGTGATGATGTGGCAACAGAAGATTGAAGTAAGAAAAGGAGATAGAAAAGCTGAAGTAGGTCTCAAAGGTACAATACAAGGTATGTCTTTTGAGAAAGATCCTACTAATGGTGTTGGTGGACCGGTAAAATACTTCTTTCATGAGGAAGCAGGTATTGCACCTAAGATGGATACTACCTTTGGATATATCAAACCTGCACTTAAATCTGGTATGATTACTACCGGAATGTTTATAGCAGCAGGATCAGTGGGTGACTTAGATCAGTGTGAGCCATTAAAAGAAATGATTCTAAATCCAGAGGCTAATGATATATATGCAGTAGATACTAATCTTATAGATAAAGATTATACTGTAGGTGTATCAGGTTTATTTATTCCTGAGCAATGGTCAATGCCACCATATATTGATAAGCATGGTAACTCTAAAGTAGAAGAAGCACTCCAGGCCCTAGATGATTACTTTGAAGAATGTAAGAAGAAGATGTCTCCGGAAGCATATCAGCTTGAGATATCACAGCATCCTAGAAACATAGAAGAAGCGTTTGCTCACAGAAAAGTATCTATATTCCCACAACACTTAGTTGGAGCTCAGTTAAGAAGAATAGAGGACAAAGAATATGCTTATGAGTTTCTAGATATCCAAAGAGATGCAGAAGGCAAAGTAATAGTAAAAGAAACAAACAAGCTTCCTATATCGGAGTTTCCAGTATCTAAAAAGACTGAAGATAAAACAGGAACATTAGTAGTATGGGAAAGACCAGTTAAGGATCCTACCTTTGGTATGTATTATGCTTCTATTGACCCCGTGTCAGAGGGTAAGACAACTACCTCAGAATCACTATGTTCTATCTATGTAATGAAAGCTCCGGTTGAAGTAACCAAGGTTACTATGGGTGAGACTGAGACATATATAGAACAAGACAAAATAGTAGCAGCTTGGTGTGGTAGATTTGATGATATCAAGAAAACACATGAGAGACTAGAAATGATTATAGAGTGGTATAATGCATGGACAGTAATAGAGAATAACATCTCTTTGTTTATTCAGTATATGATCTCTAGAAAGAAACAAAGATATCTGGTGCCAAGAACACAGATTATGTTCTTAAAAGATCTTGGTGCTAATGCAAATGTATTCCAGGAGTATGGTTGGAAAAACACCGGTGTATTATTCAAGCAACATCTACTAAGTTATGTTATAGAATATACAAGAGAAGAATTAGATGTAACTACTAAAGAAGATGGTACAATAGTTAAAACTAGATACGGCATAGAACGTATTCTAGATCCGATGTTGCTTAAAGAAATGAAAGCATATCAGGAAGGACTCAATGTTGACCGCTTGGTATCCTTTGCTGCACTGGTTGCATTTATGCGTATTCAGCAGTCTAATAGAGGTTATACAAAAAGAATGGTTATGGATGAAGCATCCAAAAACTTGCAAAAGTCAGAAAATTTGTATAAATTAAATAACAGCCCTTTCCGTCATATGGGAAAGAGCAGTACTTCAATGGGTAAAGGTTTGAAAAGATCTCCATTTAAAAACATAAGATAGTATGCAGGTATATAACGCCTTACAGCTCAAGAAAGGAGCAAAAGTTCAGCATAACAGAATGGGTAGCATTACCCAACCGTTACAGTTTCTACCTAAGACTGAGAAAGATCAAGAGTGGGCAGCATGGAACTTAGACTGGTTAGAGTGGAATGGACTTAAGCAAATCAGAAAGAATGCCCGCAGGCTAATGAAAAACTATAAGCTTGCAAAAGGTATTATTGACAAGTCAGACTATATCATTGAAGAAGATAATGAGTATAGAGATATTGTTGAGACTCTAACAAAAGAAGATTACTCAGCTCTAGAATTAAAGTTCTATCCTATTATCCCAAATGTAATTAATGTTCTTGTAGCAGAGTTTGCTAAGAGATCAACTAAACTTACATACCGGGCAGTAGATGAATTCTCATATAATGAGATGATGGAACAAAAACGTGCTGATGTAGAAGAAGTACTTATGGCTGATGCTCAAATGAAGATTATATCTGCATTGCTTGAGCAAGGTCTAGATCCTAATTCTCCAGAAGCACAACAGGAGATGGATCCTGCAAAACTTAAAACATTACCAGAGATAGAAGGATTCTACAAAAAGGATTATAGATCACTAGTAGAACAATGGGCATCTCACCAACATAAGGTAGATGTAGAAAGATTTAAGATGGATGAATTAGAAGAGCGCGGTTTCCGTGACTCACTAATTACTGATAGAGAGTTCTGGCATTTTCAAATGATGGAAGATGACTATAATGTAGAACTTTGGAATCCGGTATTATCATTCTATCATAAGTCTCCGGATGCAAGATATATATCACAAGCTAACTGGGTAGGTAAAACAGATATGTTTACTGTAGCTGATGTTATTGACAGATATGGATATCTAATGACTGAAGAACAGTTAGAAGCCTTAGAAGCTATCTATCCTATTAGATCTGCAGGATACAATATTGGTGGTATGCAGAATGATGGTTCATACTATGATGCTACAAAAACACATGAGTGGAACACCAACCTACCATCACTTGCTTACCGTCAGTATACATCTATGGTATCCGGTAATGTGCTTGAAGGTGGTGATGTCATATCTCAGATACTAGCTGAAGGTGAAGATTATAATGTAGCCGGTACTGCATATTTACTCCGTGTTACTACAGCATACTGGAAGTCTCAGCGTAAAGTAGGTCACTTAACTAAAGTAGCTGATAATGGTGAAGTACTAACAGAAGTAGTAACAGAAGACTATAAGATTACAGATAATCCAATATATGATACTAAGTTATTTAAGAATAAAACTAAAGACAACTTAGTATATGGTGAGCACATTGATTGGATCTGGATTAATGAAGTTTGGGGAGGTGTAAAAATTGGTCCAAACATTCCATCATTCTGGGGTATGAATAATCCGGGAGGATTTACACCTATCTATATTGGTATAGATAAAAATAAACTTGGCCCTATTAAGTTCCAATTTAAAGGTGATGATTCACTCTATGGTTGTAAACTTCCAGTAGAAGGTGCAGTATTCTCTGATAGAAACACTAAGTCAACTGCATTACTGGATCTGATGAAACCATATCAGATAGCGTATAATATTGTAAATAATCAGATAGCGGATATCCTAGTAGATGAACTAGGTACTGTTATCCTCTTAGATCAAAACTCTCTTCCTAGGCATTCAATGAATGAAGACTGGGGTAAAGGAAACTTAGCCAAAGCATACGTGGCCATGAAAAATTTCCAAATGCTT
>Ga0194130_10005519_pt1 | contig 15178 bp, 14 predicted proteins | sample TA2KigsurfametaG_FD_160084 | JGI IMG/M metagenome (GOLD analysis project Ga0194130, IMG submission 160084) | Freshwater microbial communities from Lake Tanganyika, Tanzania - TA2015050 Kigoma 12 surface | ecosystem: Environmental > Aquatic > Freshwater > Lake | place: Tanzania: Lake Tanganyika... | reverse complement strand
ACTCGAGTGCCACACGATCCTCGGTGCGATATTTGAGCGCCTCATGGATGCACTCCATGGCATATTGCAGGTATTTGGGGTGATCAACATCAAGCAGATCCCGAAGCGACGCATATAGATTGGCACGATTCATCATGAATTGTGCATACCGTTGCGGGTCATCGTGTTCGTCGAGATAATTGAGGGCATCACTACTTGCGTCTGCTGCTGCCAATAACAGCTCTGCTTGGCGGTCTACTGCATTGGCAGAGAACTGCTGATAGATGCTGCTTTTGGTCATGTGCAGACCGATGAAGTGGTATTTGGTTGCAGTTTTGGGGAGCCATTGTAGCCCTTCATCGCAGGCCGCGATGGCCGCAGTGAAGTCATGGGTGCCATTAGGATAGTGGTATTCAGCACGCATGGTCAACGTATTTGCGTAGTTTTGACAAATACTGACATAGAGACTTGTATCAATACCTGGAATCGTGCGGATGTGGGCATACAACGCCACTGCATCATCAAGAATCTGCAACCTATTCACATTGGGGAGTGTGGAATATTCTTGGAGCGCGATACCAAATTGATTTGCCATGGCGGGGTTGAGCGTCGGTGTGTCGGTGTGGTCATGCAGGGAACGATATATGCTTCTATAGAGCTCATACCCACGCTTGAAGTACTGTGTGCGGTGCTCGCCAGTGTGGATGCCTATGGCAATGTTATCCATGGCAACGATCATTTGTGCGCTAGGCAACAAATCGAGCTGGGCATCAGTTTGGATGACATGTAAGAGTTGATTGGACCAACTCAGTTGTTCATAATACTTGCCCATGGCGTGATGATACTGGCTCATTGCATCGGCAATCATGAGCGCATCTGCCGGTTGATAAACCAAGGCCTGACCAAAGATGTACTCAATATGACGATAATCGTCGTGCATCTGCCCATAGGTATACGCATTGATGTGGTGTGTTAACCATGACTGCGTACGTGCAATAACGATGTTTCGTACGGCAGACGTAGCATCATGCAGACCCATTTGCAGCAAGGTGTAAGTGCGGAGCAGAATGTGTTGTCGCCAACTCTCCATCATGTAGCCGGGTTCAACGAGTGAAAGAGCAATTAACTTGTGCATGGTGTGTTGCATGCGTTCGGGCGTCACATCCCAGAGATGAGCAAGAAACGGCATGCTGATATCGTGAGCTGGTGCACAAAGCGCAATCGAATAAAGAATTTGGCGCTCCATCGGCGTAAGCACGGCAAAACTGCGTGCAAGCAGCGGTTGGATACCGGTGCTTACGGCATCGTTTTCGAGGAGTTCTTGCCACGGATCAATGGGTAATTCGTGGATGATGCGATCGGCAAGCGTTTGCCAGTCATGCGGTTGCGTGCTTTGTTGGCGCAAATAGCGCCCAATCAGACGAATTGCAAGCGGATGGAAGGCCACTGCCGCTACCAAATCGTGACACCACTGCCAATCGTGTATGAGGTCTGCGGGGCATTCGAGCATGAATGCCAACAACGCCAGCGCCTGTACGGGCTCAAATGGCTGCACCTGCACGGTCGGCCAACCCAGGTCATTGACGACGTGTTGATGGCGTGTTGTGACGAGTACCTGGGCATGCGTGGGCAACGAGGCGCGCAGTTCGTCAATATCGTGCTGGTTGTGCACATCATCGAACACCACGAGACACGGTGGTAGGAGCGCTAATACGGCCTGTAGATGGCTACTGTTGACCTCGTAGCCAACGGGTAGTCGTTCAATGTCAAGGGCAGAGAGCATCCAGTCTACCATGGTGGAATAGCTGGTGATTGCCGAAAAATTCGCCCCAACGTGTACCCAGAGCACACCGCCAGGGAGCGTTTGGTGATGAACATACTGTTGGACTGCGGTGCTCTTGCCGCATCCAGGCATACCGTAGATCACAATCTGCCCATGTGTCCCCAGTAATTCGCTGATGAGTACATTGAGATTAGCACGATCAATCGGCGTACTCATGAGGGGTGGTGGTGTCGCGTGCAACCGCGTGTGCACGGCAATGTGTTGGTCGTGGATTTGAATGTGGTTTTGATCAATGATGCGCATATTATTCACTATTACGTAAGACAAATATGTACTGAGTGTAGCACATCGCTCCAAGATGAAGATATGAGACACCCTGGTCGCCACGATTGGGCGACTAGGGTGTCTGCGCGGGCAATGATACCTACTACCGAATACGCAATGTGACGGCGTATTGACCAATCGGCGTTGATGGCATGTGAACGATGAGACTCTCCGATGTCTGTCGCCACGTGAGTGGGTAGTCGTAGCCGAGTAAATCAATATTGGTGATGTGCGTGTGGTAGGTGTTACCGAGCTTGAGTGCGGGTAAGTGTGCGTGCGCACCAGGCCATGTCATGATGATTGCATAGAGCGTATCACCGTTGCAGGTGTAGCGAATATCAGCGCCCGTGAAGTCGGCACGATTCGTATCCGTAAATGCGCCATCGGCGACGCGAGTTGGCCCTTCGCCATAGATGTGCCACGGAGTCGTCGAGTAGATGGCTTCGCCGTTGACGCGGAGCCAAGCGCCGATTTCGTGGAGCAAGTAGACCTCGTGATCGGGGATGGTGCCGTCAGCCTTGGGACCGATATTGAGCAACAGTGCGCCGTTTTTGCTGACCACATCAATCAAATCATTGATGAGATTGGCGGGCGTCTTGTAGTCTTGGGCGTTGGTATACCCCCACGAGTTTTTTGCTACCGACGTGTCGTTTTGCCAGAAGTGTGGGTAGATGTCGGTCACCTGACCGCGCTCAATGTCAAAGACCGCACTCCCCTGCGCAAAGGCCTCGTACTTGTAGTTGATGGCCACGCCCTTGTCCCATTGAGCGGCACGATTGTAGTAGTATGCGGCGAAGTGCTGGAGCGCTGGCTCCCAGGCTTTGTGCTGGATCCACCAATCAAACCAGAAGAGTTGTGGTTGGTATTTATCGACCAGCTCGGTACACCGCACCAACCAATCATCAATGAAGGCCTCGTCTGGGCGCTCGTCAGAATGCAGTTGGTGCCAATCGGCCGGTGATGGTTGGGCTGGGCCGTACAAATCAGCATTGGCCGGGTCGTTGACGTCGCTGTTGAACTTGCGCCCTTCTTCGAAGAAAAACCAGTGCTCGGCGCGGTGACTCGATAACCCGAACACCATGCCGTGTCGACGAATGGCATGAGCGAGCTCTCCGATGATATCGCGTTTGGGTCCCATGGTGGCGGCGTTCCAGCGGTTGAGGGCAGTCTCGTACATGGCAAAGCCATCGTGATGCTCGGCGACAGGCACTACAAAGCGTGCACCGGCGATGGCAAACAGCTCCGCCCATTGATTGGCATCGAAGCGTTCAGCCTTGAAGCGCGGAATGAAGTCTTTGTAGCCGAACTGATCGTGTGGCCCGTAGGTGGTCAGATGATGCGTGTACTCTTTTGAGCCTTGCATGTACATCATGCGCGGGTACCACTCACTCCCGAACGCAGGGACGCAGTACGGCCCCCAATGGATGAAGATGCCAAATTTGCCGTCGCGGTACCACGCAGGCACCTGGTAGTTTTGGAGTGACGGCCAATTCGCTGCAAATGGTCCAAGCGGTAAGTCAGACATCGTTGTCTCCTTTGAATGGATTACATGTTTAGCAAGATGCGTGAGGCTTTGAGGGCATTTGCCACATCACCGCGTGGGAGGTACTCGTGACCAACAAAGCCGTCATAGCCGGTGGCTGCAATGGCACGCATCAGCGGCGGGTGATGAATTTCTTGCGTATCGTCGGGGTCATTGCGCCCCGGATTCCCGGCGATGTGGTAATGGCCGAAGTACTGGTGGTAGCGTTGCACGGTGCGAATCAGATCGCCCTCCATGATTTGCATGTGGTAGGCGTCGTACAACAGCTTGATGCGCGGTGAGTTGACTGGTGCGACGCAGGCCACCCCAAACGGCGTGGTGTCGCACTGGTAATCGGCGTGGTCGACTTTGCTGTTGAGCAGTTCAAGGACCAAGTTGACGCCGGCTTGTTCGGCCAGCGGCGCCAGCTTGGCGAGCCCCTCGTTGATGGTGGCGATGCTGGCGAAGTCGTTGCGGCCGCCGCGGTTGCCACTAAAGCAGATGAGATTGGGGATACCCCATTTGACCGCTTTCTCGAGTTTGGCCGAGGTCTCGTCGATGATGCGCTGGTGCTGATTAGCATCGTTGAGCCCTGATTCGATTGAGGCGTGGGCTTGGGTTGAGACCATGGTCAGACCTCGGGTGCGCACTTCGGCCCAATGGTGCTCGGGCACCATCTCGACACCCTCAAATCCGGCCTGTTGGCCGGCATCAAGGATTTGCATGTCGCTTAGGCCACGATTGGTTAGACACCACCAGACGAATGCATGTTTGACGGCCATGGTGTGGCTGCCTTTCTGATAAACGGATTGTTCACGATGATGACATCATACCCGATGTTGGTGGGGGGATTGTACGGTCCGTTGTCGTCGTTGTCGTCGTTGTAGAGACGCAGCACTGCTGCGTCTCTACAACGACCGGGATGATAACGATGATAATCATAATCATAATCCAACATCCTGAACTGCAACGAATGGGATTAGGGAGAAAGCTTATCACCCATTCCATCGTCCAATCGAAAGCACGCGGATATGGCGCAATAATAATAATTGGCGGTTATCCGTATCACTATAAACCGTACGGGTTTGTGGGGGCAAAAAAATACAATATTGGTTTAGAAGATGGCAATTACTATACCGGAATCATGGCGTTGCCGTTAATTGATGGATATTTGGACAATATCCAAAAAGGGGTTGTGTATTTTAGCGATGGTATGAGCCCTGATGAGCGCACGCTCGCAGCTTTTGATGCGCAATTTCCAGTGAAAAACAAAGAAATCACTCCCTCACAGGCTGAGTTTTCGGCTGCAGTCACTGAAATAGATACGCAAGACTACATGGTATAGGCGCATGCTGTGTATGTCATGCACTGTCGTTGCAGAGACGCATGATTTCCATACGTCTCTGCAACGATGTGCTTACTTGGCCAACTCTTCAAGCAACGCAGCACCCGTCTTGATGCCGTTGATGTAGCACTCGATGATGATGTTTTCGTTGGGAGCATGGTTGCGCTCGTCAGCATTGGCATAGGGCACCACAAAGGCCGGGATGCCCAGGATTTTGGTGTAGACATAATCGGGCAAGCTGCCACCCAGCGAAGGAATGTGGTACGGCTCGACTCCTTGAGCCTTGACAATCGCGCGATGGAGCGGCTGTGCAAATGGTGACTCGAGTGGCGTGCGTGACGGCTCCATACCGCCCTCAACGATAATCTCGATGCTCGGGTCAACTGCGGCACAGTGCGCCCGAATAGCGGCTTCGCAGGCGGCCAGACTCATGCCACCGACGAGGCGCATGTCACATTTGACGAAACCGCTACACGGCAAGACGGTCTTTGAGCCAGGGCCGCCGTAGCCACCGTGGAAGCCGTTGATGGTCAAGGTTGGGCGACAGGCGATGCGGTCGTAGAACGGCACTTCGGGCGGACCGTCGAGTTCGGTCATGCCGACGCCGGCCATGGTGCGCTCAAGGTCGAGGGGCAGGTTGTCGAGGGCTTGGCGCTCGAGCGGTGTGATGGGAGCGACTTGCTCCATGATGCCGGGGATGGTGATTTCGCCACGGGCGTTTTTCATGGTAGACAGCAGGTGGACTAACTTCCACAGCGGTTGTGGTGCAATCCCACCCCAGTTGCCCGAGTGCAGGTCGGTATTGGCGCCTTTGGCGTGCAGTTCAAACGACAAGACGCCACGTACGCCGTATTCGATTTGGGGCGTGCCATCCTCGTGGATGGGGCCATCGGCGGTGATGACGAGATCGGCCATGAGGAGTTCTTTGTGTGCGGTAACGAACTCGGCGAGGTTGGGGCTACCCACTTCTTCTTCGCCTTCGAGCAAGAACGTCACGTTGCAGGGGAGTTCGCCGCCCACCTTGAGCCATGATTCGATGGCCAACAGCTGGGCAAAGTGTTGGCCCTTGTTGTCACCGGCGCCGCGCCCGTAGATGCGCCCATCGCGGATGGTGGGCTCGAACGGCGGCGAGACCCAAGCCTCGAGTGGATCGGGTGGTTGTACGTCGTAATGACCATAAAAGAGGATAGTCGGTTTGCCCGGTTTGCGATGATAGCGGCCGACCACCATGGGCCAGCCTTTGGTGGGATAGGCCTCGGTATCAAAGCCGAGATTGCGGAGGTAGGTGGTCAACCATTCGGCTGTTTCGCCGATGCCAATGCCATGGGCACTGATGCTCGGTCGACTGACGTACTCGATGAGGCGATTGATGGATTCGTCACGGTGCGCCTCGATGTAGGCAAAGATGTCGGTGAGTGTCGGCATGGTAGGTTCCTTTGCGTTGTGCGATTACGTTTTGTTTTCTCAAGGAAAATTCGCATTGAAGTGATGCTTTCCTTAATTATCACAGAGTGTATCGTCTTAGCCTGCATGACTTACAGTTAGAAAGGGCTAGTCTATTGGTTGGTATTGTAAGTGTATGAAAGTAACATCGCTATGCTGATTATACACATCAATTAGTAGTAATTCGTTCCAAAGTATGAATGAAGGACTCAGCATATTCTTGAGGTGCGAACGTTTTGTAAGTGCTACATGAATCGATGCGGTGCTTGTTTTGTTTATTCTCACACAAATGTGTTGGAAATAGTGAGGTAAATTAGTCAAGTATGTTGACAGGGTTACCAGCGCAATCAAAGCAGTCTATAGTCTCTGAATTATCCAATACGCTTCCCAGGTGCAATTCATAAGACCCATTATATGCCGAACTAAATACAACGTCGAGCTGTCAATGGCATTGCAGTAATGTGTCACATGCGTTACGATTCTACGGTTCGATGTCTATCCACTCGGTGACCTAGTTGATTCTACTGGGCTCGTATGATAAAATGAAGCGCACTTTTGTGGTACTAGTATGGCTTGTGCTTTGTGCAGCGAGTAGATGGTGGCATTGATGAATGCAGAGATTGCGAAATACTTTCCGTTTGCGCCGGATCGGTTTGACTATTTAGTCAACGTGTCTCCGCGGTTCAAATATGTCTACATCGAAACCCCCAAAGTTGCGTGTAGCACCGTGAAATACCACCTTCAGATGATTGAGTTTGATGAAGACGAACGCCGCATCTATCGCAATGTGCACGATCGAGCCTTCTCCCCAATTCGATGCATCAGTGAATTACACATGACTGACAATCAACTTAGTGATGTGATGTTTGGTTCTGAATACTTTCATTTTATGTTTGTGCGCAACCCGTACACACGAACGCTTTCGTGCTATCTAGACAAATTTGTCAAAGGCAGTCCAGCAGAGGTTGCCGAAAAGCGCAAATATTTGGGTTATGGTATGGATGATGAAGTGAGTTACATTGATTTTTTGCGTGCAGTGCAACAACAGCCATTAAATAACATGGATATCCACTGGACACCACAAACATATCTACTCGGCGTTGCCCAAGGATATCAGTACGATTTTATTGGTCGGTTTGAGAATTTTGATGCTGATTTGGCCCGTGCATTGCGTCGTGTGCGTGGCTACCATAAGCCATTCGAATCGATTCAAAAACGCCAGAAAGTCTTTACTGAGGCCAACCAAAAGGTGTTACAGTACTATACGCCCGAAGCCAAAAAATTAGTCGAAGAGATTTATGCAGATGACTTTACCTATTTGGGATATGGTCGTGGGATAGACCTGCTTTAGATCGAACGTTACAACGACAAACACCCCCGAGGCATTTGCCCCGGGGGTGTTTGTTATGGCTGATTACTTCGTCCGTAAAGCGTTGCGTATGCGTTGCACGAGATGAACCACCGGCATCACAAACCACGCGTTGTTCAACTGTGTGCGTTGCTCGGTAATGATTTGTTCTTGCCATGCAACATGCTTGGTCAAATTATCAATCGTCTGTTGATAGTAGTCGCGTTCGCTGGTAATGTCGCGTGATATGTTGGCAATATGTTCTTGGTAGGCGTTTTTTTGTTTGTCTACTGCAAATTTAAGGTCTTGGATGTGTTGTGTGCGTTGCTGGAGCATTGTATTCAGCTTTTCAATTTTGCTATTGAGTTCGTTGGCGATTTGTTTCTCAGGAACTTCGACTTCTTTGATTTTTTCGGCGTAGAAATCGTGCAACTCATGGATGCGCAAGGTGAGCTGCTGATGGATAGTAGCGGCATTTTGATTGAGGTGTGTGTACAACTCATCAAGTTGTGTTTTGTAGTCATCATGCAGTGCTTGTACATCTAGGCGGTGACTTGTTTGGAGTAATTCGATGTATGCCTCGCTGGCTCGCATCCGCGCTGTGTGTGCTGTGATGAACTGGCTATATTGATTACGATCGACCTGGGTAATTATGGTGTGCACAAACTCATTACCGAGCTGGTCAAACGTCGTCGCGTCTGCATTTTGGACAAATGCATCGTATAGTCGTGCTACAAAATCCGCTACTGGTGATGCGTCGTGCGCTCCCTGTGACGTTGCCTTGCCGAGTTGACTATACGCATGCATAAACGCTGTGATGGTCTCGTGGGCATCACTTGGTGTTGACTGATTGATGTAGGCGATGAGCGGTGCACATACGCTATTCCAGTCTTTTTGGAGGAGCGCATGGTCAATCATAAAACGGGGATAGCCCCGCGAATTTCGTTCGGCTGCCAACATATATGCACTCCACATAAGATAGCCTACCGGTAGCGGTAGACCGTCATCGTGGTTGAGTATGGCGGCAATTTCGTGTGGTGAATGATATGGCACAACAAAAAAGACCTCATCATTCGTATCTGCGAATAATGATTGCCACGCTGGCCATGTATAGCAAAAACGAGGGTCTATAAAGGCAGTGTCGGTGGTGATTTTGTTGACAATCCCGCGCATGTCGAGTTGGATTTCATCAGGGAGTTCGACGAATGATGGTAATGACGTCGACAACACATCAAACCACTGTCGATTGGTATGGTGATCAATAGTATTGTTGATGCGGACGACTTCGTCAGGACTCCCTACACATGGATCATGAATAACCGCATGTGCGTCGATGTGCCCGCTCGTATTGAATTGATATAGCCGTAGAATGAACTGGTACACCGTCTGTGTACTCCGTGGCGCATGCGTTACTATACCAATTCGTGCCATGTACATCACCTTAATACTCGAAACATATCTCATACAATATACGACAAAATACGGTCTGTGTCACCATAGAAGGCACAGTATCATCAGTTGACTCGGTTGTATTGTTGAGGAACATAAATCATAGTACTATAGTAATACGTAAACACAAGTCTATGACTATGCCATACAAAAGGGAATTTCGTCATGCCGACCTACGATGTAACAATATTGACGTTGGTGTATAACCACAAGGCATATCTACCACAACTCTTTGCTGGGATGGCGGTACAAGATCCTTCGATTCGTGTGCAGTGGTATCTAATTGATGACGCTAGCCCTGACGGTTCAGCTAGTGTGGTGCGTGCATTGATTGACACGTTACCTGCGCATATTCATGCAACATTGATTGAAAACCCTAAAAATATCGGGGCGATAGCGAGTAGTATTCGGATTCTCTCGCAGCCAATCAGTGGTCGATACTGTATGTTGCTCGAAGGTGATGATTATTTCAAGGCAGGCTTTCTGCAGAAAACTGTACAGTTCCTTGATACGCATCTCGATTATGCCTCAGTCCACACCGATATTGACCACTATATTGCCCAAGATGATCGATTTATCTTTGATTATTGGCGTACTATTGGGCGTAACACGGGGCGTGGCTACTCAATAGAGATTCCCGAGGGTGATATTTTTGCGGAGTTGTTGCAACATAACTTCATACAAACATGTGCATTTTTAACGCGAACTGAGATACATAAGCATTATCTCGATTTGCAAACATATGCCGAACCACCGTATGAGTACCACTTTATGGATTACCCGCTGTATCTCAACATCGCCCGCACGTACAAGATAGGGTTTATACCCGAGTCACTGGCTGTCTATCGTATCAACTTGCAGGGTATGAACAGTAACCCGGCAAACCGTGCACGCATGCACTATACGACGTTACGTATGGTGTACGATGCCACAAACGGCCAGCATATCTAGTGTGATACAATTAAGCAAATGTAGGTAGCGTGAGGTTGTTGGTATGCCATATTTCGTCGGTCGTCCTAGTGTCTTTGATCAACGCGAGTTCCAGTCGTATGTTGATGATATATTTGCGCTTGGCGTGTTAACGAATAACGGCAAGTATGTGCAATTGCTTGAGGCCAAAGTCGCTGAGGTCAGTGGTGCCGCCCATGTGGTTGCGTTGAGCAATGCAACACTCGCACTCGAGCTCTTGTTGTCGACATTGCCTCGCCATTCATACGTAATCGCTCCGTCATATACATTTATTGCGACGACAACGGCGATCTTTCGGGCCGGCCTGCGCCCGATTTTTGTGGATGTCACTGACCACTTCAAAATCGATCTCAATCATCTGCGCCAAATTCTTGCTGACTGTCGTGCCAAACAACTGCACGTGACGGCGATTATGCCTGTTAATTTATACGGTGGTATGGATATTGATCCAGCATTGTTTGAGCTCGCTACTGCACATAATCTCAAGGTGTTTTATGACAGCGCACATACGCTGGGTACCTCGTGTCAAGTCTATGGTGATGCCGAGGTGTTTAGCCTGCATGCCACCAAGCTGGTCAACGGTTTTGAGGGTGGGCTTGTAGCCACTAATAACGCACATCTTGCCATTCGACTCCGGCAACTGCGTAATTTCAATTATTTGACGCCACACACCGGTCCCATCAAAAACTCCGAAGGTGAGTTTGTGCCGTTTTGTCCTGCTGATGAAGAACAGGGTATATATAGTTATGGTACCAACGCCAAGCTCTCTGAGATCCATGCGGCGATGGCGTTGTCAAACCTCAATCATATTGGTGAATTGATTGCGCATTACAAGGCGAATCATGAGCGCTACCGTATGCTCATCAATCAGCGGTTGGGCTATGAAGTTGTGCAAGAGATTGGCCCGTTTACCAATTATTCGTATGTGGTGTGTCGTCACCTGAAGCGTGATGCGATTCTTGACCATCTTAAAACGCACGAAATTTTTGCGCGCAAGTATTTTTATCATCTGACGCATCAGCAGTTCGGCTATCAACCACAGGTGCCTACATCGGCACAGTTGGTGCAAGAGGTCTTTTGTTTGCCAACTGGTCTGACAATCGACGCCGATGATGTTGCATTTATTGCCGAACAGGTTGTTGTCGCGCTGACAGAGTGATATGCGTGTATGTCCCCGAGGATGACGCATCATCCTCGGTTTTTTAGGGTTTGCGCATCAGCCGACGAATACGCTCTCCGAGTGCGACGATACGCATTGCCCAACTGAGCTTATCGAGCGTCTGTTGTTGCTGTGCAGCAACGTGTGTGCGCCAATCTATTTCGGTCTGCATAGCGACGATTTTGTCATTGAGATGGTGAATCTCTTGTTCGAATGTCGTTCGCATGTGAGCAAGTTGTTGCTCGTGCTTTGCAAGCGTTTCTGCAAACATCTGGCTTTGATGCGCAATATATTTGCCGTGCTTGTCATAGAGCTCGGTCATTTTTCTGCTTTGCTCTTCGTGAAGCAGGCGGATTTTGGTGCTCATTTCGCTATGGCGTTCGTGTAATGCGCGAACTCGTGCCTCAGCATCCAAAAACACATCGTTGTACACCACCTCGTACTTACCCAGATCATGACGATACTGTGGGTCGGTTATCTCGATGACGAATCGTTGCTGCAATACTGCCATCGCGTCTGTATCGATTATTGGTTGCTGGATTGCCGTGTAAACGTCGAGGGCGAGTTGTGCAATCGTAAGCTCACGCACGCGTGACGAAATCTGCGGTTCGCTCGGCGTGGTGAGTCGTAGCATCTGCATGTATGTGTCGAGTTGTGCGGTCATTGCAGCCGTCAGACCATCGGGCGCACAGCGCTCTATGAGGGGCTGGCTGGCCTGATGCCAATCACGCATGATGGCGTCATGCGCGACAAAGAACCGCGGTATCGAGCGCGAATGAATCTCAATGGCGAGTGTGTATGCTACCCACAGTGCCAGTGCAAGTCGGGTAGATATGTGGTGTTGCATGTGCATGGCGTGGGCATGCGTGAGTGGGTGTTGGTATGGGACAACCACGGTGATATCATGCCCGGCATTTGCCAATGCACCTTGCCAGAACGGCAAGGTGTAACTTAGGCGCGGATCGTCGATGATTGCATCGCTGGTGATTGTGTCGATGTATGCGGTGAGCTGTTGCTGGATGTCGTCATTTGTGCTCCATGTCGACAGACGCGCCACAGGTTGTGGATCATACCATCGGCTTGCGTTATGTGACAACACATGCTCGTTGATGGCAACTACTTGTGCTGGCTCGCCGTATCCTGCTTTTTTGGTCGAAAGCGCATGATAGTCGATGGTGCCATGAAGGCGGTAGCCGCACATATGGTATAACTGGGCAAATAACCCAGAATGACTACCGTACATCCCAATTATCAAACTGATGTGTGCCATAGCACTCTCTGATTCGTTACAGATATCAATAATCCTTAGAATTACTATAGCACATAGTTGATTGGGTAAGAAGAGGTATGGCTGCGTGCGAGCATAATCTCTCGCACGCATGTCTCGCTTGTTTGTTAATGACTATGCCCGGATCCAAGTGGAAAGCTTTGGATGGCTGCGCCAGCGATAATTGCCAACCATACCACAATGGCACTTATCCGCACCCATGTCTGGCGCAGGCTATACCACGGCGCACGTGCCAACGTATACCAGACGTTGAGCGCAAGATGGAGCGCAAGTGGTGGCCAGGCAATGGCCATCAACAGCTGACTGGCACCGAGTGCCGGGATTGAGAAGATCGGCGTGGTGATGAATAGTACTAACCAAGCGTCAAAAATATATACGTCGCGCAAACTTTTAAAACGTAAATTCGGCCAATCGTGCATCTTTTGGGCCACAACTGCATGAAACAACAACCAGATAAAACTCGTCATGAAGAAGATGCGCGGTACCATCTCACCCTCGGTCATCATTGATTCCTCACCATGACGATGCGGGTAGATGTAATGAATGACCACGTAGCCAACCCCGAAGAACCAAGACAAATAACGATTGAGGACAATCACGTCCTTGAATTTCCACTGCATAACACATACTCCCTTTGTGTGCTTTGGGTATACACAAAAACACCGCCTGGGGCTCCAGGTGGTGACCGGTATCGTGACGACATGCGTCATATAGTCAAATCGTGACCGGTTTGGGCGGGGGAGCAGTAATTGTATGCACAAAAGAAGCCCAACGTCTAGATGTCGATGCCAAGAGATACATCACCCGCACCATGCCAATACCAATCATCGTAACGAGGAGAACAATTGACAGTTGCGACAAGGTGTGATGAGTAATCGGTGGCATCGAAGACGTATCAGACGTGGGATGAACACATACATAGAGCCCAACGCCGTTGTTGGCCGTTTCGTGATGCCAATGGCAATGCACGATACACACCAAGTGCGTTCCGATATACGGCGGATGACTACAGCGTAATTGCGGTGAATTCTCATCCTGTTTCTCCATTTCAATCACTTCTCATCATCCTTTTATCTGATCCGCATGATGTAATTGATCTCACCTTGACAATTTGACAATTAGTTGTAAAATACAACTAATAAATGGTTGTACGGAGCAACTATCATGACAACTGATACTGAGTTAGTCCAACAATTTCAAGAGCAGTTGATGCAATTCATTCGCGGGTTAGGGTTACATCGAGCCGATGCAACGCCGTGTAAGTACCCGGTATCAATGGCTGAGGCGTGTGCCATGGTCGAGTTGATGCACCACGAGCCGATTTCGCAGCGAGACTTGTGTCACGCCTTGAATTTGGAGAAGAGCACGGTGAGTCGCTTGGTGGTTGATCTCGAGCAACGCGGGTGGATTCAACGCGAGCGTTCAGGCGAAGATGCGCGGATGCAGTTGTTACGCCGGACCGATATCGGTCATGAGGCGAGTCTTGAGATTGTCCAGGCGCGCAATCAGCGCTTTGGCGCACTTCTAGAGCGGGTTGAACCAGCACAGCGCGCAAATGTTGTAGCTGCAATGAGTACTTTAGTGGAGGCATTACATGACGAGCTTGTGGCAACAAATCGGTAATTGGCTGCGCGAGGCGACGGGAGCCCCAGATAGCATTAGCGCACACGAGTTAGAGGCGCTTCGTAGCAGCAAAGAGAAGCCGTTCATCTTAGATGTACGCTCATCACAAGAGTTCAAGCAAGATGGGCACATTGCCGGCGCGACGTTGATTACGTTGAGCGATTTGCCCAACAAACTCAAGCAAGTGCCGACCGATCGCATGATTGTGTGTGTGTGTCGCTCGGGGGCGCGGAGCAGCGCAGCCTATGGTGTGCTCAAGCAAGCGGGGTATACCAACATCCGCAATTTGAGCGGTGGCATGATGGGCTGGCAGTCGGCAAACATGCCAGTGACGCGCAAGTAGATGCAACGCATTGACCGTACGACGTGGATACAACTCATTATCTCGCTGGTGGTGGCCGGTGTGCTGGTGGCAATGATTCCCATATTCGGGATTGTTGGTGGCCATGCCGAACACGGAGTGGCCCACGATTTTGCCGTGACTGATACACAGCATGTGTTTGGCTCGAGTGCTGATGGCGTCATGATTGGCCTGATGGCTCACGATGCACAACAGCAGGCACGTATCGACGAAGCGCGGCGGTACATGCGGGGTGAGTATGACCGGTATGTGGGTGGCGAGTTTGGCGACGAGTATAGCCCGGCGAGTGACCAAGTGGCCACACAACTCGCAGGCTACCGGGACGAGATGACGATTACTTACCAAGATGTGGCGAGCGGGGCGATGATTCAGGTGACCAGTCGGGATCCGGATGTCGTAGCGCTTTTGCATCAATGGATTGAAATGCGGCAGGCAGATCATGGTGATCATGCCCAGTGACATCAGAGGAGAATCACAATGAATCGCACACGACGGTTGTTTTTGACGGCTCCAGTAGCAGCGATTGTGCTTGGTGCGTGTGGCAGTGGGCCACAGGCTAGCAATACAGAAGGTGAGTTACCAATG
>Ga0194130_10005516_pt1 | contig 15179 bp, 8 predicted proteins | sample TA2KigsurfametaG_FD_160084 | JGI IMG/M metagenome (GOLD analysis project Ga0194130, IMG submission 160084) | Freshwater microbial communities from Lake Tanganyika, Tanzania - TA2015050 Kigoma 12 surface | ecosystem: Environmental > Aquatic > Freshwater > Lake | place: Tanzania: Lake Tanganyika... | reverse complement strand
TGGCTTATGCCCCTCCTCTGCCCCCGCCTGCTCGCCCCGCTGCTGCTCCTCGCCGCGCCCCTCGCCGCCCAGACGGCCCCCACGCCGCCGCCCACCGCCCCCGCCCCCGCGCCGGCCGGCGGGACCGTCGTCCTCAACCCCTTCACCGTCGATGCCGGCACCGACACCGGGTACGCCGCCACCAGCACCCTCGGCGGCACCCGCCTGAAGAGCGAGCTGCGCGACGTCGCCTCGCAGATCGACGTGATGACCTCCGAGTTCCTCGAGGACATCGGCGCCCTCACCCTCGACGAGTCACTCCGCTACTCGCTCAACATCGAGACCAGCGACGAGAACTTCTCGCCCGGCACGGACCCGAACACCAACAGCGTCTTCTCCTCCGCCTACGGGAGCCGCACCCGCGGGCTCAGCCGCTCCAACAACACCCACGACTTCTTCGAGACCAACGTCCCGCTCGACACCTACAACACGGGCCGGCGCTTCACCCTCGTCTCCGGCTCCAACGCCATCCTCTTCGGCGCCGGCTTCGCGGGCGGCACCAACGACGTCGCCTTCGACCGGCCCGACCTCCGCCGCTTCTCGGGCGGCGCCGTCGCGCGCGTCGACTCCAACCGCGGCCGCCGTTTCTCCCTCAACCTGAACCAGCCCCTCGTGCGCGGCCTGGTCGGGATCCGCGTCGCCGGGCTCGACGCCAACGAGCGCGACCACCGCGACGGCGTCGGCGCCCGCACCCGGCGCCACTACGCCTCGATCCTCGTGCAGCCCTTCTCCCGCCTATCGGTGCGCGGCTGGTACGAGAAGTACGACTCCCGCCAGCGCAACGCCGCCAACACGCTCACCGGCGACCGCGTCACCCCGTGGCTCAGCCTCCCCGCCCGCCCCTTCCTCAACAACGCCGGCCTCACCGCGGCCAGCACCGCCGCCCAGTTCAACACCGCGCTCGCCGCCGGCGGCCCGGACCTCGCCACCGCCGCCGAACGCCTCAACAACGTCGCCGTCACGCTCGCCTACGGCGCCGACGGCACGCCGGGCGCGATCCGCAACTGGACCAACACCGCCACCTCGCGCCGCCCGCTCGACGGCACCCAGGACCCCAGCATCACCAGCCCCGCCCTCTACCCCCTCGAGGCCAGCGTGCTCGGCAACGCCCTCCAGCGCTGGTGGCGCGGCGACATCCGCGGCGCGCTCTTCGAGTTCAGCCCGCTCCGCGACCTCCACATCGAGGGCGGCCTCAACCGCGAGGTCTTCGACACCCGCTCCCTCAGCTTCATCTCCGGCAACAACGCCGACCTCCGCGTCGACCTGAACCGCTTCCTCCCGGACGGCGCCACGCCCAACCCCAACCTCGGCCGCACCTTCGTCGAGGACGACATCACCGGCAGCGCGTGGCGCAACCACCGCGACGAGCGGCGGCTGCAGGTCGCCTACGGCCTCGACCTCCGCCGCCGCACCGGCTGGACCCGCCACCTCGGCTCCCACCAGTTCGCGGTGATGTACACCGGCGCCGAGAATATGCGGGTGCAGCAGAACACCAACAGCCCGCGGATCGTGTCCGACAACGTCTTCGAGGGACTCTCCTACCCCGCCGGCACCACCGCCGCCAACGACACCACCCGCAACAGCCGGCGCCTCCGCGCCCGCTTCTACCTCGACTCGCCCGCCAGCCCCTCCGGCGGGAACAGCTCCGTCCGCGCCCCGTTCCAGCTCTGGGGCCCCGAGACCGTCGTGGTCGGCCGCGACGCCCAAGGCCGCGACGTGGTGGTCAACACCGGGATGAGCAGCCCCTACGGCGCCCAGGTCGCCACCTCCAACGGCAAGAAGACCGAGGACGCCGGCCAGTACGCCTGGCAGGCCAGCCTCCTCGACGGCCGCCTCAACGTCACCCTCGGCGAACGCTTCTCCCGCGCCGGCTTCTCGCCCTGGGTCGGGCAGGGCGGCACCGCGACGCGCCCGCCGCGACGCTACAACGCCGACACCCGCGCCTTCGAGGAACCCGTCAACCGCGGCGGGGTGCTCACGTTCGCCAGCACCGGCAAGGCCGTCGGCAACGCCGGCTTCGAGCCGTGGGACGTGATGCTGGCGCGCGGCGGCGAGCACGACTCGCTCGAGGCCGCCTCGCGCTACGAGGTCACCTCGCGCCTGCGCGGCTTCGTCGTCCACCCCTTCGGCCGCCAGGGCTTCCTCAGCCTCCACTACACGGCCTCGTCCTCCGCCTTCGTCGCCGACTTCACCCGCAAGAACCCCTACGGCCAGGAGGCCCAGCTCGATGACGGCACCACGCGCGAGTACGGGCTCTCGCTGCGGTTCCTCGACGACCGGCTCGTGCTCCGCCTCAACGCCTACGAGTCCGTCTACCTCGGCGTCTCCGGCGGCTCCGGGGTCACCGTGCCGGCCCCGCCCGCGGTCGGCGGCGCTTCCGGGATGGACCGCACGAACATCCACTGGTCCGCGATCCACCTCGAGAAGTCCGCCCAGAACCACGCCCTGCTCCGCTCCGGCGGCCGCTACGAGACCGCCACCCTCGGCGCCCCCGTGCTCGGCGGCTCGGCCAACGGCATCGCCGCCGACAGCCCCTTCCGCTACCTGCAGCAGGACGTCCTCGCCTGGCCCAGCGACCCGGCGGCGAGCGGGGCCTTCGGGCTCAAGTACACCCTCAACTCGGACCGCACCGCCAAGGGCACCGAGGTGCGGCTCGTCGCCAACCCCGTCCCCGGCTGGAGCGCGAGCCTCAGCCTCGCCCGCAACAACTCCCGCAACGAGCGGATCGCCAGCGACTGGTTCAACTTCATCAGCTACCGGATGAAGGACTGGCTCGCGGCCGCGACCGACGCCGCGGTCCCGCAGCGCGGCGGCGGCAACGGGCCCACCCAGTTGCACACCACCGCCACCACCAACGCGAACGAGACGATGCTCGCCTACCTGCGGAGCAGCGCGCTCGGCTGGTTCTTCCTGCGCGAGAGCGAGGGCCAGGCGGCCAGCCAGGAGGTTGAGTGGCGCGGCAACTTCACCACCGCCTACCGCTGGAGCTCCGGGCCGCTCAAGGGCCTCCGCGCCGGCGGCAGCCTCCGCTACCGCGGCGACCGCATCCTCGGCTACGCCAGCCGCTCCGTCGCCGCCTCCGACCTCCGCGATCCGCTCCTCGCGACCCCCGGCCTGTTCCCGGCGGGCTCCACCGTGTCCGTCGCGGACGTGAACCGCCCGCTCCTCGGCGGCGCGACGTGGAACACGGACGCCGTGCTCGGCTACACCACCACGTTGCCCGGCCGCCGGGTGCGCTGGGGCATCTCGCTCAACGTGCGCAACCTCCTCAACGACGACCGCCTCATCCCGCAGGCCGGCCTGTCCGCCGCGGGCGTGCCGGTGGTATTCCAGTTTCCCGAGCCGCGGATCTTCCTCCTGACGCAGACCTTCGACTTCTGACGACGCGCCCGGAAACGGGGCCGCAGACCGCCAGCGCCGGGGAATTGGCTTCTCCCGGCCGGCCGCGCGCCCTTCACTCCGCCCGCTGATGAAACCCGGCCTCCGCCCCGGCGCCACCGGGGAACTCACCTGGACCGTCGACCCGACGATGACGATCACCCTGGGGAATCCCCCGGCCGTCACCGTCTTCTCCACGCCCAACCTGGTGCTGCTGCTCGAGCGCGCCGCCCGCGAGGCCCTGCGGCCCTTCCTCGACCCGGACGAGGAATCAGTCGGCATCGAGGTGCAGGTGGAGCACACCGGCCCCGCCGCGCTCGGCGAGGACGTGCGCGCGGAGGCGCGGGTGACGGACTGCGACGGCCGGAAGGTGGCCTTCACGGTGCGCGCCACCGCCGGTGGCCGCGAGGTCGGGCGCGGAACCCACCGCCGCGCCGTGGTGCCCACCGCCAAGCTGGCCGAGAACCTCCGCCGCGCGACCGGCGCGCCGGCCCCGGTGCCGTCCCCCGCCGCACCGCCCGCGCCGGAACGGGTGCGCTTCACCGTGGCGGGCGGCATCGCGACCGCGACCTTCCACCGCCCGGCGGCGCTGAACGCGGTCGATGCGCAAATGACCACCGAATGGGAGCAGATCGTGGCCTGGCTCGCCGCGCACCCGGAAGCGGCGCGCGTGCTAATCGTGACGGGCGCGGGTGACGCGTTCTGCGCCGGGGACGACCTGAAGGAACTGCCGGCGCTGGGCGAGGACGAGGCGCGGCAGCTGAGCCTGCGCCAGGCGCGGCTCTGGTTGGCGTTGGAGCAGTTGCCGCAGCCGGTGATCGCGGCGGTGAACGGCGCGGCGCTGGGCGCGGGCTGCGTGGCGGCGGTCGCGGGTGATTTCCGGATCGCGGCCCACGGGGCGACCTTTGGGATGCCCGAGATCCGCGTGGGCTGGCCTCCGGGCTACGGCTTGGCGCAGCTGGTGGGCCTCGTGGGCAAGGCGCGCGCGCTGGAGCTCTGCCTGACCGGGGAGCCGATCCCGGCGACGCGGGCGCAGGAATGGGGCCTGGTGCAGGAGGTGGTGCCGGCGGCGCGGCTGTTGCCGCGGGCGCGGGAGCTGGCGGCGCGGCTTCTGGCGCAGCCGGCGGAGGCGCTGCGGGCGACCAAGCGGCTGCTGCACGCGACGGAGGGCGCGCTGCCGCGCCTGACGCACCGGGCGGAGACGGAGGCGTACGTGCGGTGCCTGTTCCAGCCCGATGCGCGCGAGGGCCTGGCCGCGTTCGCCGCCCACCGCCGCCCCAAGTTCGAGGGGCGCTGAGCGCGGGGCGGGGGCGCCGTGGCGCGAGTGGTCCTGCCTTCGCGGGTCGACCGCTTGACGTCAGCCGGGCCGGGCCTCCGTGATCAGCTCCTCGATCCCTTCCAACCGGTAGCGGGCGCAGGTGGCGCGGACCGCGCCCAGATCCGCCTCGGGGTTACGCACCAGCAACTCGACGATGTCGGCCTTCGACTTGAAGCCGCCCGCATAGAGCTTGAGGGCGATCAAGTGCGGCAGTGGGGCGATCCGGAGCGGGCTCCCCGGCTGCACCGCCAGCGAGGAAAGCCGGAGGGCGTCCTCGATCACGGCCGGAAAGCGGCCCGCGTAGCTGATGATCTGGATGAGGCCGAACTCCCCGTGCACATCGATCACGCCGGCGAGGGGATCGTCGGCCCCGGGCTCGCGCAGTTCGGCCGCGCACCCCGCCGCCCGGAGACTGGCGAGCACCTCCCGGAGGGGACCGAGTTCAGCGTTCACGGCCAGGTCGAGGTCGTCGGTGTGGCGGACGTAGTGATGCGCGGCCAGGGCGACGGCCCCGATGACCACGGCATCGAGGCGGTGGCGCCGCAGCAGCGCGTGCACCTCCTCCGCCTTCCGCAGCAATGCGTCGGGCCCGCTCATTCGCGGGGTGCGGGCGGTCCGGGCCGCAGCCAGGAGAAGCGGTCGCCGAGGGTCAGCGCGGCCACGATCCGCTCCCGGACGGACAGGCGCCGCACACGTTCCAGCTCCAGCGCGCGGGAGCGCTCGGCGCACGCGCTGCGGCGGGGCCCGGGGCGCGGTCCGCTGGCGGGAGGGGAAGGGACGGGATCCATACCGGGGAGCGCGCGGAGCATCCCCGCGCCGGGCCGCGCCCCTCAAGGAGAATCCGCTCGCCGCGGCGCGGCGCAGGGGTGGGGAGCGGCGGGGGAGACCGCTTCAAAGCACGGCCACAAATTCGCCCAGCACGCGGAAATCCGCGGTGGGGTCGGCGGTGAGCTCGATGGGGCCGAAGGACGGATTGTCCGACTGCGGCCGCAGGATGATCCGCGCGTGCCGCCACGAGCCTTCGCCGTCCCCTGCTTTGGCGCTCTCGTACCGCTTCACCGTGCAGGCACCACCCTCGGGATCCTGCAGGTCACGGTGCTGCACGAGGACGATCCTGCCCTCACGTGTTCCCTCCGGCGGACGCCGGAACAGACACCAGGAGCCGGAGGGTATCCGGCGATTCATCGACTCCCCGGTGACGCGCACGATGAAATGGCCGGGTTGGGGTGCGATCCCTTCGGGGAGACGAACCCAGCGCCGGTCCGCCAGCGGCTCCTCCCGCTGCAGCGCGCCCGCTGCCACCCGAACCGAGGGATAACACGGGACCGCGTTGCGGAAGGGAATCAGCTCCGACGGCGGAACCTCCGGGAACGGGATCTCCTCGATGTGCTCCTCACGGGGCGGAAGATCCGCGGAGATCCCAACGGAGGCCGCGTGCCGGAGGTAGGCGTTGGTCTCGGGATCAACGGAAAAGAGAAAGCAGCCACGCGTGCCGCGGGTCATCAGGGTGCGGTAGGTGTTGCGGATGATTTCCCGGATCCGTTTCTCGGCTCCCAACCGATCCTCCAGCAGGAGTTTCGCGTGACCGCGGATCGTCTTGTCGTGCCGGTCCCGACGGTTGGGAAACTCCACCCAGCGATCGCCGCGGCGGACCAGGTCCGGGCCGAGGATCACCCCGATGTAATCCAACTCAAGCCCCTGGCAGGTATGGATGCAGCCCACCTGCTCCACGGAGTCCTCCTTGAGGATCCATAGACTGCCGTCGTCCTCGAGATTCCACTGGGCGGCGAACCGCTCCTCCGGGATTTCGATGTCCATCGCCCCGGCGATCTTCTTGCTGCGCCACGGCCAACAGTAGCCCGCCACCATCCGGGCCCGCTCCGCACCTCGGTTCCGGGCGCGGATCAGCTCCCGAAGCTCGGTGGCCGAGGAGCACACCCGCACTTCATAAGGGATGCCTTCAAGCGTCGGGTTGGCCGTTTCCCGGATGCCGAGGGTATGGTCGACCCAACCCAGGTACCCGTCGGAACCGCCACAGCGGAACTGGGAGCATAATTGGAGTCGGGTCACAGAGGACCGTTGCCTAACCGCCCAAGCCTCGATCGCGGCAACACCCCCGATGTCCTTGAGCGTCACGCGCTGCGCGTCATCCACGAAGAAGACCGAAAGTCGGGCGGAACGGATCAGCTCGAGGATCTGGTTCTCACCCAAATTGCCGTACAGCCCGCCCTTCTCGTTGAGCCGGTGCGCCTCATCGACGACGAGCGCGTCAAAGGTATCCGGCGGGCAGGCGTGATAGGAACCGGAGCCGCGGAAGAGGTTGCTGATGCGCGAGCGCCGCAGGTGCCCGGCGAGCTTCGCCTCGTAGACCGCGCGTGGCGCCGCGTTGCGCGTCACGTACTGGACGTTCCGCTCACGCTGGATGAGCGCAACGAGCAGATTGATGGCGACCACGGACTTTCCCGTGCCCGGACCACCTTCGACGATCAGCGTCTGCTTCCGCCCGGTGGCCGCATTTTCGGCCAACGCGAGGGCGGTCTCATAAACGACCTTCTGGTCGTCAATCATCACGAACTCCCGCTTGCCCGCCAGCAGCCCCGCCAGGCTATCGGCCAGATTCCGGGAGGGGCGGATGCGCCCGTGGGCGATCTCGTAAAGCGTCTCCCCCCGGTCCCCGTGGCGCACGTGATCGCGGATGAACGCGCGCAGCCTCGCCGCGTCGTCCCGCAGGAAAACGGGTGCCCGGCCCAGGTGCTCCGCGTAGAAGGGATGCCGCAGATCCCCGCCCTCGGCGCAGTTGTGCAGGTAGGCGCAGGGCGCGAGCTGGATCGGAATCTCGCGCACCGCCTCATTGAAGTCCTCGAGCAGCGCGGCGTACGACCACGCTTGGTAGGAGGGATGACTCGTCTCGCGCAGGCCACCTCCGAGCCGCGTCTCGACCACCCCATCCTTGGCCGTCCGGCGCGCGCTCTCCCACTGCTTGAGTTCGACGATCACCGCGACCTTCCTCCGCTCCGCGTTCAACCCTGTGAGCACGAAGTCCATCCGCTTGGAGCTCTGGGGGACCTGCATTTCGATGGCGATGGAGGCGTCCTCCGGAATGTCCACCGGCTCGATCACCCGGTCCATAAACCCGAGTGAGTTCCGCCACGCGTTCACCTCGGCGGCGGCCACCCCGTGTTGATGGCGGGCGCGAAAGGCGGCCAGAATGCGCTCCTCAATCCGGTTGGAGAAGATGTCCGCCCGGAACTCCCGTTTGGATGCTTGATAGACGATCATCGGCGCGCTTGCGCGGAGAATTCCCAAAGTGTCCGGCGGAGCGAACCCAAATCGGCTCGCGCCGCTCAGTCCCGCTCGACCCGGCAGCCCGGCCCCCGGATCAAAAGCTTCCCCGCAGCCCGAGCGTCCACAACGAGCCGTAGTTCTGCCGCTGGCGGAAACGGGCCTCCGCCGGGGTGGCCGGGCCATAGACCTTGTTGTCCACCGGATCGTTGAAGACGTTGTTAAGGTTGGCGAAGAGGGTCAGGGCGCCCGTCAGACGATAGTCGGCTTTGAGGTCGGCGACGACGCGCTTGGAACTCCAATTGTAGGTGCCCGGGGCGATGCTGCGGCCGGCGGCGACCGGACCCAGGCGCTTCGGGCCGGTGTGGTTCCAATTCGCGCGCACCGTGTACCTCGGGCGCGCGAGACTCACCCCCCAGTTGTAGACGCGCGGGGTGAAGCCGCTGAAACTGTTCGAGGTGTCGCCCGTGACGCGCTGGGCGGAGGCGTTGGCGAAGACTGAAACCCCACGCGCCCACGGCGGGAGGAAGGTCAGCGCCTGCTTGTAGTTGAAGCTCACCCCGGAGGTCCGCACACGACCCGGGAGGTTGTACTGCGTTGCGACGTCGTAGTCGCCATAGGTGACCGGATTGAGCCCGTAGAGCGCAAGGAGGGCCGGGGTGGCACGAGTAACCACCGATCCGAACAGGTTCTCGAAGTCGCGCTGGAAGGCGGTCGCGGAAAACACCCCGACCGGCTCGAGGTAATACTCCAGGGCGACCTTGGTGGTGCGGGCGGTCCACGCCTTGATGCCCGCGTTGTTGACCGAGATCTGGTTGTTCGGGCCGGGCGGATTCTCGGTGTTGGGTAGGTTCACGCTGCCGCCGTACTGGTTGAAGTCCGGGCGCCCCACCGACCAGTAGTGCCCGGCGCGGGCGATCAGGCTCTCGGAGAAGGCCCACGACGCGTTGAGGCTGGGGAACCAGCGCAGGTATTCCTTCCGGGCGCGGAGGCCGCGGTCGACATTAGTGAGGCGGGCGGCCTCGAGGGGGTCGGTCGCCACCACGGCGGGGGAGCCGTTGGGGTTCAGGACCACCCGGCCGGCGCCGTCCCGACGGAAGTTCCGCGTCGGGTCGACCAGGCGGCCTTGAGTGCTCACGCGCGTCTCCTCGCCGCGGACGCCGCCCGTCAGGCGCAGGCGGCCGCCGGCCAGCCGGACATCGGTGCGAAGGAAGCCGGCGGCGACCGTCTCGGACGCCCATTTCGAGAGGGCGACCTCCTGGGTGTAGCTCGTGGTCCGGTTTTCGGTGAAATGGCCCGGGGTGGCCGCGTAGAGATCCCACAGGGCGTAATTGCTGGTCCAGTCGGTGGCGGGGAACCCGAAGGGCGCGATCTCACCCGAATAACTGGCGTCGCGTACCAAGGCGGCGGCGTCATCGGCGGTGTTAGCGAGGCCGTCGCGCCCAACGAAGGTCAACGTCGGGTTAGTGTTGCGGGTGTCCCGGACCTGGCGGCGGAGGTCGACGCCCGCCTTGAGCGTGAGCGGCACCACACCGCCGAAGCCGCGGCGCAAGTTGGCGAAGGCGGTCTGCTGGCGATCGAGGGTCTCGAACCCGTTGGTCGAGGCGGTGTTCAGCAGGTAACCGTCGAGCCGGTGGGGATCGAACGGCGCGCCGGAGGCCCCGTCGGTCACCAGGATCCGGCCAGGGCGCAGGTAGAAGATGTCCTCGAAGGAGACGGTGAGGTTCTGCCGGCGAGCGACCGAGTTGAAGAAGGCGCCGCGCGTGGCGTCCTTGCGCCAGCGAAGCGACTGCGACAGCCCCGCGCCCACCTCGGCGTGCCAGACGGGACCGAGGTGCCGCCACGTGAGCGTGGGCATGTACATGTTCCCGCCCAGACCGTTGACCGTGTTGTTGATCCGCACCTCGCCAGCCCCCGTGGCGCCGCGGGTGAAACCGGGCCCGAAGTTGCCCGGCGCCACGCGGTTGACGAAGAAGTTGAGGACCCGCTGGGTGAGCGCGTAATCGGAGAAGGCCCACTGGAACGCGAACGAGAGCCGGTCGTCCGACCCCAGCTTCCAGTCGAACGTGGCGCCGAAGTTCGCGGCGGTGACCATCGCGCCCGCATCGCGCACCCCGTAATCGGTAAGGTAGGGGCGGTCGGGGGTCGTGTCGGGCAGCGCGCCGCCGTTGGTGGCGAGCGCCGTGCCGCGCCATCCGGGCTGGGACATGTCCTGGACGCGATAAAGCGTGGAAGCGCCGGCGGATAGGGCGAAGCCGAACCGGGGGCTCACGGGCACGACGGCCGTGAACTCGAATCCGGGGCGGATCTTGTGGGTCGGCGGGCGGAGGGGACCGGGGGTGCGGCGCAGGCTCCGCGCCTCGTCGCGAAACGAGATAAAGCCGCTGGCCGTGTAGACGGGCCGGGCGCGCTCGAACGCGCTCAGCGGCACCATGTTGACGGAGCCCGCGAGCGCAGAGCCCGGCGACTCCGGCGTGGGCGTGTGCACGACCTCGATGCGGGACACGACGTTGATCGCCATCTGGTGCAGGCCGACCTGACGCGCCGTCCCGGCCAGCGAGCTCGCCAAGCCGAACCCGCCCACGGTGATCGGCACGTTGTCCGCCGGCACCCCATCGAGGGAAACTAGGTAGGGTTCGCCGCCGCCCCCCAGCCCCATCGAGACGCCGGGCAAAGACTTCATCACTTCCCCGATCTTGCTTTCCGCCGCCCCGCCAAACTCCTCCGCCGCGATCACGTTCATCTGGTTCGGCGCGAAGCGCTGCGTGTTGATCGCGTAAGCCGCATTGTCCATCTCCCGGCCAGCGCTGACCGTGAACGCATCCAGGCGGACCGCGGCGCCGGCCGGGGCTGCCCGGGAAGGCGGACTGACCAGCGCGACCTCAAGCCGCGTGGTTCCCCCGGGCGGCACGACCGCGGCCACGATTCCCTCGACGAGACCGGTGCGGAAGACCCGGACCCGGACCGCGCCGGCCGGCACCTGCGTCAGCCGGAACTGCCCACCCGGCTCGGAGAAAGCCTCTCCGGCCGTTCCCTCCACGGTGACCCGCGCGAGCTCAAGTGGCTCGCCCGTGGCCGCGCTGGTGACGCGGCCCTCGATCACGCCGGCTGCTGCCGGGGACTGCGCGGCAAGGGGAGGGACAGGGAGCAGCGCGAGCAGAAAGAGCAGGGATGGGGTTTTCATCGGGCCATGATGGGGCAAGGGGGAAGCCGCCGTTTTTCGCCGGCGCCCGCAGGGGCATGGGGCCGGCGGGCAGAGCGGCCGCGGGAAGGGGTTCGGCGGGGTGATGCCGCGTTACTTCATATGCTAGGCTGCCCGGCGATCGCGGCGCAAGCGCTCTCCCGTGGCGTCCACGCAATCTCCCCGCCAAGCCCGCGAATCCGGGTCAGCCGTGGCTGGCCGCGGGCCGCCGGAGCGGACCTGCTCCGGGTATGAACGCCTCGTTTAGTTCTGCCCCTGCCCGCGACGCGGTTCCGGACGCTTGCGCCCGCCGCGACCGGCCCTACGCTCCCCCCGTGAATTTCACCGTGACCATCGCCCGCGACGAGACCGGCACGTGGGTCGCGGAGTGTCCGGTGATCCCCGGCTGCGTCAGCCAGGGCCGGACCAAGACCGAGGCCATCCGGAACGTGCGGGAGGCGATCGCACTCTGCCTCGCCGTGCGCGCCGAGGGCGGCTTGCCGCTCACCCTCGAGACCACGGAGGTCGAGGCCTGATGCCCGGCCTCGCGCGCCTCCCGCCCACCCCAACCCGGTTCCAGACTTGCGCGGCGCGCGGGACGCGCTCCCTCTTGCCGGACGATGTCCAACGTCCCCTCCCCCTCGCCCGCCGGCGGCAAGCGCTGCGGCTGCGGCAAGACGAAGAACCCCCACGGCTTCTGCGACGGCTCCCACGCCGCCCCCGCCCCGGCCCCCGCCCGCAAGGCCTGCGGCTGCGGCCGCACCCAGGACGCCCAAGGCGCCTGCGACGGCTCCCACGCCCGCAAGCCCTGACGCGCGCCGTTGGGGTAAACGCTACCTGAGCGCGGCGCGCGCGCGTGTTTTTGAGTTGGGCAAGCGCCGGGCAGGCGGGCACGTTGGACGCGTCACCCCCGCCCCCGATGCGCACCCCGCTCCTCCGGTTATCCGTCCTCCTGCTCGCCGCCTTCCCCGCGGCCCTTTCCGCCGCCGCCCCCAAGGTGGCCCCGATCCCCAAGGGTGTCCCGCCCGGCGTCTGGGTCCGCGAGGGCTACCGCCTCACCGTCGCGGTCGAGGACCTGAAGATCGCCCGCTTCCTCGCGCTCGGGCCCGACGGCACCCTCTACGTGAGCGTGCCGCGCGAGGGCCGCATCGTGGCCTGCCGCGACCGCGACGGCGACGGCACCTACGAGGAACGCACCGACTTCGTGGCCGGGCGCGACCCCGCCACCATCCTGCAGGGCGTGCAGTGGCACGACGGCTGGCTCTGGTTCGCCCAGCTCAACGCGATCTCCCGCGCGCGGGACACCAACGGCGACGGCAAGGCGGACGAGGTGGTCGAGGTGATCGGCGCCGACCGGCTCCCGACCGGGGCGCGCGGCGGCCATATGTGGCGGGCGCTCCTGATCCACGGCGGCCGGATCCACACCCACGTGGGCGACCAGACCAACGCCACCAACGAGCCCATCGAGGCCTCCGAGCGGAAGAAGATCTGGACCTTCGCCCTCGACGGCTCCGACAAGCGGCTCTTCGCGACCGGCGTGCGCAACACCGAGAAGTTCGCCGTGCGCCCGGGCACCAGCGAGATCTGGGGCGTCGACCACGACATCGACAATATGGCGGCGAAGCTCGAGGGCGACCGGACCTTCGGCCAGCCGATCACCGACCACAATCCGCCGGCGGAGCTGAACCATTACGTCGAGGGCGGCTTCTACGGCCACCCGTGGCTGGTGGGGAAGAACCAGCCGAACCTGGAGTTCCTCTCCGAACCGCGCCTGATGGAGTACGCGCAGAAGGCGCGCGTGCCCGCCTGGCTGCTGCCTGCCCATTCCTCGGCGAATTCCCTCACCTTCTACAGCGGCAGCCGGATCCCCGGCGCGCGCGGCGACGCGTTCGTGGCCCAGAAGGGCGGCTGGAATGCGACCGAGAAGGTCGGCTACTGCATCTCGCGCATCCACTTCGAGGACGGCCGCCCGTGGGGCGAGCAGAAGGTCGTGAACTTCCTCCGCGGCGGCAGCGAGATCCTCGGCCGCCCGGCCGACTGCATCGAGGCGCCGGACGGCTCGCTCCTCTTCAGCGACGACACCGGCGGCAAGGTCTACCGCCTGGCCTGGGTCGGGAAATGACCGGCGCGTCCCGGCGGCGCGCGCCCGGCGGAGGTTGAGATGGCCCGGACCCTCGCGCCCGCCACGGCCCTCCTCGGGCTGATCACACTCGCCTTCCTCAGCCTCGGCCTGCCCGACGGCTCCTTCGGCGTCGCGTGGCCGCGGATGCACCTCGACCTCGGCCTGCCCCTCGGGGTCGCCGGCGTGCTGACCACCTCGGTGACCCTGCTCGCGGGCGTTTCGGGTTTCCTCAGCGGGCGGATCCTCGCGCGCTGGGGCACGGGCCCGGTGGTGGCGGGGAGTTGTTTCCTGACCGGGGCGGCGCTGCTGGTGGCGGCGGGGGCGCAGGGCGCGGTGGGGCTGGCGGCGGCGGGCGTCTGCCTCGGGTGCGGCGCCGGGGCGGTCGACGCCGGCCTGAACGGCTACGTGGCCCGCCACTACACCGTGCGCCATATGAACTGGCTGCACGCCTGCTGGGGGATGGGCGCCGCGGCGGGACCCCTGGCGGTCGGCTGGGCGCTGGCGGCGGGTCACGGCTGGCGGCTCGCTTACGTGGTGCTCGGAGGCCTGCAACTGAGCCTGGCCGCCGCGCTGTGGCTGACGCGGCCGCTTTGGTCGGCGGTGCCCGCGCACGATCCGGAGGCCCGGCGGCGCCACGCGGGCGGCGGCGCGCCGCTCGACTTCCGGTCGACGGCCGGCTGGATTTCTCCCGCGCTGCTGTTCCTTTACGCGGCCCTCGAGCTTTCCGCGGGCGTGTGGGCCGCGTCGGTGCTGGTGGTGGGCCGCGGGGCGACCCCGGGCGAGGCGGCGTTCGCGACCGCGGCCTACTACGGGGCGATCACCGGCGGGCGGCTGCTCGCGGGCTGGCTGGGCGGGGAACGTGATCCGGGGCAGACCCTGCCCGCGGCGGTGCTGCTGGCCCTCGCCGGTGCGGTGGCCTTCGCCCTCGCGCCCGCGCCGTGGGTGTCCACCGCGGGCCTGCTCGCGCTGGGCCTCGGCTTCGCGCCGCTCTATCCGACCTTGATGCACGAGATCCCGGCCCGGTTCCGGCCGGAGGACACGCCGGTGCTCGTCGCGCGTCAGACCGGCGCGGCGTACCTCGGCGCGGCTGGCGTGCCCGCCGCCGCCGGCCTCTTGGCGGAGCGCCATCTGACGAGCCTGCCGTGGCTGCTGGCGGCGGGCGTGCTGGCGCTGCTCGCCGGGCTGCGCTTCCTCGAGGCGCGTACCGGGGCGCGCCGGGCGGGCTGAGCGCCGCGGCGTCTCTGGACGCCACGTACGGCGTGCACGTGCCCTCGATCCCTTTGTGCCTCTTGAGGCCAACCCGCTGCTGGTTTGCCCCCGATCCGATGGCCGCAAAAGGCGCAAGGGCTCTGGGGCGTACCCGACGCTGAGCCGGGCGTCTATAGACGCCGCGTACGCCCTACGGCGAGCGCTCGGAGGAGAGGGCTCCAAACCGATTGGCTCCAGTCGTGGGTGGATGCCGGCTGCACGAGCGAAAGCCCCTTGGTTTGAACTCTCGCCCGAACTCGCCCGCACCCAGTACTCCCACGGCGTCTATGGACGCCACGCACGGCCCGCACGTGCCCTCGATCCCTTTGTGCCTCTTGAGGCCAACCCGCTGCTGCTTCACCCCGGGTAGATGGCCGCAAAAAGCGCAAGGGCTCTGGGGCGTACCCGAGGCTGAGCCGGGCGTCTATAGACGCCGCGTACGCCCCACGGCGAGCGCTCGGAGGAGAGGGCTCCAAACCGATTGGCTCCAATCGTGGGTGGATGCCGGCCGGCCTCAGTCCCCCGCGTCCTCGTTGGAGAAGACCTGCTGGACGTCGTCCAGCTCATCGAGCGCGTCGTGCAGCCGCTCCAGCGCCTGTGCGTGCGGGGCG
>Ga0194130_10005514_pt1 | contig 15181 bp, 7 predicted proteins | sample TA2KigsurfametaG_FD_160084 | JGI IMG/M metagenome (GOLD analysis project Ga0194130, IMG submission 160084) | Freshwater microbial communities from Lake Tanganyika, Tanzania - TA2015050 Kigoma 12 surface | ecosystem: Environmental > Aquatic > Freshwater > Lake | place: Tanzania: Lake Tanganyika... | reverse complement strand
TTAAAAAAAATATAAAAATTAAAAAAATATAAAAATTATAAATAAATTTTAATTATGTTATTTATATTTAAATTTTCTTTAAGTAGTTTTACAGGGTGCGATTTTAAATCTTCAAGGATTTAAATTATTATAAACAATCTGAATCAATGATTCTTTTGTTTGAATATTATTTTCGTCATTATTTAAATGTGTTAAATAAATACATAGTGTAACGAGCATTGTTGGTGTAGTTAAATACCAATCATAATATCTATGAGGAGTAATATTAGCGACAGATACTATATTTAATGCTAACCAAATATAAAATATTCCCTCAACAATTTGTACAATCAATTCCATTATAAGAACTTGTTTTAGAAGTATTAATTTACTTGGTATATTTAATTGAATAATATAGTAGTCAATTAAATATACCTGTAAATAATTGAATAAGTAAAGATAAATATACACTAATTTTAAGTAATTCCATATTATATATTAATATGATATAATATGGAATATATATTCAATTTTAATTTATTAATTATTTAAAATAAAAAATTGATTATAAAAACAATATAAATCTATTATCATATATTATAAGAGATGTCGAAATTCACAAATTCAAATTATAGTTCAATGAATGTTTCCAAGGTTGTTGGAATTCAATTTAGTATATTATCGCCTGATGAAATTAGAAAGGGATCTGTTGTAGAAATTACTAGTAGAGACACTTATATAAATAATAAACCAGTTATTGGAGGTTTATTTGATCCAAGAATGGGAGTTCTTGAACCTGGATTAATTTGTCCAACTGATGGATTAGATTACATGCAAACACCAGGATATTTTGGTCATATTGAATTAGCGAGACCAGTATTTTATATCCAATACTTAAATACAATACAAAAAATAATGAGATGTGTTTGCTTTAAATGTAGTAAACTTTTGGTAAGTAAAGAAAAATTTAAACAAGCATTAAAAGTTCAAGGAGATGCAAGATGGAAGTATGTATTTTCATTAGCAAGTAAAATTAAAAGATGCGGTGAAGATACAGAAGATGGATGTGGAACTTTACAGCCTAATAAAATTAGAAAGGAAGGTCTTGCTACTATATATGCAGAATGGAAAGGTGAGGAAGCTGATTCTCCACCTATGATTGTAAGAATAACTCCCGAAATGGTATTAAAAATATTTAAGAGAATCTCTGATGAAGATGTATCATTTATGGGATTTAGTCCAATTTATTCAAGACCAGATTGGATGATTTGTCAAGTTATGTCTGTTCCTCCACCTGCAGTTAGACCATCTGTAAAACATGATTCTCAACAACGATCAGAAGATGATCTAAGTCATATTTTAGTAAATATCATAAAAACTAATAAAACACTTCAGGAAAAAATACAAGCTAATGCTCCAGCAAATGTAATTGATGATTGGTCAACAGTTTTACAATATTATATAGCGACTCAAGTTGATAATAAAATACCAGGTGTTGCATCTGTAGCTCAACGTTCTGGAAGACCTTTAAAATCAATTAAAGACCGATTGAATGGAAAAGGTGGAAGAATGAGAGGAAATTTAATGGCAAAACGTGTTGATTTTAGTGCTCGTTCTGTAATCACAGCTGATCCAAATATTTCTATTAGAGAATTAGGTATTCCAATGAAAGTTGCTAAAAATATAACAAAACCAGTTACAGTAAATAAAATTAATAAAGAATATCTTACAAAATTGGTTAGAAATGGACCAGATGAATGGCCTGGAGCAAAAATGTTACAAAAGAAAAATGGTGAATCTATTACTTTAAAATATTATCTTGATAGAAATTCAATTGTTTTAGAAGAGGGAGATATTGTTCATAGACACATGATGGACGGTGATGCAATTCTCTTTAATCGTCAACCAACACTTCATAGAATGAGTATGATGTGCCATATTGCTAGAATTATGAAACGAGGTGATACTTTTAGAATGAATGTTGCAGACACAAAGCCTTACAATGCCGATTTTGATGGAGATGAAATGAATTTGCATATGCCACAGGATCCAGAATCAGAGGCAGAATTAAAAAATTTAGCGGCTGTTCCATATCAAATCATCAGTCCAGCAAATAATGCTTCTATTATTGGTATTTATCAAGATTCTATGCTTGGTTCTTATTTATTCTCAAAAGAAAATGTTAAGTTTACTCCAAGACAAGCCATGAATTTGCTTATGATGTTTAATGGAATTAATGAAAAACAACTTTTAGCTGATATTGAAAAAGAAGGGGGAGTTACTAATTATGATATTTTATCTCAAATCATGCCACCATTATCTATGAAAGGTAAAATCGAGATTAAAAATGGTAAATATATTAAAGGTCAAATGGATAAAGGAGTTTTAGGAGGAAGATCAAGGGGATTACTGCAAAGAGTATGTAATGATTTCGGTAATATGGCTTCAGCTAAATTTATTGATGATTTACAAAATATTGTAACTGAATATATGAAAAATGCTGGATTTAGTGTTGGTATTAGTGATCTAATTTCTAATCAAGAAACAAATGATAAAATTATTAAAGTAATTACTGATAAGAAAACTGAAGTAAAAAATTTAATTGATCAAGTTCAACTGGGTATATTTGAAAATAATACTGGTAAAACTAATGAGGAAGAATTTGAAACACAAGTTAATAGTATTCTTAATCAAGCTACATCAGAAGCAGGTAAAATTGGATTGAAAAATTTATCTGAAGGAAATAGATTTGTTACAATGGTTCAGGCAGGATCTAAAGGTTCAGATCTTAATATATCATTTATGATTTCTTGTCTTGGACAACAAAACGTGGATGGTAAACGTATTCCTTATGGTTTTGAGCATCGAACATTACCACACTTTACTAAATATGATGACTCGCCTGGTGCTCGTGGTTTTGTTGAAAGTTCTTATATTAATGGATTAACACCTCAGGAACTATTTATGCATGCTATGGGTGGTCGTATTGGTCTTATTGATACTGCTGTCAAAACATCCACAACTGGTTATATTCAAAGACGACTCATCAAAGCTCTTGAAGATATAAAAGTAGAATATGATATGACCATTAGAACAAATAAAAACAAAATAGTACAATTTTCATACGGAGATGATGGAATTGACACAACTAAGGTTGAAGATCAAGAAATGCCAATTGTTGAAATGAGTAATCAAGATATTTATAATCATTATCTTATTCCTGAAGAATCTGGAAAAATTAAAACATTAAATAATATATTCCTCAAAAATACTATGAGTAGAATTAATAAGCAAAAAGAATCTTTTGCTGTTAAGATGAATGATCTTATTAATACTATCCTTGAACAAAGAAATAATATTATCAAAAATGTTTTCAAAAATAAAGGAGATAAGATTGTTAACTGTCCTGTAGCTTTTAATTATATAATTAATAATATTCAAGGACAGTGTGGAATAACTAGTTCGTCATTAGTAGATATTACACCACTTGAAGCTTATGAGATAATTATATCATACTTTGAAAAATTAAAGAAAATTTATTATTCTCCTCCAACTAAATTATTCGAAGTTTTATACTTCTATTATTTATCACCAAAGGAATTACTTGTTATTAAAAGATTTAATAAAACAGCCTTAATATTATTACTTGATACTATTGTAATTGATTATAAAAGAGCAATTGTTGCTCCTGGAGAAATGGTTGGAATGATTGCTGGTCAAAGTCTTGGTGAAGTATCAACACAGATGACATTAAACACTTTCCATTTTGCAGGTGTTGCATCTAAATCAAATGTAACTCGTGGTGTACCAAGAATTGAAGAAATATTATCTTTATCTAGTGAAATTAAAAATCCATCTTTAAGTGTATATTTAAAACCTGAAGATGAAAGACAGAAAGATAAAGCCCGTACAATTATGTACATGTTAGAACATACAAAATTAGAAGAAATTGTTAAATCCACTGAAATTTGTTTTGATCCTGATGATCTTAATACATTAATTGTGGAAGATAAGGAATGTATACAACAATATAAAGCTTTTGAAAATTTAGTAGCAGAATGTAATGAGGTTAGTCTAGAATCTGGAGAAACAGAAAAATCAAAATGGATCGTCAGAATGGTAATGGATCCAGAAATAATGCTTGAAAAAAATATTACTATGGACGATGTTAACTTTACATTAAAAAATTGTTATGAAGATCAAATTAGTTGTGTTTATTCTGATTTCAATTCCGATAAATTAATCTTTAGAATTAGAATGAATGATATAATTAAATCAGGAAATAATCGAGGAGGACAAAAAAAAACCAAAGTAAATCCTCTAGATCAATCTGATCAAATATATATCTTAAAGAATTTTCAAGATCAACTTTTACAAAAAGTTGTGTTACGTGGTATTCAAGGTATTAATAAAGTTATACTTAGAAAAGTGCTTGACAATGTTGTGGAAATAAATGGAATATATAAAAAACAAGATATTTGGGTTCTTGATACAATTGGAACAAATTTATTAGATGTGCTAGGTCTTGATTTTATAGATAATACAAGAACATTAAGTAATGATATTGTTGAAATATATAACGTTCTTGGAATTGAAGCTGCAAGACAAACTATTTATAATGAATTGGTAGAAGTTGTTGAATTTGATGGTACTTATATCAACTATCACAATTACAGTGTTCTTGTTGATAGAATGACCTTTACACACAAACTTATTTCAATCTTTAGACATGGTATTAACAATGATAATATTGGACCTATTGCAAAAGCATCTTTTGAAGAGACACCAGAAATGTTCTTAAAAGCAGCAAGACATGCTGAATTAGATACTCTTAGAGGTGTATCAGCTAATGTTATGGTTGGTCAAGAAGGTCATTTTGGAACAGCTGCATTCCAAGTTATATTGGATATTGAAGAAATGCAGAAACTAGAAGCAGTTAGCGAATATAAGTATATAGATACTAATGAAGAAATAGAAAAATTCTTTGGTGCTATTGAAAATCCAGATGATCCATGTGGACCAAATAAAATTAATATTCAAAACAATGTTATTACTATTAAGGCTGAAAATATGGGCAAAGATAATAGTTCATATAACCCAGGATTTTAAAGGTATAAATATAATAAATTTAATAATATAAATATAAATAATTATATTATTCAATTAGTTATAATGACAACTTTCAATTTAATTATTGAAAAGACAATAAATTTAAAAAATAATATTTTTTCATTTAAATATAAATATGATGGTGTACAAGGAATATATAAATTGTTTTTTGGTATATTTTATAATGATTATGGTTCTAAATATAAAAGTAAATTTCATTTTTTAAATGAAACATCAAATAATTTTTATTTTTTAAATAAAACAAAGGAAAAAACAGAATTTTTTAATTTATTTTGTAAAGTTCAACGAACTTATCATATACTAAATAGATTAGTATATTTATATAAATATAAAAAAGCTAATATTGTTGTTGATACGGATTTACAATTAAATCCAATAAAAATTAATGAACCTAATATAATATGTATTTATCATATTAATAATAAATATTTATTTAAAATAGAAGACTTATTAAACTTAATTTATACTTCGTTAACAAACTCATATATGTTTTTTTGTGAACCAAATACTATTAAAAATCCATATAATAATATTGCATTTGGTAAATCTATATTATATTATATTAACTATTTTATTAAAAATAATACCAACATCAGGTTTATTAAATATAAACACCTTCAGATTTTTTTTAAATTTCAAGAATGTAATTTTAATATGACTAGATTTATAGATGTTAATGAATCAATTTTGAGAGAATATAGTATTCAAAATTATATTAATAACTCAACTAAACAAATATTAAAAAAAGAAATTCTTCTATTAATTAAAAATTTCAATATTAAAAATAAAAAAAAAATAGAAATTGCAGAAGATTTTCCAGATGATGAACTTATTAAAATATTTAAACCTTATTTACATTTGAAGTTATTATCTAATTATTCACTTATTAATAAAACTAAAATAGAATCCAGAAAAAAATTAAATACAAAATTAATTGAGTTTCAATCATTTAATCCAAATTTTGGTAGAAAAATATTTAAACTTAAAACTATAATTAAAAATGGAAAAAACAGAAAAATAATATCACATTGTGAATTTAATATGAAATATAAAAATTTTAATACATATTCGATTGATAAATTTATGGAAAATCATTTAGTTTATAAATATAATGGATATGGTGATATAGAAAATGACGAAGACATACCAGAGTTGGAGTTAAATTTTATTACACAAGTAATAATAAGTAATCCTATTAATATTAATAACAATAATAATAATAATAATAATCAAGAATTTGATGATTCTGAAGAATCTCAAGTAAATGAATCTAATGAAGAACAAGAATCTGATGAAGAACAAGAATCTGATGAAGAAAATTATAATGAAAATGATTCTATTAGTTAGTATTCTAAATTATATTTTTTCAGTTTCACTTTCAACTATTAAAAGTTTTCGTTTTTTAACATCAGGTCTTCTTCTTGATTTATTTTTTGGATCTCCTCTTACAGCTATTTTTCTAGAAGGTTTTTTCTTTTGTTGTATAGGTTCTTCGGGGGTAATAGCAGATGTTTTTTCAATTATTATTTTAGTTCTTTTAGGTTTAATATTTTTAATTTCTATTTCTTCACTTTCAGATTCAATTAATAATGGTTTTTTCTTTTTATAAACTGTTTTTAAAGGTAGTTTAAAATCTTCAAGATAATCTTCAATACTTATTTTTTCTCTAATAGATTCTTCAATTTTACCAACACATTCCTGATTTAATTTATTTAATGAAATAAATATATCTCCATTATCAGATTTAACTAGTTTATAATTAGGTACATTTTCAGGTCTAAATCCAGGAATAATTATAAATGCAAATTTGTCTTCTAGATCACCATATCCGACAAATTGATGCTTTTGATATTTAGTTTGTAGTATAAATTTTTGACAAATAAATATTGTTGGTATTTTAAATTTATTAATAAGTAACCATAAATCAAGTGTTGTTAAAAAATAGTTATCAGTATAAATAAAACTAGCAAAGGATAAAGTATCTGCATGAACTTGGTCGCCTAATGTTTTCTTACCCTCTATTATTAAAATATCAACTATTCTATCTTTATATTTTTCAAGATATTTTTTATATTCATCAAATAATTGATTTTTGATTTCATTAACAGTATATTTTTTACCAATTTTCTTTTCAATAAGATCAATTATAAAATTAAAAGTACAAAAATTGTATTTACTATACTCTATTTCTGAATAATTTGCAGGAAAACATCCTCTCCAAATACTAGAAGTAATATGATCTTTTTCAGTCTTATCACAAATTAATTCATTCTTTCTTCCTATGGCTTGATCAAGTGAAGGAATTTTATTATCATAAACTTGTGTAATTATAGGTTCAGTTTCATCATATGAATTATATTTTGTATATTTATTAGTGACTGCAGGAATTAATGTTTCAAAATATTCTTGTGTTAGCGTTGATTGAACTAATATAATTTCATTATCCCTTAAATTATAACCAATATTACCAAACGATAAATAAGTTTGTGGTTGAAGCATAAATGATTTAATTCTATTATATCTAATTAATTCATCTGACATTCTTCCAAAATAAATTGGTTCGTTATCTTTTCTAGTAATTAAATTTTTTTCTGGTAATATTAAATTGCATTTACCATTTTCTGTTACTACACATAAATTAGGCGTATTTCTACATTTATCAGTATCTTTTACAATACATGTTGATACTTCATTTATAAGTTTATAATAATTTTCATCACCAATAAATTGAATTTTTTCTCCGACTAGTTCTCTTAATAATTTATCAATATTTTCAAGTTTATCTGAATAAATAATATAGTCTTTTAACATTTCTGATTCTATTTTTTCTCTTATTTTAATATTCTCATAATTGTTGAGTAAAATTCTAATTGTATTTCTAAATACATTGTAAAAACTAGTTTCAAGTTTTATTTTTTTTATATAATCTTCTCTCTCAACATCAACTGTATTTTGTGTTATAATTTGACTATCACTTTGAATCATAGGTTTGGTTTTAGAATTAACTATGTAATCTTCATCTGTTATAGATGGTAAATCTAATTCAGAAATTATTTCATCTACTCTAATAGGATTAGAAATTTGTACAAATTGATTTGTATTTGTTAAAATTCCTACTACTAGTTCATCTTCAACTATTTTAAATTCAGGTTTGCATGGTATATCTGCTTGATCTCTGCGTTTTTTACTTCTTTTATCAAGTTTATTTAAAAATCTAACTGTGTCATTGTATGTGTTCCAAATTGATAAATCATTCATAAAAACGAAATCTAATCCTTTTTTTAAATTTTCATCTAATGCTGATGGATAACATGGTATAAAACCTGACTTTTCGGATGCAGAAGGTTCTTCAGCAACTACTCCAATAATTTTATTATTGAAATTCATTACGAGTTTTAGAATTTTGTATTCATAATGATCTAATTTTTGAACAAGATTGTACAATAAAAGTGGTCGTTTTGCTTTATAAACATTAGGCATACTATCGAGTGGTCTGCAAATAAGTTCAAAAAATGGTTTAATTAAATCCTTAAATACAGCTCTCATTGTCTTAGATAATTGGGGATCATGTTCTTTGAACTCTTTAATAACATTTATTTTTTTACTAGACGTTAAATATGAGTAAATTGGTTCATAATAACCATCTTCCTTTAATAAAAATATTGTAGGTTTTCTTGTTTGATAAAATTCAGATGAATAGTGATTTGTTGGGCAAAGTAATTGAACATTATTTGTAATATCATCATGTGGAAGCTGAAAAATAACTAAATTAACACCAGTTGGGAACAAATATTTATTAGGCATTGAAATAATATCCCACAAATAAGTATGATCTATAACAGCATCATCGTCTTGCAAAAATAATATAAAATTTTCAAATGCTGATATAACTTTTGTAATATATGCTTTCTCCTCAGGTTTCGTTAAATCTATCTTTGAATATAATTTGGAATTTGCATATTTTTCGATATCTATTTTTCTATAAGGATCATAAAAATCTGTAACTAAATTACCATTTTGATATTTAATAAATAAATCTATATTTATTGCTTTAATAATTCTTTCTCTCATTTCTTTTATACTTAATATCTTGGAAACCTTTGTAGTTAAACGATTTTCTTCATCAATTATTCTTTTACCAAAAAATATTTCATCTGAAATAGCTGCAATAAATGATTGTTTTTTACTAATTTCTATACCATGTCTTAATAAACATGGATGATTTTCTTTAATATTTGTATTTGTCTTACTTATTTGACAATCAGCATTTATCTCATGCAACATTGTTTGAATTTCAGGTGGCAAATAACCCCAACGACCCGAATCAAGTGGAAATTTATCAGGACCTAATATATATTCATCTTCTTTTTTTGTTACCTCTTCTTTTCTCTCTTCTTTTTTCTTTCCTACCTCTTTTTCCTTTTCTTTTTCCAAACATTTTGCTTTTGCCTTTATTCTTCCTTCTGTATTATAATTTTTAAAACAACATGGTAAACATAACCCGTTTGGATGTTTGTCAGGGATTAAGCCTGGATAAGCTTCATCATTAAATTCATAAATATAATATCCTGGTTTTACCTTTTTTTCTTTTTTTGGTAAAACTTTACCACAAGAAGGACCTTTTTTTGGTTGATGAACAAGCTCACCCTTAACCATTTTTAAATCAGCTGGATCAATAAATGAATTATTTTTTAAACACCAGTAACGAGGACATATATAATTAAATTGATGTTTTTTGTCTGAACCATATTTAAGCACATCTTGATCTCTCAAAAACCCAGGATAGTCTTTATTTATCTTATCTAATTGTGCATCTGTTAATATTACAGGTTGTCTTCTTTTATCTGATAAACAAGTTCTTGAATATCCATTATATTCTTTTGTATCTTCTTTTACAATTAAAATAGGATCTTTCTTTTCAATTTCAGTTTGAAAATAATATGGTTTGTTTAATTTTTTGTTATCCCATTTTTTTCTTAATGCTTCTTCAGGAATTTTGTCAATTTCTTCTTCTTCAATTTCTTCTTCTTCAATTATTTCTTCAGTTTCTTTTGACTTAGGTATATTTTCTTCAGATTCACTTTCAATAATTAATTCTTTTCTTTCTTTAGGTTTTTTTTCAATAATAGGGGTTGATTTCTTTTTAGATAATATTGATTGTTCTGAACTGCTCATATTAGGTAATGATTCTAATACAATATTTGATTCTTCTGATGGAATACTTTTCTCAACTTTTGCAGTAATAATAGGAGATTCTTTTTCAGATGATACCGATTCTTTTGATGGAATACTTTCCGCAACTTTTGCAGTAATGATAGGTGTGGTTTCTTTTTCGGACGATACAGATTCTTCTGATGGAATACTTTCCTCAACTTTTGCAGTAATGATAGGTGTGGTTTCTTTTTCAGATGATACAGATTCTTCTGAACTACTCATCTTAGGTAATGATTCTAATTCTATAGCAGATTCTTCTGATGAAGATTTATCCTTAACAAGTGATTCAAAACTTGAAACCGATGATTCTGATGATTTATCTTTAATTTTTGCGGTAATAATAGGGGGTATACTATTTTCAGATGAAATAGATTGTTCAGATGAAGAAATTTCTGTTGGAACAGTAACATTACCGTAGACCATTTTTTTTGGATTTTCAGCGGATTCAGAAGAAATAGATTCTTCAGATGAAGATTGTCCACCTTCATAATCAATATTAAATCCTTTTCTTGATATGGGATTTTTAACCAAACCTTGATATCCACCTTCTGTATTATAACTTTCACTAGATTCATCATCATCATCATCAAATAAAATATTAAACGCACCTTTAGGTTTTTCATCTTCAACATCAGAATATTTAATATATTCAACAGTTTCATCACCTTCAATTATAACATCTTCACCTTCTCTAGCAGATAATTCAGTAGATGATATAATATCAGGAAATGATATATCAACAATTTCTTCTGCACCACATAATCTATTAATTTCTGATACAGGATAATTTGTAGATGTTTTATCTTGTGTTAATCGAACCATTGTATCTAAATAAATAGGTAATGTATATAAGTAATTAAGATTGTTAATATTTTCAGTTATAATTTTTAAACTTGCAGTTTCGGGATCAAATGTAATTTCAGTTTTAAAACCAGGATTTTCTTTAATTTTAATATCAGATTTTCTAACACCTCTTTCAACTTCTAATTCATTAGCAACTTTACTTACAAGCTCTCTTGCTTGTTCAAAATTTAAATCATCAGGATAATTTTCCAATAATGCTTGTATAATATCAGGCCCACGTAAACCTTGTTCAGCCTTTTCAAGTATAAAAGCTTCTTGACTATTGAATTTACTAAAATTGGATACTCTTTTGAAACGTAAAGAAAATTTATCTCCTTTTGAACGATTTGTTTCGTTAACAAAAACACTATAAATGCAACCCTTATATGTATTAATATCAAAAGGTTTTAATATTGTAAGTTGTGTTTCATATGTCATTTGTTTTATTTCAATATTTTCATCATTTAAACTATTAAATAAATTTAATTTATATCCACTTTGTTCTAAAACAGATTTTATTTCTTGTATAATAGGATTAATTAATGTTTTAAATTTTTTATCAATTTCTGATACATCAATAAGTTGGTTAAAGTCAGCTGATATAGTAATATATCCTTCTTCATCAAATTCACAATTTAAAACTTCATAATCAAGTGTTTCAATATAAACAGAAACAGATTTAGAGCGCCCTATTGTTTTTATAAGTTTAAAAATTGAAGCTTTTTTAAGATAAGGAATTTTACGTCCATCTGTTGAAATTTTATCAGTATAAAGTCTATAAATATTTTCTTGTCTAGAAGAAGGATTGTATTTAACTAAAGGATTTGTTTCAGTTGCATGAACAATTTTAAAAATTATTTCAAGAGGAATTTTAACATTAAATTCAGGTTTCATGATTGCTCTAATAAATTTAATACCTTTCTTAATGTAATTAAGATCAGTTTTTCTTAAATTATATACATCATAAAACATATCAATAGTATCAAATGAGTTAACAGTTTTTTCATTATTAAATTTTTTATTATTTTCTATTAATTTTTCACGAACTTTAACTAAGTCTTCGAGAGAATTAACATTTTTATTGTAGAGAAAAGGATAATATATTTTAAGTGTCATGGGTTGAGAAATATCTTGTAATTCAGTATGAACTAGAACATCTTCTGCTAAGCATAAATAAATACTATTATCTACAATTTTACCTGAATTAAGTAATAAATGATTATTTAATGTTGACAAAGATTTGCGTGCATTTTGTTCAAAAAATTTATCATATTCTTTCACTTCAAATGGATTGCAAATAAATGGATATTCATTTTCAACAATAAAAAACTTTTGTCCTAAAACTTTATTAACAATATATTCTTTATTATCTAATTTCATCTCAAAAATATCGTCATATGAATAAACTTCTTTGTCTTCACGTTCAATTTTTCTAAATTCTACAGGATTTCCTTCTAAATCTGAATCAATATTTTGAATGAACTGAATAAGACGTAATTTAGTTAAAGCAATTTTTTTATTTTGCGTTAAAGATTGATAAACAGCTATAGAATTAAGACGCTCAACTTTTTTACAGAATAAATAAATTTCTTCTAATGAAGTATCTTTATTAGAAAGTTCATTAAGTATTTTAATTTTAATTGTAGCAATTGAATCATCTGGATGAATTTCTTGTTCACTAAAAATAATTTTAGTTTTATTACTATTTATCTCATCATACTCAATATCAGTAAATAATTCCTTTATGACTTCTTCTTCTTGAAAACTTTTTTGTTTTTTGCCATAAAATACATAAATAGTATCAACTTTATTATTAATAAGTTTTTTAACCTTATAGATTATATTATCTAAAGGTTTATCTAATGATTTAATTGAAGATACTGATTGTGACATATATATAAATAAATTATTATTTTTAATTTAGTTTAATACAAATGAATTAAATTAAATTATTTAAATTTTATTAATTTGAGTTGGTAAACCATGACCAAATAAAATCATATAAATGAGAGAAATAGCTCCAATTAATAAACTTCTATTTAATGCCATAGTTTGGGATTGTTTTAAAGCAAATTTCATTAATAAATAAAGAATCACTGTAATAAGAAACGCATGAAAAAGATGCTCCAATGTTCTTTCCATTATATTTATAGTTAAGAAAATAATTATACTAAATCATAATAAGGATTATCATTTATTGTCATTCCACAATATTCTTGTGGATATTTTTTATAATCAATAGGTGAATATATACCACCTTCTTTTGCATTTTGCAATATCCATTTAAAATTTTCCCAAAAATCTTGTTTATGACCTATCGACTCTGTTGCTATATGTGATAATTCATGAAGAGCTACAAATGTTAAAGTATTAATATCTATTAATTTTGAACCATTTTTTGATTGATTTAAACAAAATGCCAATTTTTCTCCTTTATTTTCACTATAAGCAGTCAATTCACTCGTAGGTAGAGTTTCTGATATTTTTTTAGGATTAAATCCTTCAATTAATCTTTTACTTCGAGGATCTTCTGGATGTTTTTCTTTAATGTAAATGACCATATCTTTCATTTTTTGTGTAACATCTGCTAAAAGATTTGCTGCTAATTCCATTTTTTCTCTCTCCCTTACACAATATCTATTACCATCTTTAGAAGCTATTATACATTTAAGATCAAAAGCATCTGATTGATAATAAATTATTAGACATAGAAATAATATAATTGCTAAGAATATATAAAAGAATATACCATGTTTCTCCATATATTAATAATATAAAATAAATTTAATATAAGTCAACTTTATGTTCTTGTATATAATTTTTTATACATAAAAAATCATTATTTTTAATAAAGTTAATATATTTTTTATCATGAATATTAATTCCATAAACAAAACTATTATTATTATGAATTGATTCGGATTTTTTAATATTTATAACAATAAAACGTAGATTATTGGAACTAGGAAATCTATTTAAATATGTATAAAAAGAATTAATATCATTAAATTCATGAAGGTTTGGTAAAATTTTTTTATTTAAAACAGGAGTAGCAGATATAATTTTATCAGTTTTTGATAACATTTTCATTCCGTTTTTTTTGTAAAAAGAAGATACAATTGAAGAATATTCATTGTCATTCATAATTATAATAGTTAATGGAAGATGTTTGTTGTTTATTAAATATAATAAACTAGAACTAGAAAAAGCAGTTCCTCCGTCTCCCTCAATTATCCAAACAGGTTTTTTATGAGCTAAATATGCTCCTATTCCATAAAAATAACCAACTCCTATTGAAGCCCATTCTGTAGATGAAAGCCAATTATTTGGTATATTTGTTCTAAAATACTTTCCAACAGCATACCAATGATTGCCAACACCAGTTACAACTGGTATTTTTAATTTATTCCTATTATAAATTTCTGATAAAATATAAGAATATTTTTCTAATTGACTATTAGGTTTTATAGTAAATAATAATTGAGAATTTGATAATTTAATGCTATCCAAAAAATCATGAGGTACATTTATTCTTAAATTTTTAAATATATATTTAAAATTATTTGTTATAAAATTTTTGGTTGATTTATCAAATGTGATTGTATAATCTAGTGATATAATATATACTAGGTCATGTTTTTTTATATAGCTAGGTGTAAAAACATCATAATAAAGAGTATTTCCGTTTAATTTATTTGAAATATCACCTATTATTAGTAAATTTGTTGATTTTTGAAGTACATAGTTCGCTGAATGATTTCCTAATGTTCCTATTAATCCGCAATAATTCTTCATACTTGTTATAGTTCTTTCCTTCCATGTTATAACATAAGGAATATTGTTATTATTCAAAAAATATTTTAATGTATCATAATCTAAGTGAGGTATATAACCTAATATTAATAAAGTATTTGTATTATCCAAATTTTTATTTAACTCTTTCACAATTACTGAAACATTATGATATTTCATTTTTTTTTCAAAATTATATGAAATATTAAATATTTAAAGCTAC
>Ga0194130_10005512_pt1 | contig 15184 bp, 14 predicted proteins | sample TA2KigsurfametaG_FD_160084 | JGI IMG/M metagenome (GOLD analysis project Ga0194130, IMG submission 160084) | Freshwater microbial communities from Lake Tanganyika, Tanzania - TA2015050 Kigoma 12 surface | ecosystem: Environmental > Aquatic > Freshwater > Lake | place: Tanzania: Lake Tanganyika... | reverse complement strand
CGACCACCACAATACGAACCCAACGTCCTTCGTCTGGACGAAGAAGGCCGAAGACATCCTTCAAAAAATCGCCCGGGCGAGGAAGGCTCTCGATAAAGTCCCATCTGCGTGAGACGCTACACTAGCACCCGTCCCGACGCCCGGCGGTCAGGCGTGCACGACGTGCTTGCCGGGGCCCGGAGCGACGTGCGGCGCCGGCAGGCTGTCGCTCCCCGGCTCGGTGATCACCCGGCGCTTGCCCGAGCGGGCGGCCTTCCGCCGCTCGATCCGCTCCACGCTCCAGGAAAACACGGCTCCCAGGGGCCCGGAGAGGAGGGCGGGCATGAGCACCAGATTTCCCACCAGGGCGATCGTCAGCATCGCCAGCATCATGTGCCCGAAGCGCTGCGTCGGACCAAAGGGCGAGAGCGAAAACACGGAGAGCCCGATGCCGATCACGCCCCAGCTCTGGTACATGGCCCGGGCACACCCCTTGTAGGCGAGCATGGTGGCCTGCCGGCGATCGAGGCCGTCGGCGATGCCCCGCCGGAACCAGAGCATGAAGTGCACGACGTCGTCCACGGTCACGCCGAGGGCGACGCTCGGCGCCATCACCGTCCCGATGTCGATGAACACGTTGCCCGCGCCGAGCCACTTGGCCAGCGCGTTGCCCCAGCCCATGGCACCAAAGACCATGATCGCAGGGAAGGCCGCCGGCAGCAGCAGCACGAGGCCCGCCGAGAGCGCCCGGCAGAGCACGATCATCACCGCCACGATGATCGCAAAGTCGAAGATGAAGCCGATCTTGAGGTTCTCGAGGAGCGAGTGCTGCGCCTTGTAGACGAGGGGCACGAGGCCCGTGTAGTCGACGGCCACCCCCTCCACCCCGTCCGTGCCGAGCCGCGCCAGGATCGGGTCGATCTTCCGCTGCAGGTCCGCCTTGAACAGGGCGTAGTCGACTTCCTTGATGGCGCTGACCCGGGCGCTGATCCGCCACAGTTCCTGACGCTGGCGGCTGCCGTCCGCTTCCGTCACGGTGGCATCGCGGAGATAGTCCCCCTCCAGAAACTCGTTCCGATGCCGCAGCAGGGCCTTGTTCAGCGTGCTCCGCGCGAGTTTCGCCCGCAGGCCCTCGCCGCCGTTCGCCGAGTCGAGGTTGCGGCCGAAGGTGACCGTCGAGAGCGAACTGCCGACCTCGTCGAGCCTGCCGATTTCCCGCTGAATCTCGTCGACGAGCTCCATCCGTTCGAGGAACGTGAGCGGGCAGTCCTCGTCGATCCGCACGAGGATCTCCATGGGCACGAGCGGTCCGAGGTGGCTCTCGAGCCACGCGTAGTCGGTGCGGATCTGGGCCTTCCTCGAGAACAGCCGCATCAGCTGCACGCTGCTCTCCACGCGGGTCATCCCATAGCCGACCGCCGCCATCACCAGCAGGCAGGCGGCCGTCGCCAACGCATGATGGCGGGTGATCCACTCGCCGACGGCCCACCAACGGCTCGATTCGACCGGCTTCCAGCCCGCAGCCTCCTCGTCGCCGGCGAGCTTGCCGATCTTCAGTCGCGGCGGAAACAACTCCAGGGCGGCCGGCATGAAGGTGACGAGGATCAGGAAGCTCGCCACGACACCGACCGCGGAGAAAATGCCGAACATGCGGATCGGCACCAACTCGCTCACCGCGAGGGTCGCAAGGCCGATGGCCGTGGTGCCCGTGGCCAGCGAGAGCGGCAGGAGGGCATGGTGGACGGCGCGGCCGGCAGCCCCTTCCTGGACGCCGGTCTCGGCGAGCTGATCACGGTAGTAGTTGGCCAAGTGGATGGCGCCGCTCGTCGTCGCCACGTAGACCAGCGACGGCATCGTCAGCAGGATCGCGTCGACCGGATAGCCCGAATACCAGACCACCGCCAGGCTGGCGAACATGCTGTACACGCCCGAGGCGATCACCATCGCCACCAGCGTCTTGCTCTTGAGGCTGAACCAGCTGACGATGAAACCCACGACGAGCGACAGCCCGAAGAGGATCGTGACGCTCGTCTGGCCGGCCTTGTCGATCGAGACGTTGTCGACCGGCGGGCCCCCCATGTGGATCGCCCCGTCGGGGATGCCGCACTCCCCCGTCGCCACGGAGCGGATCTCGTCGATCGCCCCGTGGAGGTTCAGCCGGGCCACGTCGGCAAGTGTCAGCACCAGGCAGGTCTTCCGCCGATCGAGGTCGTCACCCGCCGACCCTGCTTCGACGCCGGCGGGGGGGGGGCCGATCAGGGCTCCCGTGAGCCGGCCGACCGCCTCGAGCCGGTCGAGGTTCAGCGGCTCGCCGCACATCCGCTCCACGGCCCTGGGGCCGGTCTGGGCGGCCTTGAAGTAGAGCGGCCGGTCGATCCGGGACGCCTCTTCCGGGGGCGGGAGCAGCTTGCGGGCCAGCATCTCCAGCCTGGGATCGGCCATGGTGCAGCCGTCCCAGCTGACGAGAATGAACTCCTCGCCCTGGAAATTCTGGCGGAAAAACCGGTACGTCTGGGTTTCGGAATACTCCGCCGGCAGCCAGCCTTTGACGTCGTTGCGGTTATTCGACTTCGCCTTGATGGCCCCCACCACCACCATGGGCAGCAGGAAAACCAGGATCGCCATGATCCCGACGCTGTGCCGCTGGTAGAAGTTGGTCCGGTGGTGCGACATCAGGGCCGTCCGGGGCGTTTTCCCGGGAAATCACCGATCCCGGGCCGTCCAACCCTACAGGCGTTCTCCGGGGCAGTCCATATCGTTCCGGCCCTTTTGGCTGCCTTTCTGTTGGCCGACCATCGTCGTAAGTATCTCTGCTGGAACAAGTTGCGCCGAACGCACAGGTTCCGCAGTCGGCATGCGCCGCAACGTCGGCAGCGCGTCAGCCCTGCCGTGGGGCCGCCGAGGCATCTCGAAACCCGCTCGCTCGGTGCGAGCCGTCGCAAAACGGCTTGGAGCCGCTCGCTCCGCACCGGCACAGGGCCACGGCCGGCTTGCCGTCGGGGAGCCGGAACTCCGCCCCCAGGGGGTCGATGACCCGCAGCCGGATTCCCTCCGGAAGTTCCACCACCAAGGGACCGTCCTGCCGGCATCGGATCGTGGCGCAGCCCGGCACGGCATGGCTGCTCCGCCCGCCGGCGGCCTGCTCGTGTTCGCTCACGGTGCGGTGGCCTCCTCAACCCCCGGCTGCCCCGGGTCGACGGCCCGCCGTAACCACGGGGAGTTGAGCAGCACCGCCACGACCACGCCGGCTGCCAGGGCGATGGCGACCGCCGTCCATGACCACCGCCGCCCGGGGGTGGCTCCGGCGTCGAGCAGGTCCTCGCGGGCCTCCTCCACCTCCTCGGCGATCCGTTCCTGCTCGATCTTCCTCCATTCGGCCTCCACCGCCGGGTCGTCGGGGGGCGGATTCCGTCTGGCCTCGGGCTCGGTCATGAGTCAGACCTCGAACAATCAATGGGGTCCTGCGGGGCCGCCGCACGTTCGCCGCCAATGTCGCCCGTAGCCGGGTCGGCGTCAAACCTCGGGTACTCGTCAGCCCGAACCGGTCACGGCCGCACCGGAGCGGATGGGCTGCCGACCGATCCACCACCAGAGCAGCGACGCCGCCAGCAGCAGCACGACCGAAACCAGTTGCGAGATCGAGAACGGCGTGCCGAGAGCCGGGGACTCGTCGACACGGATGCTCTCGAGCAGGATCCTGGAGAGCGGATGGAGCGTCAGCACGACGGCGAAAACCTCGCCATCCCGGCGCGCCAGCGGCGTGAACAGCACGGCGAGCAGGGCGAGCAGCGCCGCATCGACCGCCGCGTAGAGCTGGGCCGGGTGCAGGGGCTGGCTCCCGCCGCCGGTCGCCGGGTAGTGCTCGGCGGGCGCGGAGCCCGCGGGAAACCGGACCGCCCAGGGCAGGTCGCACGGTCCGCCGTAGCAGCAGCCGTTCAAGAAGCAGCCGACCCGGCCGACGGCCAGCCCGAGCAGCAGCCCCGGTGCGATGCAGTCGGCCAGCCGCAGCAGGGGAATCCGCCGCCGGGCCGCGAAGCGGACGACCGCCACCGCCGCCGTCGGCAGCGAGCCGAACACGACGAGCCCCCCGGCGGCGATGTTGGCGATCGCGGCGAGCGACTGAAGGAGGCTCATGTCGGCCCGGAAGAACTGCTCCCGGTACTGCACGACGTAGAACAACCGCGCGCCCACGAGCCCCCAGATGAAGACGTCGGTCGCCAGGGCGAGGATCGTGTCGGCGTCGATCCCGATCGCCCGGCCGCGGACGATCGTTAGCCACGTGCCCGCGGCGGCGGCGACCAGGAGCATCACCCCGTACCCGCGGATCGGCACCCCCTGCCCGTCATCGAGCACGGGGAGCACCCAGGCCAACAGCAACGCCACGATCGCCAGTGACGGCCCGATCGCCAGCGCCCGCCGCACGCCGTGCCGTGCCGCGACCCAGGCGCAGCCGCCGCCCGCGACCAGGATCCAGGCCGCCAGCAGGATGCCGAACCCAAACAGCGGCAGCGTGACGCCGCCGATCTCGAGGGTCGTCGGCAGGTGGAAGAGGGTGGAGCGCATGGAAAACCCCGGTCACTCGTTCCGCATCGACCGCGCCGGCAGTTGCAGATTGTCGATCAGCCGGGTGCCGCCGACGCGGCCGGCGACGAGGGCCACCGCCGGGGCCGCAGGCTCGACGGGACCGAGGGACTCGGCGTCGACGATCGCGGCGTAGTCGACCGCGATGCCCCGCGATTCGAGGTGGCCGCGCATCGACCGCTCGATCGCGCCCGGCACGTGACCTGCGTCCCAGGAACGGGCGGCGATCCCCAAGGCCTCCCACAGGGCGGTCGCCCGCCGTCGATCCGCCGGCGCGAGATATACGTTTCGCGAGCTCATCGCCAGGCCGTCCGGTTCGCGCACGGTGGGGCAGACGACGATCCCGATGGGCACGCCGAGGTCGCGGATCATCCGCCGGACGACGAGCGTCTGCTGCCAATCCTTGGCGCCAAAGTAGGCGCGGTCGGCGGGCACCGCCATGAACAGGCGGCAGACCACCGTGGCCACGCCGCTGAAGTGCCCCGGCCGATGCTCGCCCTCGAAGCGGCTCGCCGGGCCGTCCATCGAGATCCTGGTGCACCAGCCGGGCGGATAGATGTCGTCGGCGCGGGGCGCGAAAAGCCACCGGACCCGGCAACCGGCCAGGGCGGTGCGGTCGGCATCCGGCGTCCGCGGGTAGCGGGTGAAGTCTTCCTGGGGCGCGAACTGGGTCGGGTTCACGAAGATCGACACCACCACGTCGTCGCACTCGGCCGCGGCTCGGTCGACGAGGCTCACATGGCCCGCATGCAGGGCACCCATCGTGGGCACGAAACCCACGCGCCGCCCCTGGTCACGGGCGGCGAGCACGGCGGCGCGGACCGCATCCGGGTCCACGATCATCTCTGGCCCGCAAGCCGCCCCCATCAGAGCATCGCCTCGACGGCGGCGATCGCCTCGCCGGCAGCGCGGGCGAGGTCGACGCCGCTGACGGCGACCACGGCCTTGGGCGTCGAGGGACAGCGTTCGCCGGCGCATCGCAGGCTGCGGACGAGCCGCTGTTGGAGCGCCAGCAACTGCGGGACGGTGTCGCCTGCGGTGTCACAGAGCACGGCCGTGGGCTGCAGGTCGCCGAACACGGTGCTGTGATCGCGGCCACCCCCCGAACGAAAGGCGATCCGCTCCTCGAGCGTCACGGCATCGACGGTCAGCAGGATCGCCGCCGTCGGAGCGCGAACCGAGGCCTGCGTCGCGGCGACCTCGGCGCGAAACGCGGCACTCTCGTCCGCGTCGAGCCCCGTGGCGGCCGCGGCGGCCAGGCTGCCGCACCAATAGTCGGCCACAAGGCCATGCGAGGCGTCGTCGCCCCGGCGGCCGCCCTCGAGCGCCGCCGACCATTCGGCAAGCGTCTGTCGCCAGCGGGCGAAAGCCGCCGAAGGTCTCCCCTCGGTCAGCGGCAACGGGACGGGAGCGTGGATCAAGCGGGAGAGGGTCGCGTCCGCGACGGCCGCCGCGACCTCGGCGGCGCCGCTGCCTGGCACGCCGACGATGGTGACGAACGGATGAGGGTCGGAGATGTTGTCGAGCAGGTCACCGACGGTGCACGATCCCGTCGGGTAGGGCAGGTCGCGGGCGATCTCCGCGGCGGGCTCCAGCACGAACCTGCGGGTCGCCATGCGCGGATGCGGCACGGTCAACTCGGCCGTATCGACCACGACGTCGTCGTAGAGCAGCAGATCGAGGTCGATGGTCCGCGGCCCCCAGCGCTCGCTGCGATCGCGCTGGAGCGTGTTCTCCACGGCCGCCAGCATGTCGAGGACCGCGCGGGGCGGGAGTTCGGTCTCGATCAGGCAGGCACCATTGAGAAACGGCCCCTGTGCCGCCGGCCCTCCGACAGGAACGGTCTCGCGGAACCGGCTCACGGCCGTCAGCTCCACGCCGGGCATGAACCGCAGCAGTTCCAACGCCCGGTCGAGTTGCTCCCGCCGCTTGCCGAGGTTCGAGCCACATCCAATCAGGCATCGTGCCATGGAATCCCCACGATCATCGCGTCAGGGGATTCTACGCCGCCGGGGCTCCGAACGGGCAAATCCCGCGCAGCCGCCGCGGGGAGCGCTCCGGCGGGCGTCTCCGGCCGGCCGCCATGCCGGCCCCGGCTGGTTCAAGCCGGCCTTGGCACCGAAAAGTTGGCACAGAAAAGATCGGGGGGGACATCCAGGCCACGACCAAGGTCGTCGACTGTCGATCCCTCAAGTCGTCGCCCCCCAGATTCGTTTTTGACCGCGTTGCGTGTGTTGGAAGGTTCGGCAGCCTCGTAAACTGCGGCTGCGGTGCGACCTCGTGCGTGCGAGCGACTCACCATCGGCGAGATTCTGTGGAGTCATCGCCGGTTGTCAAGGTCGCACGACACGGCCGAGCACCGGCGCGACAATCGTTCGGCAAATCGACGTCTTGACACCGCACAATTTTTTTCGCCAGCAGTGCAAGCATCGTCGGTTGACGAGTGGGGCCGCATCGCCTGCGACGTCCCGTCGCGGGCAAACCGGTCGTGTTGAGAGTTTCCTCTGCCTTCGGGCAGCGTCCTGAAGCGGAGGCGGTCGCAAGCCGAAGGAGCATGGCCGAACCTGAAGTCTCGCCGGAAGGCGACGAGCTGGCGGCCGAGGCTGAACGGCTCGCCGAGGAACTCAACTCCCGGCTCGCTGCTGAACGGGCCACCGATTCCGGGGTCGTTGGTGATGCCGAACGTTCCCTCGAGGCCGAGTCCTACTGGAGCGTGTCCCGCACGCCGCTGACGAGCCTGATCTTCGCCCTGCCCCTCGTGTTGGCCTATGAAGGAGGCGTGCTCGCCCTCGGCCGGGGCACGGCCCGCAACGGCGCCGACGTCTGGCTGCGGCAGGCGCTCGACGCCGCCGGCTTCGGAGCCTATTTTCTGCTGCCGACGCTGACCGTGCTGGGGCTGCTGGCGTGGCACCACGTGGAGCACGACCGCTGGTGTTTTCGGCCCGGGGTGCTGGCGGGCATGGCCCTGGAGTCGCTGGTCTGGGCCGGCGTGCTCCTGGGCATCGCCAGGCTGCAGGGCCGCTGGTGGCCGCTGGCGACCGCCCTCGCGCAGGACGGGCTGTTCGCCCGGTTCATCGCCTTCTGCGGCGCCGGCCTCTACGAGGAGGTGCTGTTTCGCCTGCTGCTCCTGCCGGCCCTCGCCTGGCTGTTCGCCCAGCTCGGCTGCTCCACTCCCGCCGCGGCGCTGGGGGGGATCGTGGCGTCGAGCGTGCTCTTCAGCCTCGCCCACTACGTCGGCCCGCTGGGCGACACGTTCGCGCTCTACAGCTTCACGTTCCGCTTCCTGGCTGGCTTGTTCTTCGCCGTGCTGTTCGTGACCCGAGGGTTCGGCATCGCAGCCGGAACGCACGCCGTCTACGACCTGCTCGTCGGGCTGGTCTGACCGCGTGCCCGAATCGGGATCGAGTCGGGAACGAGGGTCGCCGATTTTGTCAAGCGCGAGGCATGGCGGCGCGATCTGGCTCCGGCCAACGGGATCGACGCTGCGCCCGAGGCCGTGCATGGATCATGGTGGCTGCCCCTGCGCTCCAGACCTATACTGGGCGATGTCGAGGCGGGTGGCGAGGCGGCATGGCCCGCGGGTCGTGCGTGCCCGATCGAGTCCCGGAGTTGCGCGACGTGTTATCCCTTCGCCCCAAGGCCGGTGAGCTCGTGTTTCAGCTCTACGGCCGCTCGCTGCATCCCGAACTCTTCGAGATCAGGGACACGCGGACGGTCGATCGCGGCGGCTATCGGGCGACGATCACCATCACCACGGCCGGGCACGTGCTCACCTGGCGAAAGGACGGCCTGACGCTCACCGAGGTCGCCACGAGCGCCGCCCAGCCGCTGCCTCTGAAGCGGAGGCTGCTCTCCCAACGCATCGCGGGGGAGCGGAGCGACCGGCTGGAGTGTCGCGGCGGCGCCTGCTACCAGACCTGCTTCCAGCTGGAGGCGGTGCAGCCGGAGGTGTTTTGGTCGTTCCAGCAGGAACTGCTCGACGCCGGCATGCGCCGCGGCATGCTGCACCGCTTCGAGTCGGGCGGGCGGGTGGCCCTCGGGGCTCTCAGCTGGATCGACGTGGAGACCAGGCCCCGGAGCCTGATCGTGCAGGCATTCCACACCTTTCCCGACGACATGGCGATCGTGAAGAGCCAGTCCGTGTTCGAGGCCCCCTGATTCCCGCCCGGTCTCTTCCCACCCGCCTCGGCGACCACTCATGGCCACCTCCAAGTCAGCACCCGTCGCCGACCGCCCCGCCACCCGCCGGGCCCGGGTGCTGATCGCCGACGACAACGAGCCCAACCGGGAGCTTCTCGAGGTCTACCTTGCCGGGGTCGAGTGCGAGATCGTCACGGCGGTCGATGGAGCCGACACGCTCGAGAAGGTGGCGGAGTTCCGGCCGGACGTGCTTCTGCTCGACGTGATGATGCCGAAGCTCTCGGGCTTCGAAGTCTGCCAGCGGCTCAAGGCCGATCCGAAGACGAGCACGATCATGATCCTGATGGTCACGGCGCTCGGCGAACTCGGCGACATCGAACGGGCCGTCGAGGCGGGCACCGACGACTTCCTCTCGAAGCCCGTCAACCGCATCGAACTGGTGAAGCGCGTCGAAAACATGCTCAAGCTCCGGCACGTGACCGACGAACTGGAGCGGTTGCGGAGCTACATCCGCACGATGGACGACGACCAGCCGCCGCGGTGAACCCTGGGGGCAGCGCGTGTTCTCTACCCGCGGCAGGCAACCCCGTAGTGCGGGTTTTCAACCCGCGGTCTCGATCCCGACGGTCGCCCGAAGCACATGATCACTCTGGGCCGCGCGAGAATCCCGGCGGCACCCATCAGCTGCCAGCCCGCTTGAGGCCGATGTGTTCGAGAACGCGAACCGTCGCGGGCGACTTGTTGAGCACGTAGAAGTGCACGCCCGGCACGCCGGCGGCGATCAGCTCCTCGACCTGCCGCGCCGCGAAGTCGACTCCCGCCTCGAACTGGGCCTGCTCGTCGTTTCCGGCGGCCTCGAAGGGGCGGGTGAACGATTCGGGCAGCCGCGCCTTGCAGAGGCTGGCGATCCGGCGGATCTGGGCATAGTTGGTCACCGGCATCACGCCCGGCACGACCGGTGCCGCGATTCCCAGATCGGCACACCGATCCCGGAAGCGGAAGAAGTCGGCGTTGTCGTAGAACAGCTGCGTCACGATCACGTCGCCACCCGCGTCGCACTTCCGCTTCAGGTTCTCGAGATCGGCCTGGGGGCTCGCCGCCTCCTGATGGGTCTCGGGATACCCGGCCACGAGCATGCCGAGGTCGGGAAACTCCTCGCGGATCAGGGCCACGAGTTCCGACGCAAACCGCAGGCCGCCGACGGCCTGGCGGAACTCCGCCTCACCCTTGGGAGGATCGCCCCGCAGCGCCACGATCGCGGTCACTCCGAGCCGCTGCACCTCGCGGAGGTAGCCGCGGAGTTCGTCGACGGAGCTGCCGACGCAGGTGAGATGGCTCGCCACCGGCACCCGATGGCGCTCGAGCAGGCCTGAGAGCACCGCCAGCGTGGTGCCGCGGGTCGAACCTCCGGCTCCGTACGTGCAGGTGACGAGCACCGGCTCGAACGCCATCAGTTCGTCGACCGTCCGCCACATCGTCGCTTCCGACTCGGGCGTCTTCGGCGGAAAGAGCTCGAATGACAGGCCGAAGCGGCCTGCGGAATAGGCATCTCGAATCGACACGGCAGGCGTCCGGTTCCGGTGCAAGGAGGGCGGCGTGTCGGCGACCACGTGGACGCCGAGTCCATCCCTTAGTGTAGTCCATCGCCGTCCTCGGGCCGCTCGGGCGATCGCTTCCAGGAGCGGCCGATCCGCCTCGTGGATCGCCACGGGAGAACGGCTGCACGGAGTGCTTCGGCGGCACGTTGCGAGACGAGCCCCGGCGTGCGAAGTCTTCGACCCCCGACCCAGAAACCATGGGCTACCCTGGTGATCGGGACTGGTTCCACTCATCGGGGCAGGTCCGTCCGCGGCGGCATCCCCGAACACGATGGTCCGCCTCCTGGCCAGACTCGCATCGCCCGCGGCTGGCCGGGAAAGGTCCGACACCGGTGCGGGGCGGCTGGCAAACGCGATCGCGAGGGCTTAGTCTCGATGGTTCGATGGACGCCCTCACGAGCCGGAGTGGCGGAATGGCAGACGCGGCGGACTCAAAATCCGTTGCCCGCAAGGGCGTGTGGGTTCAAGTCCCACCTCCGGCATTGCGAATATCACGGAAAAAAATGGGGTTCGCGATCGGGCGGCCCCTCGTGGTTACCCCCTGAAGGGGTCGACTGTTAGGCGCACTGTTAGGCGCAGCGTTTTTTTCGCCCCTTCACGTGCTCGTTTTGCCGCGCTTTCCGCGTGGCTTTTTCGCGTCCGGTTTCCGCCCCGGCTCCGTCGCCTTTTCGTGCTCGTGCCAGAGGATGGCGGCGGTCCTTTCGGCGTTGCGGCCCACGTAATAAGAGAGGGTCGTTTCGATCGTCTCGTGCCGCATCAACTCCATCAGCTGGGCGGGCATCAACCTGGCGGCCCAACGCTCGCCGAAGGCCCGCCGCAGGTCGTGTGCCGATGCGGTCTTCTTCACGTCCACCCGCACCTTCGCCTTCTCGCCGATGCTGCTGACGGTCTTCGACACCCGATCGACCGCCGGCCTGCCCGGCTTGCCGTCGGCCCGTTCCAACTTGAACACCGGCCCGGATCGCTCGGCTTCCGGTACACCGTTGAGCAGTTCGGCGAATTCGGGCGCCATCGGCAGCAGCCGCTCCTTGTTGCCCTTCTCGAGGTCGGCGGGGATCCGCAACATCGGAAACTTGCCGGTCAGCACGGGGTGCAGCTTGTCCTCTTGGTCCCAATAGAGTTCGAGCGATTCGGTGAGCCGCAGGCCGCTCGCCCAGAGCCCCTGGAGGAAAAACGTCCAACGGTCGGCCACCACCGGGCCGACGACATCCTCCACCTTGCCCAACATGCGCTCGAACTCCTCGGTCGTGATCGGGCGGCCGCGCATGACCTTGGCGCCCTTCGACATCTTCGCACGCTTGATCCGCGGGAAGGCCGGCAGGTGTGCGATCAGTTTTTGCGACTTCGCCCAATTCAGCGCCGCCTTCAGGTGCGCCAGATGGCCAGCGATCGTCGACTCTGCCAATTTCCCCTCGCCATCCTCCCCCATACCTCTGCGGAGCTTCGAGACAAACGCCGACAGCCGCTTTTCATCAACGTCCCACAGCCGGCGCGGGCTGATCTCCTTCTGGAAGCGATCGAATACCGACGCAATCTTCTCACCGGTCCGGGTGGCGAGGCCTGGAACGACCTCGGCCTCGTATCGCCTGCGGAAATCTTCCCAGAGAAAGCGAGATGGGATCACCGCCTCGCCGGCGTTCAGCTTCGCCTCGAGTTCGCCGGCCATGCGCTCGGCAACCTTGCGGTCGCGGGCGAGTCCGGCCTTGCGGATCCGCGTGCTTTTGGTCCGCAGCCTGTTGGTGATCGGGTCACGCCACTGGAGCTGGTAGTGGGTCCGGTCGCCGAACTCGGCCACCCATACCTTTATTGCCTCGTTCATCGTGTTGCCCTCCTTGCCGCGGGTATTGGCACGCCGCGAGCCGGTCGCCATCCTACGATCCGCCCCGGCCCGCACCGGGGCGATTTGGTTTCGCGCGCTGCTGCCGGCCACTACGCCGGCGCGACACTTGGTTCCGTGACTTTTTCAATGATCGTGACCTCGGCACACCGGCCGCGGCCGCCGCGGTGAACCCTCACCAGCCCCGCGGCCTCGAGCGCGTGGACGCCGCGGCGGGCCTGGTCGTGCGTCAGCCCCATCGATCGGCGGAGCGACGCATCGACCCGGATGGGAGCGGTTTTTCCCTTCTGGAGGCCCCGTTTGAACCAGAGGGCATTACCGGTCGCCAGCGCCGCCTTGCCGGCCGTGTGGGCCCGCGAAAGCCACGCCATGGGCGGCTTGCCGCCGAGGTAGAGCTGACGGGGGTTGCGCCGCCGTGGGCTGGCTGGGACCGCTGCCGGCAAGGGCCCGTTCAGCCGGAAACTGTCCGGATCCAACTCCATGCCCCCTACCCCTCTACTAATAGAAAAAGAATTATTGAATAAATAGAGATAGATAGAACCGGTTCAGCACTCCTGCCGACCCACATCGGCACCAGTGCCGAACTACATCAGCACTCCTGCCGACCTGGCAGCGGCCCGGCCAGCCGCGTGACCGTGTTCCAGAAGTCCTCGCCCGCCTCGTCCATGTACCGGTCGGGGTATTTCACGACGTCGGCGTCGGTGCCGATCTCGAACCCGCCGAGCACGATCCGCGACGCCTCGGCCATGATCTCGCGGGCCCGCCCCACCTCCGCGTCGATCGTGGCTACGGGGGCCTCGATGAGCACGGCGTCATGGACGGGGGCGCACAGGCCCACGCCCGCCTCCACGAGCATGCAGCAGGCCAGCCGGAGCATCTCGGCACCGTGGGCCTGGCAGGGGAAGTTCGCCAGGCTGCGGGCGTTGGCGCCCTTCATGGGATCGACGGACGGCCCGACGTGAATGGGCCAGCCGAAGACGGTCCGCAATTCGCCCAGGAGCATGGCCCGATCGACCGCGGCCTGCGACCACTCCCAGAACGCCGGATAGGTTTCGCGGTGCAGCCGGAGAAGCCGCTTGGCCATGTCGACAGGCTGGCCAATCCGATCCGCCAACGCCTCCGCACCCATGCCGTATTGGACGGCCAACACGCATGCCTTGAAGAGCGTCCGCTGGCCCCCGTGCGTCGCCTTCGTGCCTTCCGGCGGGATCGCGCCCGCCTGCTTGCCGAAGGCGAGGTACGGATCGCCCGAGCGGTAGGCCTCCGCCATGGCCGCGTCGCCGGATAGCGCCGCGGCGATCCCGAACTCCTGCTGACCGTAGTCGATGTAAGCGATGGCCATGCCTGGCCCGGGCTTGATGAGGCCCCGAAGCCACCGTGACGGCCCGAAGATGAACCTGGCATTGCTGGGTTGGTTGCGGCCGGTCCTCGCGCTGAAGGGCATGATCGCGGTCCGGTTGCGGCCGTCGGGGCCGATGGCCAGGTCGTCGAAGAGCCGCATCTTGCCGAGCGCGGACCGCAGTTCCCGCAATTCCGCGACGACGGGGTACGCCTTCGCCATGGAGCGGAACGTGTCGTCATCCATTGCGAGCTGGCCGCTCTCCAGCCGCGGCCAGGGGATGTCGTGGGCGATGAGCCAGTCCGCGAACTTCTCCCGCTTGAATGTGGTGCCGTCGAAAACGCCGTACCGGGCGTCCACCTCCACCACGAGCGCCGCCTGGATCTCCTGCCAGCGGGCCCGCAGGTGTTCGAACATTGGCACATCGATCGGGATGCCGCGGTGCTCCATGCTCGCCACTGCCCAACCGTACCGGCCGCGGAGTAGCGCCCGCGGCAGGTCGATCCGGGTCAGCATCCGCGGCAGCAGGCGTTCAAGCGCATACACGTCCTCGGCGCAGTAGTCGAGCAAAGCCTGCCGCTCGTCGGCAGTAAACGGGCCGCCGCGAATGGCGAGGTCTCGCATCGCCGTCTTCTCGGTGCCCTCCATCGCCGGCAAGCCGTGGTATACGAGCGCCCCGAGCAAGCCAGCCCCGCTCGGCGTCTTAAGGCCGTTGGTCATCGCCCGGAACTCGACGAACAGATCGAGAATCCGTGCGGGCGCCGGCCAGTCCAGAGCGTGAAACACACTGAACTCGGCCGGCGCCGCGTACGACACGAAGAGCACCCGCTCGTCGATCCGGAAGGGCGGCACTGCCGCGGCGGCAAGTTCGTCCTCCCACAGTCGCAGTTCGCGGCCGGTGAAAGCTTCCCTGGCGACCAGGCAGATCGGCAGCGGCCGGCATCCCGGCTGCGCGGAATACTCGGCATCGACGAGCCAGACCTCGTCGAAGGCTTCGAGGCCGGAGAGGTTGAAGGTCCTGAATGCGGTCATGGTCAGTTCCAATTCGGGACGAGGGGGTGGTCTTCGGACGCAATGAGCCGGCCGTGGAAGGCGGCGTGAAGGACATCCAGGAAGTCATCAGCCGGCCAGGTGGGCGGCGGCGGCGCGTCGTCATCCTTCAGGGTGGACACGACGTATTGCCCAGTCGCTTCGTCGGCCACGACGCGGCACCACCGCATTTCGGCGAGGCTGGCGAGCACCCCGGCGGTTTCCCGCCAGGGTGCCGCGCCGCTGTGGCCGGGGGTGGGTGTCGGCACCGGCCACACGAACATCTCGCCGTCGTGGTTCACGCACAGCCGCGGGCAGACCATCGCAAGCCTGTCGGCCAGCCGTGGCCATAGCTGGCCGACGACGAGGTACAACTCGCCCGACGACGGGTCCCTCAACACCGGCGTGTTGAAGCGGCTCTCCGGCCCCGGCTTCACCCGGATCCATTCGTCCGGCCGGGGGCAGCGGCAGGCGATCGGTGGCAGCGTCGTGCTCATGCGCCACCCCGCAGTTCACGAAGGATGGGATGGTCGAGGCTGTCGATCATTCGGCCGCGGAAGCCCAACTTGATGATCTCGTTGAACGACAGGTCGGGCCACTTCGGGTCGGGTAGCTCGGCGGTCGGCACGTAGTGGGTGTAGATCCCGTTCGTCGTGTCCGAAACCATCCGGCACCACGTCG
>Ga0194130_10005510_pt1 | contig 15190 bp, 8 predicted proteins | sample TA2KigsurfametaG_FD_160084 | JGI IMG/M metagenome (GOLD analysis project Ga0194130, IMG submission 160084) | Freshwater microbial communities from Lake Tanganyika, Tanzania - TA2015050 Kigoma 12 surface | ecosystem: Environmental > Aquatic > Freshwater > Lake | place: Tanzania: Lake Tanganyika... | reverse complement strand
TCGGAATCACGACACCCAAGGAGAGCACATCAAGCAGGACGGCGATCATAATGAACGCGAGTTCGGCTTTTCGTGGGTTCTGTTCAGGCACGCGAGGGTCGCTCATGGGTAATAGAAATCGCGGGTTTTGGCGGTACGAAGGGGACAGTTTCCCTGCCTGAAGGAAGAATCGCAAGCCCTTTGCAATACTCCGCAGGGGAATGATGGGGTCCCACGCAGTTTTCGCAAAGATAGTGCGACCGCAGCGGGCGATTAGGGCGGGCGATCGGTTCGGGGAAAACGATCAGGCACTGGAATCGGTCAGGAAGGCGAAACCTTGAAGGGAACCCCAGAGATCTAGCCCATCAAATCCAATCCCAAGGAATCGGCGTCATTGCACGCCGGGAGACTGAGCAGGGATTCACGTTCGTCGCTCGACTCTGGTTCTTTCGATTCCCTGCGTCGGTCTGATGGCGAACCATTGTACTGTTCATTGGCATCGCGGTCCGTTGTTTCATTCGATTTTTCAAGCCCATCGATTTGGGCTGGACTGGCGTTTGATGCGGGAGTCGTCATCGCGGAGTGCGAACGAGTCTCGTTAGATGCTTGCTGAGCCGATGCAGCTGGGTTGGTCCATGCGCCGTTGGGAATAGAAGATATCTGCATCGCGAGACTCCTGTCCGATTAAAGCATATTTAATTTCTAAGTGTCACGGGGATTCCGGAAGGACTTGTTCGAGTGAGTTCATCAAAGCCATCGTGTGCCGAATCTGAGGATCGCTGGTGGTTCCACTCACTTCGATCCGCATCAGATTAGCACCTCTGTTTTGTGTGATGGGGCGCATCATTGCCCCGACGATACTGCGACGGCCGACATTGGCGTACATGTCCAGCGACAGTTCACGGCGCAGATTGACCCAGCCGGATCCTCGCATCGACACCAAATCCCCGTCCAACTCTAGCTTGTGAATTGGGATTTGGTCGCCGTCGATCGAAAATGCAACATCCGCTGAATCGAAGGCACCTTGATCGGGTTGCACGGAAAGCGCGCGCAGCAGTTTGATCATTACTGGGAGTTCGTACAGGTTGGCTCCTCGTAACCATGCGTTACCAGATCCTTCGAGGGAAACGGTATGGGTGAGGGACCCGAACAAATCGCATTGGACGGACAGTGAGCCTGATACCGTCGTATGCGTTTCGCCGAGATCCACTAGCAAGCCACGAAAATCGGCATCGACCAACCGGAGGCGATACCTTGCACGATCGCCATTGAGTGGTTCGACGCCGCTCATGAAGAGGGTTCCACTCAAAGTGCGGGCCCGCAAATCACTGTCTCGTATATCGAGGGTGGGCACTTCGTTCGATGCTCGAGATGGCTTGGATAGCCACGGAGCGACCTGCGGGTCCCTTTCTGGTAGTGCATCTCGCAGCTTGGATCGGAAGCTAGCCTGCGCCACGTTGGAGTCTGGTGTCAGGCTACCGACCGACGTTGGATTTCGAACTTTGGCGTTATTCTTCAGTTGCCATGAAGCCGCATCCCGTCCGAACAGCAATTCATTGCGGTCGAGAACAAACGGTCCTTCTAGTCCCGTTACGGCAACGTTTTTGACAGCCATCGCATCGATCATCATCGATCCGAATGCGACTGGACCCTCGATGGTATTCTCACCGTTGATGGTCATCGAGCCCCGGATGCCCGCTACAAGATTGCCTCCGAACGATGCGTCTTCAAGGTCGAGATTCAGCATCCAACTTCGCACAAGAGATTGTTGCTGTGCGTCCGGAGAGGCGATTCGCGTCGTTCCGTTCAGGGAAATTGGACCGCGAAAAGCCAAACGCGTCAGTGGATCTCTTAGCATCGGTGGCATGCAAGACTGAAGCACCGGATCCATTAATAAACGCGACGGCGGAAGCCAAGTGATTTGACCATCCCACGCGCCGTCGCTGTGAAGTCGAATTTGGCCCTCGGCGTGGATACGGCTCGCGTCATGCACACCGGAAAGGGAGCGAATGTCGATGCGACCTGGGCGATAGATGACCGAGCATTCTAAATCATTGATCGCGTACGGAAACGATAAAGGACGCAGCGACATGCCCCGCCCTGAAAGCCCTTCGGTTCCCTTAACCTCGGTCATTTCCACACGTAAATCGAGCGGATCATGAATGTGATTTCGTTTGATTTGAACGTAGATTTGGTCGATTGTTCCACTGGGTTGCAATTGCTCCCATAGATTCTTTGCGCTAGGCGGCAGCGCTTGATGGAGTTCCTCGTCCAGCGATACGTTGTTCGCGTGGAAAATTAAATCGATCGATTCAAGGCTCGAGTCACGGCATAATCCGAATCCCTCACCACGAATTCGCGCGCTGTCGTTGCGTCCGACGAATTCTCGTAGCACCAAACGATCGTTATCCAAGGTTGCTTGGCCGTGGACATCGACAATCGGATACCGGAAACCGTCATATCGGATTGAGCATTCAGAAAAAGTCAATTCGAGTGATTTGGAAATCACTTCGGGATTCTCGGCAGAACGGATAAAACGACCGCGTCGTAATAAGACCGTACCTGTTGGATGCAACGAATGTACAAATCGTTGGAAGCCACTTTGGGCCGAATTTCTTGGGGAGAGCGCGCGTATTAGAGTTTCATCGATCGCGATCGGACCATCGGCCGCGAGGATCAAGTCCATCAGCCAGCGAGGCTCTGCCTTCTGCAAAGTCATCGAACCGCTGAGCCGCTGTTCGCCAGCGACCGCGGTAAGTTCAGGAGCATGGATGCGCCCATTCTCATACAGGAAATCGCCTTGGATGCCCGTGACAGGATAGGGAAAAAAGTCGGCGTGTATTCCGGCGTTTCGAGCTCGGACCAGCACTCGTGGATTCCACTTTTGACCATCAAATTGGATTGCAGCGGATGCATCGACTGTTCCTTGGACTCCCATGCGTTTCCAATGCTCTTGCAATGCTGCAGGGAGTGCTTGGTAGAGACGGTCATCGAGAGCCAGGTTTTGAATCGTTGCAGTCGCAGCCAACGGTGCCCCCGAACCGAATCCATTCATATCGCATTCTAAGCGTACTGCCGCATCTCCCGAGCTTGCATTGAAATTTCGTAGCTGTAGAAGTCGGTTCCGGCAAAAGATATCCCCAGAGATATTATCGAGAGGATAAGGAACCATCGGATGGAGCAAACGCCCGTTGGTCAAATGGGCTTGAGATTCAAATCGAATTTCTTTGTTCTGCTCTGAAACCCCGAACGCTAAGTCGACTTCTCCGGTAAATCCCTTCGTCTGTACCAAAGTTTCCTGGAGCACCAGCGGAAGTTGATGGAGCAAACGGCTGGAATATTCGAGCTTTGAAACGGTGCCTCTCGCATTCCAAGAGGATTTATCCAAGGACAATCGAGCTTCTACGTTGGCGTGAGCAAAGTAACTGCTGGCGAGGCTGCCTTGGATGAGAATCTCCTGAGCCTCGCCTGCGGCGACATTCGGGGTTACCAATGAAGCATGCGCTCGGAAATCGTGACAAATAATCTCTCGATCAGCACCCCCTGTCTCATGGCCGATCCGCACCAGTCCAGATCGAATTTGGATTTGAGGGAATCTCACGGGAAAGGGCTTGCCCGTAGAAAACTCCTGTACACTCCAACGACCAGACGAAAGAGGCCAAATGCAGAGCTCTACGCTGTCAACGGTCACCGATTCGATCGGCAATTGACCTTGCGCTAATCCCACTAACTCCAAGGGGCCATTGCAAACGATACGTCCAATTCGAACCACATCCCGAAGTCCTTGGTCCGTTGTTTTTGCAATACGCAATCCATCCACCGTGATCGACTGACCTGCGATCAGTCGTGCCCTATCGACCGATACGTAATGATGAGGAAACTCCTGACGCAATCGTCGGATGATCTCACTGGTCAGTTTGTGATCGACGCGGCCTAATAAGAAATAATAGCCCCACAAACCAGCGATCGCGAGCAATAACAACCAAACAAGTCGAGACTCGAAGACATTATCGCGGCGCTTGTTCGGCGCGACTGTCGCTTCGTGCTGCTTGGTTGGAGTCCGTTCCATAGACCTTCTCGAAAATCCATTTCAGAGTGCATACGCATCCGACACCCGATAGCGGGCAAAGTAGAACAACTCCAGGTTGCCGATATCGGACCGAGCCAATGAAGACTGCGTGTAGGATTGCCAGGTAAAGGCACGATGCCAACGGAAGCCAAGCTCCGTCCACTCGCCGCAACCTCCAGGCGCCCCATAGCCCACCCAACGCGATCACGATGTATCCGATGGCTTCGGACCAACGGACCGCGGGATTCGATATCTCTCGTGCGACCGGGAATGGTGTCCAGGTTTTCCGCAACTTTACCAATCCGAGCCGAACAACGTCAGATGGATTTTCGATCGCCCAATTAATAGCAGCATTCCTCAAGCGACGATCGATCCGCCACTCAAGCGTCGACTCCAACGGGATACCTTGGTTTGCAAGCATTTCATCTTCTGCCTGCTGCTCGCGGATGAAGGGGACCACGAAATCCATGTTTTCGTCGCTGCTACCGCTTGCGCCGGGATGCCATCCGTCGTAGAGGCTGGCCCCAACCTGTAAGGTGGTGGGTACCCATTTCCCAGTGATCCAAAAGTTTCGCACCCACCATGGGGACATGATCAGCAGTGCGCCAGAAACAAAAAAAGAAGCTCCGACGATCCAGTTGTTTTGCGTTACTCGCAGGGCATCGGGGCGTATACGGCTGGCCGTGGCTTCGTTGGCATCGACACTGCGATTCGACGTCGTATGGCACGAAATGGTCCGGCGGGCATCGCGCCACGAGGCGATCAAGGTGCAAGCCATCGCTGCAATTGGCCAGAGACTCCAACTGGGGCGAGCCAGGCATGCCAGTCCGAGAGCTGCGCCCGATGTGACGAAGAGCAGCCAGCGTCGTTTGGAACCGTTACGGAAACTGGAGATAGGTGACGAATTTTTCGATGATGCGAACCATAGAAGCATGCACGCGAGGACGATGAGGGGTGTTGAGATGCTTTCACTGAGGATAAAGATGCTCATGCCGATCGCGCCTGGGTAAATGGTGGCGAGCAATCCTGCCATAAGAGCTTTTGCGTTCCCTGCGAGCGCGTACGTCCAACGAATGATTAGCCAAACCGTCGACATTCCTAGAAAGCAGCCAAAGAACCTCGCGGCCATCACTGAAGACCAATTCAATTGTCCGTTGCTGAGGAGCGTGAACGGGGCTAGGACGAGTGGGTAGAGGGGTGCTCGAAAAATTTTGGATTCGGAGCTTCCGTACTGAAACGGTTCACCCGCGGAGATCCTGCTTGCCATGGTCCAATACGAGTAGCTATCGCCGAATCGAAACCATTGTTGATCTCGATCCAATTGCAACTGCCAGATCCACGCAGCAGAGATTCGGATCAGGAATGCGAGGATGAGTATCGACCAAACCCATCGGCGGTCTAAGGGCGTTTGGTGAACGCGGTCCGAGGTTTCTGTTGGCGTTTCCACAGTTCATCCATTTCCCTGGTGGGACATCACTCAGTGATACAACATTGATTTAAACGGGGGTTGGAAAATGTGGATTGCTCAATCGTTGGCAATTTGCTTCTTACGGTTTTGTCGATGCTTGCACGACGGAGACTTCAAGATTGGATGCGAGGCGTAGGGTCGGCAAAAGATCATCGTACGGATTGAGTGAGTCGAATGCTACTTCGGTGAATTTGAGCCGGTCGGGCATGAATTCCGAGGATTCTCGCGAGGAGTCAATCGGTATCCAATGCTCACCGTCGTGGTATTCGACCCATGCATGGAAAGCCATCATCGGCCTGGCTGCGGATTGGTTGGCGAGGAATCCAATGGCGATGCGAGCAGGGATTTGGCTAGCTCGCAGTGTCGCCGCCAAGACGACGCTGTGGTCGACACAGTGCCCTTTTCCTGCGACAAGGACTTTTTCCGCGAGACGGATCGATCTGTCAAACGGTATCACTGGCAATCGTTTTGCGATTCCATCGCGTATGGCGACCGCTTTTGCGGACTTGGAATCGCTCATACTCAGTCCCTGCGCCTCGAGCAGCAATCGCCCCAACAAGAGAATTTGGGGGTTGCTCGAGGATATGATGGGGGACGGACGCAAACTAGAAGGGTCCGCATTTGGTTCAGACTCAAAGGGTGAGGTCGATTCGTCGGATATCGATGCGACCTCCGATGAGCCATAGACTGTGACTTCGGCAGTTCTCGGATTGATCACTCGTATGGCTTGGTTGGTTCGATTGCTCAATGACAATTTGGAATCGATGGACCGCAGTTCTACGCGATAGGTTGCTTGCGTGGATGTATGGATCTGCGGAGTATCACCGAACATGGGAACATCTTTGATGGTCAATCCTTCGATTTCCGCTTGCGCGGCTCGCAATCGAGCTGTTTTCGAGTCGCAACGAAACGATCGGTAATCGATTCCAGGTAAATACGATTTGTGCGATTCTCCAGAAGCGTCGACCCAGAGGATGGCTCGTCGTTCCGTATCTTCGATACGCGAAGTGCTTTGGATTTCGAGGAGTCGTTCGGTGGTGCCGTCGTAAATCGGGGTTTCGAGGAACTCGAGCGCTTCAAGCCTTGCATCGACCATTCGTATTTGGATCGGATCAAAATAGCGCACTTCCCGAATCTCTTTTTCCGTGAGCGGCGATCGCATCAAGGATTGTTCAATCGCGAATGGTCCACGATCTTTCTCCGTCCACGGTATGGTGACGCTGACAGGCTGCCCATCGCCTATCGATTCAAATCGCAAATTTCCGTCTCGAATGGAGCCTTGAAAGCGAGTCTTGTTGGTCCCATTTTGTAAGGATCCCTCGAGCCTGAGAAGTTCACCGTTGGGACGCTCGATCGAGATGACCTGGGTTCGCTGCTCGATGGTCTGGCCCTTGCGAGTGATGAAGACACGGCTTTCCGCTTCGATTCGCAGTGTGCTTTCTTTAGAGTTCTGCGCGGGATCCGATACCCGCGACAGTTCGACCGACCGGCGAATATATCCGACGGGTTGATTGCCTTCGTACTGAATCTCCCATTGCATACGCGGTATCCGATCGCTGGGAAGCCACGGTTGCTCGCGCGCATCTGACTTGGGTTTAGTTCGATTTACTTCGATACGGGTCGTCGGTTCGGTTGCTCGATCGGTACTAGTTTCATCCGTTTTAGGAATCGTGGTACCTTCGGACGGGAGGGATTCCGCTCCCGAGTTGCTGCTGTTACTGGCGCTGTTCGTGGTACTGGCGCTGTTGGTGCTCGTTGAGCTATTGGTGTTATTGGGGGGGGCGCGGCGGTTGTCACTATTATTCTGTGCGACGGAATCCTCTGTCGGAAGACCGATTTCGCGCAGCATGCTGGCTTTGGCAACCGCATGGTCATTGCTCTGCCTTTGATCGCAGCCGGAGTGCATCGAGAGATGCATTGCGAGAATGAGTAAGCCAGTACGAGCAAATATCGGCGCACTGCTTGTTGGGCGTGAAACCGAGATTCGGCGAATTGAGCTCAGCGGGAAACGAGAGAGCATTGAGAGATTCGGGGACTAGGAGATTGGTTCGGAAAGAAACGCGGACACTCGCCCGACCCCTCCAGCCTAACCGGATCTGATCGGGGTAGGAATCGATCCCTGCTCGAGGTTGGCTTAGTTGGCGTAGGAAACGGTTGACGGATCGATTGTAACGAATGTAACGGGGGGAAAAGCCAGGAAAACGATAACGAAACAGGTTGCTTTTCGGGGTTGTGACCTAACTTTGGTTGTTCCCGACAGCGGGGGTGAATCCGAATACGGTTTCTCCCAGCGTTGGTTGTTTCATTGTTTACTCGTATTACCTATTGAGACGAGCGAGTTCCATGGGTCTAGTTCCCGGATACCGATCCAATACCGCCCCGAGCAACGAAGCCGGACAGCGTTCCAATCCTACATCGAGCTTTGAGTCGCTCACCAGCGATGAGCTTGAGGCCCACATGGAGCGATTCCGTTACGGCGCCTTCGATTTGACCGAAGCGGTCCGACCATCCTTCGATTTGCAAGTGGTCCCTCGCCAAGGTTTCCGCCACGATGCCTATACGGATCCCAAAACGAACACCAAGATTCCTGTGATCATGGCCTCGGCTTCTCGAGAACGTCTCTTTGACTTGTTCGTCGAGCTTTTGGATCGCCTGGGAGGAACCGTCGATGTCGTCTTGGAAACGAGCCATCATGGGGACTCGGGTGAACATGAGGACCTCTATCGAGAGCATATCGATTTACCTGTTCTGAAGAGCGTTCTCTACGACTTCGAGGAGATGCTACTGAATGATGGATGTACCGGTATCGCCGTATTGAACCCAAAAAAGCAGCAAGAAATCCAATTTGACGAGCATAAAATGCTGATCTGCTATGGATCTCCACTGGAGAATTTCGAGCGTATTTTGATCAAGCATGACGTGTATCCTGATGAGAACATGCGATTCATCACTGAAGCCGAGCATGTCCACAGCAGCAGTGATTCGTTCGCTCGCAGTTTTGTCCAATTGCGGTCGCGGCTGGGAATCGATGTAGACATCGAAGATGACCTCGCCTTTGACTGCTAGTGATTCCATGGCTGTGTTTGAATGGAGCCGTCGTTGCGACAAAGCCGTCTGCTCCAAGCGGTAGCCTTGGGTCAACTCGCATCGGACTCCGCGAGTTGGAAGTAATTCTCGATGTATTGGCGGTAGTCGTTGGATTTAGAATACTCCACGATAGCCAACAGGCTTTTCTGATCCCGGAGCAACTTGGCCTTCCTCAATTTTGGATCGGCGAGACTTGCCGGCAGAGGGCCGGTGACCTTCATTGTCTCTTCATTGGTCGCGGTGGAGATCGCTTCGGATCGCTCTAGCATCGCGAGGGCGGTCTCTAAGCGTCGGTCTCCAGCTTTCGGGTTGCTGATCCGACCACGCAGCCATTCAAGTCCAAACGCTTGAATCGACTCGCGCTCTCGAACCAACAGGTCGTAAAGAGTCTGGTAGTACTCGGCGTCAGGATTGCTCCAGACGACAAATTGCATTTGTGTGGTCAAGTCGTTTTGGTCGTAGAGCAAGCAGCATTCAGAATCGAATCCGTCGCGTCCTGCGCGACCGATCTCTTGGTAGTAGGATTCCATCGAACCAGGGACCTCCGCATGCACGACGAATCGAATGTCCTCCTTGTCGATCCCCATTCCAAACGCATTGGTTGCGAGTACCAAAGGGCTGTGGCCTGACATGAACTGGTCTTGCACGATGGTGCGTCGAGCTCGTGTCAGATCGCCGTGATAGCAAACATGCTCGATTCCGGCCCGCCGAAGTTGTTCGCTCATCGCATCCAACGAGCGGATCAACGTGAAGTAGACAATGCCCGATTGTTTGGGCCATCGTTTTAGGATTTCGAACACTTTTGAGAGTTTGTCTTCGTCCCCCCAGACTTCCTCGACATGCAACTGCAGGTTCGGTCGCTCGATCCCGGCGTGGAAGATTCGGCATGCATCGAGTCCGTTTCCAAATCGACGTAGATTCAGCTGTCGTAGGATATCTTTTTGGACATCGGCAGTCGCGGTTGCCGTGAGAGCGATCGTGGTTGGGTTTCCAAGTGTTTCGCGGATTTCGGCAACTCTGGAATAGTCCGGACGAAAGTCGTGTCCCCACTCGCTGATGCAATGGGCTTCATCGATCGCTAGAAGGGGGACGTGACGTTTTTTTATTGCAGCCAAAAATGCTTCTTTGCGAAAGCGTTCCGGGGTTACGTACAGCAAGCTGTATTTCCCGTCAGCAATCCCTTGGTATCGGCGTTCCCGATCCTCTCGCGATACCGATGAATTAACAGTGGTTGCAGCCAAACCACGAGCCTGCAACGCGTCGACTTGATCCTTCATCAAGGCAACCAATGGCGATAAAACCACCGTCAAAGGCTTTCGAGTGGAGACTCCTTGCAGGGGCTCGCGCGGAGTTGCTCCCGCCGATTCTTGAGACATAACCCAATTCTGCTCGCGAGCGATGGCCGGTTGAGGTTCCTGTGAAAAATAGACAGCAGGAACTTGGAAGCAAAGAGATTTTCCACCCCCCGTGGGCATGATTACCAGCGAGTGCCCACCAGCGATCGAACGGTCGATGACTTGCCGCTGAAAACTTCGGAATTGGTCCAAGTGGAACTGTCGGCGCAGGATTTCGACAAGGGGATCAAGCGGAAAATTACTGGGGGACGGGTTCATCCCCGGATCGTAGCATTTCGAGGTGAACGGGCAACGGGTTCTGTGAATCCGAATCCTGTTGTTTCAGGGTTCGGCGGCATGTGCTAAGATTACAGCGTTGTCGGGATCGTTGGACGAGAAGAGGGGGTTCTCTGTTTCTTGTGCTGCGGGCCCCGACGGATAGTTTTGGAAAAATCGAGAACTTAACCGCATTCGTTTTCCCCGTGGAAGCGTAACCGCGCAAACCGGCTCGGTCCCCAATTCCTAGATTGCTGTCGCATGATTCTTTTGGTGCCTGCACTACTGATTGCCCTAGCGGTCCTTGCCTGGATCGGTTGGTTGGCATTTGGTCCGCATGCAACTCCTGTAGAGCAACCTCGGTTCTTTCTCGCGTCGCGCGAGGAACCTGCTGATAGAGAAGAGAATGGAGAGTCTCCTTCATCGAATCTATCCTCTGCGGAGTACGAACGGCACCTGCGAGATCGACTTGATGTTCCCCATTTGCACTTAGGCTCTCACTCGGGATCACCTGGTCCTTCAGGATTGTTGATCGCACCTCGCGATCCACATGATTCCGGAGCATAATTCGCAGTCGATGGCATTAAGCACCGCGTCACTTGGTAGGAATCAGGGCGAATCCGCTTCCTGAGGCGTAACGATTGCGTTGAATACCAAGAAAGATCTTTTCGCGTGCTCAACTCATTGATATCTGGTGCACTCTCTAACGCTTGGCTCAATGCCTTAGGGATGTCGTGCAACCCCCTGCTATTGGCTCAATCCGAAAGTTCTAGCGGTACTGCTTTGAATTGGCTTATCCCCGCGAGTGTAGGCTTGGTTCTCGGCTCCATCCTGATGTGGGTAGTCAATCGCTTGATGGGTACCGATGCAAAGAACCAAGCCGCTCGGTTGATGGAGCAAGCCAAAGTCGAGTCGGAGAATTTGATCAAAAAAGGGGAGCTCGAGAAAAAAGAAAAGCTACTGCAGTTGCAATCGCAGTTCGATAGCGAAATGAAACAGCAGCGAGAAGAACTCCGTTCCCGAGAAACTCAAATCTTGCAAAAAGAGAGTTCGATCAAGCAGGCGAATGATGATTTGAAGAAACAGGAAAAGCTAGTCGAGAACACCCAGCGGAAACTCGCGGAAAAACTCGACGATGCGAGCAAGAAAGGGGATCAGTACAACAAGCTCATCAGCCAAGCGCAAAGCGATCTTCAACGCGTGACGGGATTGTCGAAGGAAGAAGCAAAAACGCAGTTGATGGGATTGCTCGAAAAAGAGCTTCAAGGGGAACTAGGGACGGTCATTCTCAAGCACGAGAAGAAAGTCACCGAGATCACGCAGCAAAAAGCTCAAGATATCTTGTTGACGGCGATGCAGCGCTACGCGTCCTCCCAAACCGCGGAAAGCACCACATCGACCATCGATATTCCCAACGATGACATGAAGGGACGTATTATCGGTCGTGAGGGACGCAATATTCGCGCTTTTGAGAAATCCTCGGGATGCGATTTGATCATCGATGATACGCCAGGTGTAGTCATTGTCAGTGGATTTGACCCCGTGCGGCGCGAGATCGCTCGGCAGTCGATGGCAAAGCTCGTTACCGATGGACGTATCCACCCAACACGCATCGAGGAAGTGATCGCTGCCACGGAAAAGGAAATGGAGACGTTTATCCGCAGAAAGGGTGAGGAAGCGGCACAGGAAGTCAATATTCAAGGACTTCACGAACGAGTGATTGACATGTTGGGTAGGCTGCATTTCCGAACCAGCTACTCCCAAAATGTACTCCGGCACAGCGTGGAAGTAGCGTTCCTGTCCGGTCTCATGGCAGAGATGATGGGACTTAATGCCAATCTCGCGAGGCGATGTGGATTACTCCACGATATCGGAAAAGCCGCCGATCATGAACTCGAGGGAGGCCATCCCAAGATCGGTGCCGATCTCCTCAAGAGAAGCGGTGAAAACGAGCATGTCGTCCATGCGGCGCTTGGGCACCATGATCTGTTAACAACGGAATACCCATACACCCTATTGGTCGCGACTGCAGACGCCTGCAGCGCGTCTCGCCCTGGCGCCCGCAGGGAATCTCTCGAGCGTTACATCAAACGGATGGAGGAACTAGAATCAATCGCTAAGAATTTCCAGGGGGTAGAACAAGCTTTCGCCATCCAGGCCGGCCGCGAATTGAGGGTCATCGTCAGCTCAAAAGATACCGATGATTCCGTGGCCGCCAAAGTCTGTCGCGATATCGCCAAAGCCTTCGAAGAGCAACTTACCTACCCTGGCGAGATCAAGGTCACCGTTGTCCGCGAATCGCGGTTTGTCGAAATCGCTCGCTGACGATCCAGTAAGAATCGATCGCTAATAATAATGCTATCGACATCATCAGGGTCGCCGGAAACAGTGATCCTGTAAGCAGCCATGTGAAACCCGAGGTCGCTGTCAATAGCCACCAAGGACTCTGTAATAGCTTGGTTTTGTTGATGTCCCAGAACCAAGCGCTCATCACCATGGCCAAGATCATGATCAAGGTTGCGATGGCGCGCAACCAAATTGGTCCGATCCCTGACAACATGTCGGCCCCTATTCCACTGGTACCTTGCTTTGTCGACGTTGCGGCTGTCGGTTCACTAGCGAACGTACCATCAGTTGCTAATTGGGCCACCGATTCGCTCGGTGAGACCTGGCTGAGGCTTTGTCGGCCAAGAACGAATTCTAGCAATGCGGGGTGACGCGTTTGCAACTCTGTCCACTCTGAGACGGATTGCGAGTAAGCCACCGATTTCGAGTCGTCCCGAACCGTAGCCCACTTTCCAAGCCAATAGGCGCATTCCAAAGCCAGCTCAGCAATCCAATCGCCACGATCGCCAGCGAGCAATAGGCCTTCATCAACGTCGTCCGAATCAGCAATCGCTTCCCGAAGTAGTTGAAGCGAGGTAATGGCATGATCCTGAACCCACGTCGTGGTCGAATCCACGGAGCTTAGTGATTGCTGCAAGGCAAACTCGGAATCCATCGATGATGATTCCTTCTGCACCCATCCAGGTTCGGGGTCACCTAGAGAGTGCCAATAGGTTATCTGGATCGTACTATCGGAAGGTGTTGGTACCGATGGGAGTAGTTTTGAAATCGGAATAGGCTTTTGAGTCTGGCAGGGGAATGAAGTCCAAAGTTCAACATGTAGAGGAAACCCTACCGATTCGAATGGGACGGTGATTTGGTTCTCTGCTTGTTGGAAGGAAACGCTTTGGCCATTGATTCGGACCCATTCGCCCCGAGTCCCTATACTATGTGTCCATCGTAAAGGGCTTGACGAGTTTTGCACGATACCGCTACACCAAAACTGGGAAACGCAGACGAGACGATCGGGCTCAATCGCATGGGGGCCGATGAGTTTGTGCGAAGCCAATTTCCATTGGATATTTGTGTTTGAATTCGTCGAGGTGGCAAGGGTTTGGTTGCGAATCGGTTGATCCATCGTGCCTGGGATCCTATTCGCTCGGAATTCCGAATCCGATGATTTAGTTCTAGGGCGAACGAGGGTTGCTCCTTCGAGTTCGGGGATGGAGGCACCGAGATTGAATGAGAGCGTGTCGAGCACTTCATAAAGGGATAAATCGATCTGGTTGGCCATGGAAGCCTCAACCGCAAACCAGGTTTTTACATCGGGATTTGCAAGCGATTCGATTCTGTAAGTATCTGAAGGAGCAATCGAAACGCCTGATTCACTCTCGAACCGGATGCGAAACGCGATGCCGAGATACGGCGCTGAATTCCGGGAAGGAGTTGAGGTGCGATCTAGATTTGGATCATTCAGGTCGGGATCGATAGATAGCTTTGTTTTTTCTTCAGGATCTACGCTAGCTGATTCAGTGGTTGATGCACCGATGAACTCTTTAGTCACCGAGTCCGAATTATTGGAAAGTAGTTTCGGGCTCAGTAAGAGAATCCCCCGATCAAGGTTGAGATCCGGAATCTCTACGATCTTTTCAGGACTCGACCATCGGGTTGCTAACTCGGTGGGAGCTGCGACCGAAATAGAAGGACGCACCTTTTGTGGCTCGTTCCCAATGGCCAGTAGTTCCCAGTCCATTTTGCCGGTGTCATCTTGAACTGGTCGAACGACCAAGATGCCTTGCCATCGCTGTGTGATTTTATTGCCTAGCAAACGCAATGCTATGTCTGTATTCGTTGACTCGCTTGGAACGGGAATATTGAGCAAGCTCTTTGCGCGATCCTTGCCCTGGACGGATATGGGGGCTACTTCCGCTGAGGCATTCGCTGATTGCAATTGGATGGACCAAACGGGGTTGGCAAAAACCTCAGTAGTTTGCTCAGACATGCTGATCGCATTCGACCGCCAGAATGGGATCGGTTCGGAAAATGAAAGCGGATGGCTCTTTGCCGAGTCAGCGTACAACATGAGTTCGGTGATATCACCCGAATCTCGATCGATAAATATTTGAAGGTAATCGCGTTGATTCGTGTTCCACTGTAGGAAGGGTATCGCAACTCCTCGCGAGGTAACACGGTTCACGCGGTAGCCCGGGGCGAAATCCATAACGATGATCGTACGATTGTTAGCGGGCGTCGCGAATTCGATCTTGGATGTTAAGTCAAATTGATCCTTGCCTATCATCCACTGATTTGTCACACGAGCCCGTTGAGTTTTGATTTCCGGTTGTTGCCGAAGCACGCCGAAACCACCGCTCGTCGGGATTTTTAAACTTGTTGCGATGGGATTTTCAAGCAATTCCGACCATTCGATTCGTTCTCTTGCATTGATCGAGGGAATCCACGTGCTGATGCCATCGATAGTCCAAGCGGAGCCAGCGGTACGAGCGTATCGCAGTGTTCCAGGTCGTACGCGTCGATCACGGCATTCGGCGAAAAGTACATTGCGAAGGGGAGGATCACCCGTCGGGACCCACGTCGTAACGATTGATCGCTTGGAAGTCGTTGAACTGGGTCGCGGTGGGATTGATTCAGAGC